>JACCDI010700174.1_pt1 | contig 21673 bp, 24 predicted proteins | sample 7442791 | NCBI WGS metagenome assembly JACCDI01 (sample SAMN15323434, study PRJNA562643) | freshwater metagenome | isolation source: river surface water | place: USA:Blue River Watershed | collected 2017-08-15
AATCGTCATTCTTTAGCTTGTCCAAATTTGATTTGGATTTAGGCTTGGGTAAAGATTTTTTTGACATTGGTTAGCATCCAAAGTTAAGACCCATCATCGTCCCTTACCTCGAATTCAACAAGGTCAATGCAAGCAAATGCAAGTTCATGAATTGCTTCTGATCTGTGCTATTTGACCTAGGATCAGGCATTTCTGATACATCACTCATGAAACCATCGACAGCGCTTTAAAAAAACCGGGTCGAGATTCGTGAAATAGTTTTAGTTCACAACGCAACAAACACACGCGTATTTGGTCTTGACAGATAATTTATTCCAAATTTAGAATAATATTGGGCAAACATGAGGCTTCAACCTAAACATCTAATTTGGCTTGGGGACAGCCTCGATCAAGTTAAGACTTTCTCATACGAAGCCAAACGATCGGCAGGTCATCAGTTGGGCTTGGTTCAGTCTGGTCTATCGCCCGAAGATTGGAAGCCGATGGAGACTGTGGGAACAGGTGTCAAAGAAATTCGAATTCGAATCGATAAGTCTTATAGGGTGTTTTATGTGGCTAAGTTCAACGAAGCTGTTTACGTGTTGCATGCCTTCGTAAAAAAGTCTCCGAAAACAAGTAAAAAAGATATCGCTTTAGGTACCGATCGCTACAAGGCCCTCATCAAATCGAGGAACATTAAATGACACAACTCAAAATGACAAAAGGCAGCGCCAACGTTTTTGAAGACCTTGGCTTTACCGCACAGGAATCACAAAATCTGCTGCTGCGTTCTCAAACCATGGTTGCATTGGTGCAATGGTTTGAAGCAAGTGGCATGACACAAGCTCAAGCCGCCAAGTCATTGAGCATCACGCAACCTAGGTTTAATCAACTGCTAAAGGGCAAGATTGAAATCTTCAGCCTTGATGCTTTAGTGAACATGGCTACCAGTGCGGGCATGCGTGTTGGCCTCAGCATTCGCCCGGTGACATCGGTGAAGGTTAGAAACACTGAGCCACTCAAAACAACTCAAGTTACAAAGCGACGAATTAAAGCCTAACGGAACAATTGGGGTCAGATCAACATTAATTTTGTCATTCAGGGGGCTAACTCAGCTGAGGGGGGCTGACAATAATTGGGGTCAGATCAACATTAATTTTTTGTGATTCACAGCGACCTATGCGCTAAGTAAATTAATGTTGATCTGACCCCAATTAATTCAGCCTAATTCGACCAAACCGCGCTCAAGCGACCAAGCTGGTTCAGCGCCGTCGGCTGTTATCAGAAACTGATCTTCAATGATGAAGCCGCCCTCGCCATCCACGTAAAACGGCGTCTCAAAAGCCAGCACCATGCCAGGCTCGATAGGGGTGTGGGCTTGAGCCGCTATGAAGGGTGCGACCTCGCAAAAAGTATCGTGCCCCAGACTGTGTCCAAAATGGCCGCGTGAAAAGTGGGTAAAGCCAGCGCGCTGCATGGCCGTTGTGGCTCTGTGGTGCACATCGCTAAGCAGGTATCCGGGCTTGAGTACTTCTAGCCCTGCCGAAAACGCATCGGACAGAGCCTGCATGATCTCGCGGGTGCGCGGTCGGGCAGGGCCGCAACTGAAGGTGCGACCGCTGTCGGAACTGTAGCCTTCAATTAAGCAGCCTACGTCAAACTTGATCACATCGCCACGCTGTACCGCCCCACCGCCTTGCCAGGGCAGCGGCCCCACACTGGTGTACTCCCACTGACCAGACAGGCGCTGCCCAGTGCGCTGAACCTCTGCTTCGACACCAGCCTTCCACGCTGCTGCAATGGCGTCGCGTGTGATGCCCTCTCGGACTGCAGCAATGGCCGTGCGCATGCCAGCCTCAGCGATAGACGCGGCTTGGCGAAGCTTGGTGATTTCGCGCGGGGATTTGACGGCCTTGATGGCGCCCAACACGGCGCTGCCATCAAGCCAATGGAACTGAGGCAGTTGCTCACGCAAAAGTGCGAAATCGGCAACGGGCCAGAAGTCTAGGTCCAGTCCAACGCGTGCGCCTTGCAAACCTTCTTTGATTAGCAACTCGCCCAGGCGGGCAAAGGCCAGGCGCGCGTCAAACACTGCGGGGCGCGAAAAACCTGGGGTTCGGCCCGCTAATTGCCAGCTGAGCTGGGCCAATTCGGCAGCGCTTAGATTGCTGTCTAGCCAGGGCCGAATGTCGGCGGTCTCGACCCAGTCAGGGTGGCTAAGAACTTGCGCCTCACCTAGCGCAGCACGCGCGGGCGCTGCAAACAGTTCGGTGGCCACAGCCGAAATGGGTCGGCTTGCATCGGCAGGGATCAGTGCTAGGGCCGAGCCTGCACGCCTGAAGAAAGAGGCCACACCGGGCGCGGCGCCTGTGGCCCACGCATAGTTCTCGGGCTTGGCGACCACCATGGCATCGAGCCCGTGTTCGACCATTTGCGCTTGGGCGCGGGGGCGCGATATGTCACTCATCAGCTTCTCACTTGTAGGACAGCGACGGCAGCCAGGTGGCAATGCCGGGCATGGCCGTCAGCAGCACCAAGCCCAGCATAAGCAACAGCCAATAAGGCAGGGCGCCTATGGAAGCCTGCGCCAAATTCACTTGGTGTTTAGAGATGCCTACCAGCACAAAAAGGTTCATACCCACGGGCGGGGTGAGCATGCCGACCTCGATCATGATGGTGATAACCACGCCCAGCCAGACTGCGTCGTAGCCCAACCCGGTAAGCAAGGGGAACACCACAGGCAGCGTCATGACCATCATGGACAGGCCATCAAAGATCATGCCCAGTAAAAGGTAAATGAACACGACTACGCTTAGCATGAGCAGCGGCGACAGGCCCACGCTAGAAATGCCTTCAAGAAGTTTTTGCGGCAACTGCAACACGCTGATTGACTGCGCCAAAATAACCGCACCCAAAAACACAAAGGCAATGACGGCAAAAGTGCGGGCCGAGTTGACGAAGGTTTGCATTAGCCGCGCCAACGTCAAGTCGCCCATTGTGAAACCCAGCAAGGCGGCCGCGGCCACCCCGACAGCTGCAGATTCGGTGGGCGTAGCGATGCCCAAAAACAAGCTGCCCAACACGGCCACAATGAGCACCAAAATTGGCCAAACAGCAAGGGTTGCGCGAAGTGTCTGGCTCCAGGGCAGCGGCGCCTCGGCAGGCACCAACCCAGGGTGGCGGCGGACCTTGATCTCGATGTAAATCATGAACAGCAGCGCCATCATCAAACCTGGCACTACGCCTGCAAGAAACAGCTTGCCAATGGAGGTGTCGGTGAGCGCGCCGTAAATAAGAAGCGACAAGCTTGGGGGGATCAAAAGCCCCAAAGTGCCGCCGCCGGCCAGCGAACCCACCACCATGCGCTTGTCATAGCCCCGCCTAATTAGCTCTGGATAGGCTACCGAGCCCACAGCGGCTGAGACCGACATGGACGAGCCGCTGACCGCGCCAAACACCGTACACACTGCAATATTGGTGTGCAGCAAGCCGCCACGCAGGCGGGCAAATAGCGGAGAGAGCGCCTTGTAAATGCCACCGGCCAGACCGCTGGCTACCAGCACGTCACCTAGCAAAATAAACAGCGGAATGGAGGTGAGCGTGAATTCGCCCAGCACGTTGAAGACGGCCTGTACGCCAAGGCGCATAGAGCCGCCGCCAAAAAAATGCAAGATAGCAAAGCCGGTCAAACCAAGGGCTGCACCTAGCATGGCACCGGTGAGCACGGTCAGGCTTAAGAGCACACCTAGAGCAGACCAGATCATGGGTGCACCTCGTCTTCGGCTTGAGGCGCCATGGGCCTAAGCGTGCGCCACAGCCCGGCCACACCTGCCAGTCCCATGCCCGCCGTGGCCAATATTAAAAACGGCGCGAGCGGCAGGCGCGACTGCTCTGATTTGAGATTTAAGTTGTAGGTAAATTCAGTGATGGCCCAAGCCTCGCGTACAAAGAGCACGCAAAAGGCCAACAAAATGAGTTGGCCCACCAAAAAAATGGTGCGCTGAAAAGCCCCTTGCGTAAGACCAGACAGCACCGAGACACGAATATGCACCTCTTTGAGCACCGTGGCGGGCAGTAAAGTGAACACCGCCAAGGTCATCAAAAGGCCGGAGAGCTCTTCTGTGAAGTTAAAGGGTTGGCCCCACACATAGCGCATGATGACTGAGGCGAACACCAGCACAAAAATACCGGCCAGTGCAAAAGCGCCCACTGCGGCCAGCGCGCCAGCGATGGCGCGCAAGACTCGCTCAACACCCCTGTGCGTGGTTGCAACAGGAGCTACACCGCTCATTTAGGCAAGGCCTGCAAGATGCGCTGGCGGTAAGCTACGGCGTCACCACCAGTTTCTTTGGCAAGCACATCCCATGTTTCAAGCGCAGAGCTGCGCAGGGCTTTTTGGTCTGCTGCAGACAATGCCGGATAGAAGGTGCTGCCTTGGCTGACGAGTTTTTCGCGAGCGGCTTTTTCACCTGATGCGTCGCCGTCAAAGTTGAAGCTGACTTTTTCGAGCTCGACAACAGCCTCGTTGAAGCCCTTTTTCAGGTCAGCCGGCAGCGCTGCCCATTTGGCTTTGTTGGCCAGCAGGGCATAAGGCGCGGGTGGGAAAGGAAAGCCTGTGGGCGTGACGTGCTTGGCCACCTCTTGCAAAGAAATGGTGTTAGCAAAGCGCGCGGCATACAGCGCGCAGTCCACCACGCCGGTTTGCAACGCTGCATACAGCTCGTTTTGCGGCACGATTTGCGCCGCAACACCAAGTCGCTTGAAGGTTTCGACCTGCTCGCGACTGCCCACGCGCAGCTTCTTTTTCTTCAGTTCGTCCAAACTTTTGACGGGCTCGCGGCAGAACAACGAAGCATCCACAATGGAAAAGCCCAAAAAGCCTGGTACTTCGACATTCCACTTGGCGATTCCTTCTTTGAGCACGGTCTTCAAGACCGGCAAAGCCTTGAGGTGCTCTTCGGCATTGGCGACCAATCCATAGACATACAGGTTGGCCAAGGCTGGCGCATCACGGCCCACAAAAGGTGGCCAAATGAAACCCAGTTCGGGTGTGCCGGTTTGCATGAAGCGCAGGGCATCAGCATCCTTGAGACCCAGAGCGCCACCCTCAGAAACTGAAATTTTGAGCTTGCCACCTGTACGCTTTTCCACGTCAGCTGCAAAGTTTCGAATTTGCACCGATTCGGGCCGAGTAGGGGCGTAGCTGTTGTTGAATTTCCACTCCGTTTGCGCATGGGCACTACTATGAAAACTAAGCAAAGCTGCCCCTAGAAGGCTGATGCTGGTGATTGATTTAAACAATTTCATGGTGAGCGATCCTTTGGCGGTTAGTTTGTGGATTGGGCGCAAGTCATTGGAATATTTTGGCACACTTTTATACATTCAAGGAGAGGATGCGGCATATGCCGCAGTGGGCTTGCCAGCCGATCGTCCACAGTGTGAGCCTGAGATTTCGACTGCAATAGCTTTCAACAGCATTGCCCTCATCTTGATTGCGAAAGAAGATGGTGCATGTTGAAAGCAAGGATCACAAAATGAAATTGATTGCCCAATTATTTATTGGGGGCACAATAATTCATGATCATTGAATATGATCATGCGAAGAGAGAGAACACATTAAAAAATCGAGGTCTAGACTTTGCTAATGCTGCAGATGTATTCTCAGGGAATTGGTTCACAGGGTCATACATTAGGCTCAACTATCACGAACCTAGATTTGTGACCGTGGGCTACATAAATTCCCGATTGGTCGTTTTAGTTTGGACACCGCGCGGCGAGGTACGCCGCATCATTAGTATGAGGAGAGCAAATGCCCGCGAAAAAGCGATCTTCGCCAAAGACTTGGATCGATGAGGACGAAGCGCCTGAATTAAACCAGGCTTTTTTTGACTCAGCCGACTTGTACGAAGGCGAAAAAATCAAATCGCGTGGCCGGCCCAAATCATTGGTCACTAAACAACCCGTCAAATTGCGCCTTGATGCGGACGTTCTAGCAGCCTTGCGTGCTAGTGGCGAAGGCTGGCAAACACGCATCAACGACACACTTCGCGCATCGTTAAAACTTTAATTGGGGTCAGATCAACATTTATTGGGCAGAAGCGGGCAGACCAAACACACGATCAAAACACCAAGTAAAGGCGAATGTGTAGAACAGAAAAAACGCGTTCAATCCAAGATTGAGTGCGAAGGAGTGCAGATAACTGATCTCAAGCCACCAAGCAGCAGCTGGCATGAGCACCAATAAAAATCCAACCTCAAAACCTACTGCGTGAAGAACGCGTCGCCCAAAGCCGCGCCCCCTAGTTATCAGTTTGGATTCCCAGCGCTCAAACAAAGCGTTGTAAGTAAAGTTCCAACTCACCGCAAACAGTGAGCCAAAAAAAGCCAGTGCACCCGCACGCTCAATGCTGCTATCACTAAAACCAAAAAAGCCCAGCGTGCCGAATAAAAAAGCGAGGATCTCGTAAGTGGCAACGTAAGTGACCTTACGTTTGGTGCCTTGTAGTGTCATATTTGTTAATTGGGGTCAGATCAACATTAATTTACAACTTATCGAGGAATGCTTTTGAAGATTCACATTTTGTGAGTGCATGCGCTACTTCCAAATGCTGCGAGGTGACTGAATGTCTGATGCCCATTGATGAATATGCCGCCATATTTTCTTGGGCGCAACTTCACTGTCGTTTGCGGCTTCCTCAACTGCAGAGACTATGAGTGCAACGGGCAATTCGTCAATTAAAGTTGCAATATGTGGAAGTTTGTTTGGTGGTACTACGCCAGTTGAGAGTGCCCCGCTCAATTCTTTTGCGCTCATGGGTTCGCGGTAGCTCACACTACTTGATCTGCTTGCCATGAGCAAAGAATTGCTTTTCTTTTGTCCCACATTAGATGTTTGCAATTCAATTCCTAACACCTTCATCAGGTTTGCGATTTTTATAAATCCAATGTCACTTAAAGATCCGTTTTCAAGCAAATTGACTGTTGTTCTAGAAAGTCCAGACATGGCGGCAACTTGAGATTGGTTTAATCCAAGCTCAATGCGTCTTTCGCGAACAGTAACGCCTATTTGTTGAAGATTCATGATCAAAGCTGTTAAATTTTGTTCAATATACTAAACAAAAATTAATTCGGCAAGCTTTATTTCGGGTAGCTCATTTAGCGAGCCTTTGGTGAGCCATAGTCTAGATGTTCAAGACATTTTTACAGGAGAACACCATGGCAATCTGGCAAATTCTAGGCAACTTCGCACAGTCAAACTCTGGCGAAACAGTCCACAAAATCTCAGACACTTTGAGCATTTCAACCAAAGGTACTTCCTACACCACCATGGGTCTAACCACAGTGGGCTCCGATGGCTCGGTGTTTATTCAGCAAGGGGTGTTCAGCTCAGATGGCAGCACACGCATGGGTTCGGTGGCCACGGGGCTGGGGGCTGTGTTTGGGCAGGATTATTAACTATCAATAAAGCTTGAGCATTTTTTGGATGGCTTCTTTGACTTGCTTTGCCAAGTTGGCAGGGCCCATTACTTTGACGTCGGAGCCCATTCGCAAAATGTCGCCAATCAGTTCGCGCTCATCAGAGTAGGGCACTTCTAGGGTGTAGCTGCCGTCCTTGTGCAGCGTGCCTTTTTGATCAGGGTGCCATTCCTCATGTTGCACCCAACGTGCCCGCTCAGGCGTAAATTTCAATTCAGCCCATGCCTTGGCCTGACCACCAAAAATGCCATAGCCACTTTGCATGGTTTTTAGCAACTGTTCACGATCAATGTCTTTGGCGTCTTGCTCTAGCAACATGGCGCCTTCAATGGCATCGATAGAAAAACTTCTAACCCCGCCCCGCAAATGACACCACGCATCAACGTACCAATTGTCGCGATAGTGAATAAGTTGCTGCGGCGAAATGATGCGTTTGATTGATTCACCCGACTGCCTGTTGAGGTGAACAATTTCAATTTGCTTGCGATCAACAGTAGCTTTGGCCACCAACTCAAAAGACTTCAAGGGCATGCGACGCTTGCCAGCATGCACCACGCGAATCCGCTCAGACAACACGTTGGCATCTGCGCCTTGCGTTTCTAGAATTTTGTTCAAGCGAGTTTGTAGAGGCTTGAGCTTGGGGCCCAGCAGGCCAGGCTCAAGTTGGCCAATCATGGTTTGAATGGTCATGAGCGCCAACGCTTCCTCTTGGCTAAACCACAGGCCAGGCAGTTGTTGCAAGGCATCTGGGTTTTCTAATTTGTAGCCACCCAAATCGCGGTCGTACAAGATGGGCGTGTTTAAACGATCGCGGAACATGGTCAGGTCGCGTTTAAACGTAGCTGGCGAAATTTCCAGCTTCTTCAAAATTTCAGCCTTGCTGACAGCCTTACGGCCAGAGAACAAGGATTGGTAGGCGTAGTAGCGGTCTATTTCTGCCATGGTGTTGTTAGTCTTTATTAATAGTTTTTGTAATTGTTGTCAGTTTAAGAGCAATTTTTTCTCTTCGGCTGAGTCTTTGGGGTTCTGGCGAGTTGCCAAAGTCCAATTTGATGTTTAAAGCCTGCATTTCACTGGGTTTAAACATGCGGGTTTGTTTAAACGATTCGCTTTGCTGAGCCAGCTGCGTGTAAACGCCAGTGAGCGGCACCCAGAGGGACGCAGAAAGGAGAAGGGGCAAGAGCATGTTTGTAGCCGTCTGAAATGCAGAAAACTCAACTGTGATCCTGCAGAGGCTCAGCCCTTGAGCCAGTCAAACTGATCGTTTGTACAGGTCCCCATTCTTTTCGCCGACAATAAATTTAATTGGGGTCAGATCAACATTAATTTCCATTCAAAGAGGCTAAAGGCATAGGGGGGATGAACGATTTCTGGTACTCCAGTATGAGGAATCCCCCCTATGCCTTTAGCCTCTTTGAATGACAAAATTAATGTTGATCTGACCCCAATTAAATTATTCCCACTCGCCCAAAGGTTCCATTTCGGTTTTGTGTTGTGGACAAAGGGGTGGTCCAAAGGCCAAGAACTTTTTGTACATGGGCACTTCAAAACCGCAGGCTTTGCACTTGGCGCGAGGCCTTGGTGAGCGTTGAACCAAGCGGGTTGAAATGTGCAATCCGCCATGCGGATAAGGGCCCAGCTGCGAAGATATTTCTGCCAGTTTGGCCTTAAGCTCCGGCCCCGCACCCGCGCTCCGCATCGGCCCCACCATGCCCAAACTGATGGCAATCTTTTTAAACTCTTTGCCGTGTTTGTGTTGGCAGTCGTCTACGGCATGCACCAGCTCGTGAACCAAAGTGTCCAAGACCACAACGGGGTCTAGCAACGCTGGTGAAATAAAAATTTGATTGCAGTCATGCACGCTGCTTTTGCGCGACCAGCACTGACCAATGTGATGCTTACTGCCAGTGCTTGCAAAGCCGCACGAGACTTGGCAGTTGTTGGGAATGATGTGTTGCTTTGCTGTAAACAAAGGACGCAGCAATTCGACAGCTGCAAGCAACCAGGCTTCGCGGGTGGGGTGGTTTGTCATGGTGCAGGGTTTTAAAAATTTGGGAAAACGGAATATGCAACTGCAAAAGCTCACTTGGTGAGCCTCGTTCAAAACAAAGTGTTGTTCTTCAGGAGCAACACATGCACGACACCTACACCTTCGAAGACATAGACACACTGGTTTGGAATTGCTTGCAAGGCAGCCAAAACGCGCAAGATTATTTGAGTTACGTCCGCACCTTGATGGGCTTCAAGGCGCATCAAAAAGAAGCCCTTCAGTTGGCACGCCAATACTGGAAAGCACCAGAGTCCGAGGCGTATTTCCCGAAGGCCTTGGCTGCGGTCACGGCCATTGCCGAGGAGGGCAATACCGCCGCCATGGCCCACCTTGGCCGCTGGTATCGACTAGGCTCAGGCGTACCCATAGACCTCGAGCTTTCAGAAAAGTGGTACCAAAAAGCCGCTGATTTGAATGATGGCAAAGGACATACCGGTTTGGGTAGGCTGTGCTGGAAATCCAACCCCAACAAAGCGGCCGCGCACTTCTACATGGCCATCGACATGGGCGAATTAAATGGCTATTGCCACTTGGCCGATCTCGATCAAAAAAACGAACTAGAGCACCTACAAAACGCCTTGCAAACTGGCGAGGCTTACGCCGACTATGCCTACGGTCATTACCTCTATCGCCATGCCAAAACTGAGGAAGAAAAAGCCAGCCATCTGCACTGGTTTGAGAAGGCCGCCAAGAAGGGTTATGGCTTCGCCGCCTTGTTTGTGGCCATGCACCATTTCAACGAAGGCGATGGAACCGACAGCACCATAGAAACCGCCAAAGAATGGTGCCGCATAGGATGCGACACCGGCGACTTGGGCTCACTCATGTGGTTCGCCAATCGCTTTCTTTACACAACAGAATCGCAAGAAGAAGCCGAAGGCTATTTAATGTCCGCTTGCATGTTGGGCGACAAATTGGCGCAAGGCCTTTACGGCCGCTGGCTGGTCAATCGGGGCAAGTCATTTGAAGACCAAGCCACGGGCGTTGAGTGGTTACAAAGCAGCGTGGCGCAAGGGAATGCATCGGCCATGTATTCATTGTCAGTGGCCATGCGCAAAGGCCAAGGCACTGCGGTCGACAATCAAGCGGCACATGCATTGCTAGAACGGGGCGCGGCCTTGGGCAACTCTGAATGCCAATGCTTTTTAGGCATTGCCTACATGTATGGCGATGAAGTTGAAATTGACAAAGAACGCGCACACGATTTGTTTCAAATAGCCGCATTGCAAGGCGATTTGTGGGCCATGTATTTGTTGGGCATTACCTACGAAGCCGGTGATGGTGTGAAGCAAGATTTGGCCAAAGCGTTTGAGTGCTTTATGAAAGCCAGCGAGGCTGATTTTCCTGGCGCGCAATTCAGAATTGGCCGAGCTTTGCTGCGCGGTCATGGTGTGCCAAAAAACAAACCAGCTGCTGTTAAGTGGCTTTTAAAAGCAGCCAACGCAGACCACACCGATGCCATGATTGTGTTGGGCGCCACACTCATGTCGGGCGATGGCGTGGCGGTCAATTACAAACTGGGGGCAGGCTGGTTTCAAAAGGCCGCCAACTTAGGCAATGCAGAAGCCATGCACGAGCTGGCCACTTTTTACATTGAAGGCGATGGCGTAGAAGCCGATCCAGAAAAAGTCAAACACTGGATGTTCAAAGCCGCCGCTTTGGGCCAAACGCAAGCCATTGAATGGGTCAACGAAAACTACCCCGACCAACCTGGGTGGTTGCTGGATTTGAAGAAATAATTGGGGTCAGATCAACATTAATTTTTTGTGATTCAAAGCAATCTATGCGCTAAGTAAATTAATGTTGATCTGACCCCAATTATTGTTGGTCGATCAAACCGGTCACGGCCTCTAGGCGAACTAAGGGGTCTGGTTCGCTTAGCAGTTGTTGTTTGATGTCGGGGCCCAGTTGGATGGCTTCTGCATAGCGGTTGGCCAGCCAGCCGCATTGGTCTAGTTGGTAGGGCGCAAAGATGGGCAGTCGGTCTATGACCCCTTGCTTTTGCGCAGACGCAATAACTTTGCCTAATCGGTCGGCATGCGTTTGCAAGTGTGGAGGCAACTCAACCTCGGGATCTTGCGGCAAATAATTGACCTGACCTTGCCAGACACCCAAAGGGCCAGGCGAAACCGATGCAATTTCAAAGCGCAAACCACCCTGACACACCACCTTGAAAAAATTGGGTTGAACTTGCTCAAACTCGCGAATGTGCGCCATGCAGCCAAAAGGATAAAGCGATGGCTCCTCGCCAGGCACCTGAACTTCTTTGCCCTTTCGAATCCACGCTACACCAAAAGGCTTTTGGGTTTGCTGGCAGCGCTTCATTAAATCCAAATAGCGAACCTCAAAAATTTGAAGCTGCAACATGCCATCGGGAAAAACGCCGTGCGACAGCGGAAAGAGGGGGATGGCGTCTGTCATGTTTTGAAATCTAAAGTTGAATTCACGCAGCTCAATTGAGTCTCATGGCTTGCAGCCATAAATCATCGATTTGTTTCAGTTTAGCCGCATTTAAGTCTTTCAAATGGTGCCAATACTTGCCAGATGAAACCATGTAGCCAAGGGTTTTTTCTGCGGCCAGTGCCGTTTCTACGTTGTCCAAATTAAGCGCTAAATTTTGCTTCGAAAGCAACGCTTCGCAAAACTCTGAACGCAGCAAATCATTTCTTGAAATTCGAGGAAATAACAAGCGCGAACTTGTGAGCTCAGACAAATTGACGACGGCACAATTAAGCGCATTGGCAATGGCCATGAAACGAACGGACTTGGCTTCAAGTGATTGCAAGGTGATGTCGGCGCGAAGAGGGTCTGAGGTGCCATGGCCATAGAAATGATTCGATTCACCTTCGCTGGCTGTGTAAATCATGTCACACCCCAAGAACGCAATGATGTTCGGTTTTAATGCGCCCAATGTCCAATAAGCCGCTGTAAATGCCATGGTGCCACCCGCATAGACAAATCCGCCCATGCTGTTTTGTGTGGGTACAAACTCGGAGGCTGGTATCAGTTTTTGGCCAAGTTTTAAAGGCGCTGACGGTAAGCGCTCTGCCAAAAAGTCTTCGGGGTACACCAGATAGTTCCATTCAGGTGTTATTTGCCACGAATTATTGATTGCAATGCGGTGAGTGAATTCAGATAAATTCCAATTTTTGGCCATTAAGGCGTCGGGTGCACTGCCAATGACCAAGGCCATGACGGGAGGCTTAGACTGAGGGGTTTCTTTCACAACTGCGATGACTTTGTTGGCCGATTTATTGAAAGGTTTCAAACAACAGTATATGAATTCCCTTAGTCATTACATGGTGTTGGGTTGTCAGCAATGGCAAGGCAGCACGCAATCGTAAAATTTAAGCGTGCTTCAAAACATCCACGCCATACTCAAGCCACTCGCATTTGAGGCCATCGGTAAAGGCCTTCAAAACATCACGGGTGCAACTTCGTCTTTAGAGGCATTCAAATCGCCAGTGGGCGATCCTGGGCTCTTTGGACCGCAGTCTGTTGTGTGGAAAGTGCACGCCGATTTTTCCGCCATGATGGTGGGAGGCTTGTCCTCTTTGATGATCCAAGCTTTGCACCCCCGTGCCTTGGCAGCCGTGTGGGACCACTCCAATTTTCGTGAGCAATTAAAGGCCCGCTTGGGGCGCACCGCATTGTTTGTAGCATCCACCACATATGGTGGCGTCGCCCTTGCCACGCAAAGTATTCAAAGGGTCAATGCCATTCACGCCAAAATTGAAGGCGTAGACCTTCAAGGCCAACCCTACAAAGCCAACGAACCCGATTTGCTCAGGTGGGTGCACCTCATTGAAACGGTTTCATTTTTGAACGCCTACCAACATTTGGCATTGCGGCCTTTGTCAGCATCCGATTGCAACCAATACGTGGTGGAAATGAACAAAGTAGGGGAGATGTTGGGCGCTACCAATCTCCCAATTACTTTGCCCGATTTGCAGCACGCCATCTCCCAATACGAACCCGTACTGACCTTTGATCAGCGCACCCGCGAAACGCTTCAATCGATTGAAAACTATTCTGTTGGCCTGACTGAAAAACCATTTTTTGCATTAATTCTCAAATCGTCTTTTGACATCATGCCCGACTGGCTTCTGCAAAAACTACACAAAACACCCGATGGCTGTTTGCAATTGAATGCCCGCAAAGTGGCTTTGCAATTGGCTTCCCAACCAGTTCAGTGGATGCTAGATGAGCAAGGTGTTTGCGCGGTGGCCAAAGCCAGAATGCGTTGACCGTCTGCACGATGTCACACACAATGAAAAAACCGACCCCCGCAACCAGGCTGAAAATTTCAAAAAGGAGCTCACCATGAACGTACAAGAACGCGACGCGCTTTTAAAATTCTTGGCATCGCTTCGACAAACGCCCGTCCAATCAAAAGACGCGGTGGCAGACAGCATCATTCGCGACGCCCTGTCGCAGCAGCCCGATGCGCTTTATAAATTGGTTCAACGCAGCATGGCACTTCAGTTGGCTTTGGACGCCGCATTGGACAAACTCAAGCAGCACGAAACCACCGCTGAGCCTGTTCAAGACAAACCGCAAACCAGCAGTTGGGGCACAGGTTTGTTGGCGCAAGCGGGCACGGTGGCACTGGGCACAGCCGTGGGCGTTGCAGCGGGCGGCTTGCTTTTGCAAAGCGTGTTGCCAGACAGCCTAGACCTAGGCGATAGCTTTTTTGATTAATTGGCATATAAAAGTAGTCAATTTTCTAGAATTGATCTGTGTCAAGAAGCACAGTTATGATGGGTTCAAATAGGAAAAAGCCATGTCCCTTGAATCCCTCAAAATTCGAACCAAACTGACCTTGCTGGTTGCGCCTTTGCTAGTGGCCGTTGGCCTTTTGGCGCTCGACAAAGTGTGGGTTGATTGGACAGAAAAAAACGACTACGCAATGACTGCTTCGGTGGTAACTGAAGTGTCAACTTTAGGGCAACTGGTGCATGAGTTGCAATCCGAGCGAGGCATGACGGCCGGATTCTTGGCGTCGGGTGGCAGCGAGGCTACAACCACTGCGCTTAAAGCACAACGACTGAAATCAGACAGCATGTTGGCGCAGGCCGTTCAGTCGGTCACACTTTTAAAAAGCGCTTCAAGTACCAGCCCTAACGCCAATCCTGCCGATCAAAGTTTGGCTGCTTTGCGCCAAGCACTTACTGCCAAGCGCCAAGAAGTAGACGCCAAAGCCTTGCCAGGTGGCGCAGCCATTCAATGGTATTCGGGTCGCATCAGCGCCATCATCGACACCATTGACAGCGCAGTGGGTGATTCACCTTCGGTCGAGTTTGCGCAGCAAATTCGTGCCTACAGTTATTTGGTCAGTTTTAAAGAATTTGCAGGCCGCGAGCGTGCTGCCATCAATGGCACCCTTACCGCCAACAAACCCATGGCACCTGAAGCCATGGCTCAATTGATTGGCAACATTGCACGCCAAGAAAATTTTGAAAAGCTGTATCGCCAAACAGCCAGTGCAGCCCAAGTTCAATCGCTCACTCAAGCCCTCGACAAGCCTGGAGTCAAAGAGGCGCTGACTATGCGTAACGAGGTTCTGAAAAAAGCCTCTGAAGGTGATTACGGCATTGCACCAGCAGCTTGGTGGGCCGCTATTTCCGAGAAGATGAACATTCTCAAAGCGCAAGACGATCAGTTGACAAAACAACTTAGCGAGTTGGCCAGCCAACGCACCAGCAAATCGACCCAAACATTTGTCTGGGCCAGTGTCTTGACCATTTTATTTGGCCTGATTTTTTTAAGCCTTACCTATTGGGTAACGCAAAGCATTCAAAAGCCTTTGCATTCTTTGCAAAGTGCCATCAACAAAATTGCAGAAAGTTTTGATTTGTCGCACCGCGTCAAGGTGCGTGGTTCAGATGAAATTGCCTTAACTTCCACGGCTTTCAACCGCATGTTGCAAGTCATTGCCGATGCTTTGGTGGAGGTCAATGTCACCATGGAATCTTTGGCGCAAGGCGATTTTTCTAAGCCAGTTCAAGCGTCGCTTAAAGGCGACATGGACAAACTCAAGACATCCGTCAACACCAGCCTGACCCGCATCGAGTCCACCATTGCCACACTGAACAACGTGACGCAGGCCTTGCAGTCTGGCAATTTTTCCTACAACTTTGATGCCAACGCACAAGGCGAATATGGCAAGGCCATGAACAATGCGCAGCGTGCCATGTCGGGTCTAAACCAAATGTTGGGCGACGTTGGACAGGTCATGCGCCATTTGGCCAACGGCGACTTAAGTCAGCGCGTTCAAGCCAGCGGTCAAGGCGATTTGTCGGCCTTGCGTGACAACATCAATGCGTCTTTGGATGCATTGGTGACAGCCATGAACGAGATCAATGTCAACACGCGTCAGTTGGCTTTGGCCTCCAGAGAAACCTCTGAAGCCATCAGCCAAATTGCCGATGGTGCACAGAATCAGACCATGGCCATCAGCCAAGTGGCAGCAGCCGTTAAGCAATCTAGTCAAGCCATTGACGAAGTGTCAAACAACACCGAAATGGCCTCCGAAAAATCGCGCGAATCGGTGGCACGAGTTCAAGCTGGCGTTGAAAAAATGGCGGACATGGTTGCGGTGGTTACGGCCATTGCCAACAACTCCGAGAAGATCAGCAAGATTACCAGCGTGATTGAAAAGATTGCCAACAAAACCAATCTCTTGTCTTTGAATGCTGCCATTGAGGCAGCGCGCGCAGGCGAGCACGGCAAAGGCTTTGCTGTGGTGGCCGACGAGGTGGGCAAGTTGGCTGTGAGCAGTGCCGCCAGCTCGCAAGAAATTGCTCAACTGGTGCAGGCTGCATCTAGCGAAACAGCCAAAGCTGTGTTGGCCGTCACAGAAGTTAGCCAAGACATGGCGCAAGTGGGCGAAATTTCCAAAATGACCGACAGCTTGTTGCAACGCATTTCTTCTTCTTTGGAAGAACAAGCTAATGCCATCGAAGAGATCAATGTCAATTTGTCGGGGCTTGACCGAATTGCCAACAGCAACGCGGCGGCATCAGAAGAAATGACAGCCAGCGTCATTTCCTTGTCTAACAGCGCAGACGCAACTCGCCGTGAGGTGGCGCGCTTTAAGTTGCAGAGTTAAGTTGAAGGTAAGACTCAGCGGTTGGTTAATAGCAGTTCATCCCGCTGCCCACCCAAAGAACTTTTCAATCTCTTCTTTTTGCGCTTGCGCATCGGCTTCCCCAAGGGCAATTAGCTCTTGGGTGTAGGCCGATTCAAACAACAAATAACTGACCAACGCATTGCCCTGGCCCAGACCCACGGCAGGGTTGGCGCCCAATGTTTTTAACAAGCTTTTGACAGTGTTGGGCAAGGCATCGGCATGCTTGGCCGCAATCACATCCAAACGCTGCGAGGGTGCAATTAGCAACAACTCAACAGGCCTTAAATGGGTCGCTTGTCGTTTCTCTTCAGGAATAAGCGCAAGGGTTTGGTTGATGCGCTGCATGCGCTCTACATCGACTGCCAAGGAATCTAGAAAGATACTGGACAAAGCATGACCGGCAATGTGCGCCAGGGAAGGGTAGGTGGGCTCTTCATGGCTCTTCTTTGGTGGCTCCAACATTCGGCCAGCGCCCACCACCAAAATTTTGCTGGCACCCAAATGAATAGCGGGCGAGATGGGGGCGGTTTGACGCATGGCACCATCGCCAAAATACGCACGGCCCTGTGGCCCATCCAGTTGCATGGCCGGGAAAATAAAGGGAATGGCCGAGCTTGCCAACAGGTGATCGCTCGACAAGCGGCAATGCTGCGCCAAGCGTTGATTGCGAATCCAAGGGGTGACGGGATGACAGCTGTCATAAAACGTCACGTGCTCGCCCGTGCTGTAGCTCGATGCGGTAATGGCCAATGCGCGCAGATGGCCTTGTTCTAAGAGCGCGGGCAAACGCTCAAATTGAATGTGCTTAGACAGCAACTCGCTCAAGGGGTCGTTGTTTAACAAAGACTTGGGCCGAAGTTTTTTCTGCGCAATGAGCCAGCCCAAAGAAAGCAACGACAGCCAGCGCGCCCCCGACCGAATCATGCCCAAAACGTCAGAGCGATACACCTGCTCAACTTGAAAATTGCGCCAGACACTGACCAAGTCGTCGAGTGCTGCGTCAAAACGGTCTGCATTGCTGGCCAAAAATGCAGCGTTGATGGCGCCGGCCGAGGTGCCCGAAATGACAGGGAATGGATTGCCTTCAGGCGCGCCGGCCTCCCGCCGCATGCGGGCAATGGCCGCCAACACGCCCACTTGGTAAGCGGCACGGGCGCCGCCGCCAGAAAGAATAAGTCCAGTAGTGTGAGGCATGGCCACGATGCTATGGGAGTTTGATGCCAGAGGAATCAGGGAACACCCGTGATTGTTAGCTTTCTAAGTGAAGTGAATATATATCTAAAAAAGCTAAAGAGTTGTGTCTTCGCTTGGTAAACTCTCGGGTGTTAAATGAACACAAATGAACCAGACAGCCTAACCGTTTTACCCATGAAAACCATTTTGCTTGTTGAAGATGAAATCTTGCTTCGTGAGGGCGTACAAGAAACGCTTGAGGTGCATGGCTATACCGTGATTGGCGCAGCAGACGGCGTTGAGGCTCTCGACTGGTTGTTGCAAACAGAAGTTTCATTGATCATTACCGAGTTGGTCATGCCCAAAATGAATGGCGTGGAGTTCATTGAAGAGTTGCGTACCAAGTACCCCAAGTTGCCGGTCATTGTGGCCTCAGGCAGTCCCGATTCAGTTCAAAGCCGATTGGGCATTTCCAACATTCATGTGCCAGGGGCATCGGCCTGCATTACCAAGCCCTTCAAAGGCAAAGACTTGGTCACCCTCATCGAAAAAGTTCTGGCCGAAAACGCCGCCTAATTTTTTTCGCGCCCTAAAACTCAAACCCCATTTGGCTTGAGTTAACTGCCTCTTTACTCTGCCGCTTTTTTGTTTTTGCAAAAACTTTGCGAGAGGCATGTTTTTCAATCACTTCGCTTTTGCCATCGCGCACCGATGGGTCTTTTCGCCTAGCGTGCAGCAGGGCCTTTGCTTCTCTTGTGGCCACGGCCAAATCTAGCAGTGGCGTCACATCTCTGTTGGCGGGCAACCATCGGTTAACAAACTTGCCATAGGGGTCGTGGTCTTGTGCCTGTTTGAGGGGGTTGTAGACCCGGGTGGTATTGATGCCTGTGGTGCCAGACTGCATTTGCATCTGACTCCAATGGATGCCGGGTTCGTAATCTAAAAACTGTGTGGCCAACCATTCGCCCACGGGCCGCCAATGCAGCCACAAAGGGTATGCCGCAACAGAGACCAACATGGCGCGCATTCTGAAATTTAACCAGCCCGTTTCTTTGAGCATGACCACGCATGCGTCAACCATGGGCCATCCGGTTTGCCCTAATTTGAGCGCTTCAAAATAAGCTTGATTGAACGACTCTTCGCGTAAATTGTCGTAGCCCCGGTGCATGTTCTGCCACTCAATGTCGGGCTCGGTTTCTAGCTTTTGAATAAAGTGACAGTGCCAATACAAGCGACTGACAAACGCCGTTAAACCGCTGCGGTGTTTTACCGCGTGAGGTGGTATTTGATCAATTTGCGCTCGGGTCATTTGCACCACTTCGCGCATGCTGATGCAACCATATGTGAGGTAGGCGGACAGCCTAGAGCATGCATCGGGCGCAGTTAGCGGTGAAGAAATGCCGCCTCTGTAGCCAATGCTTCTGGCTCTTAAGAAACTGTTCAAGGTGGCCATGGCAAGCGGCCTGCCACCGCGTTGTCTCAAGGGTGGATTGTGCTCAAGGTGCGAGGGCGCCACCATTTGTGTCACCCAATTTATAGGTGAGCTTGAAGCATTGTTCCAAAATTGAATGCTTGGAATTTCATCAATGGGTTGCGCCATGTGTTTTTCTCAAGCGCCTTGCCACAGGTTGCGATTTTTAAGCCCCCTGACCACGCCAAACTGTGGAAACTCTTGCCACATCACTTGATGCTGCCGACACCATTGGGCCACTTGAATATCGCGTGCATAAGTCACACCGTTGCCAGTTTCTTGGTGTGAGTAAATATTTTGAAAAGGGTGCGCTTGCCAAAGTTTTGAAAGCACCTCTGACATTTCGCCCACATGAATTTCGATCTGGCCTCCCAGCGTTCGAAAGTGCGCGTCTAGCGCCTGTATCGATTCTTTGATGAACTCAAAATGTTGTAGCGCCACATCGGCTTGCGCCCAAAGCGAAGGCTCAACCACATAGATGCAGCGCACAGGGCCGTTTTTGGCCGCATGCGCCAAAGCCGCATGATCTTGCCAGCGTAAATCTCGCTTGAACCAAACGATGGAATAGCGCATTGGGACAGCTTGCTGTCGTTACTTATTGAAGGCTTCCAAGTCGATGCCTTCATGCTTGGCAATCATTTCCAAGGCCGATTCAAACAAAGCCCTTGCCGAACCAGAGATGGCACTGAGGTGGGCATGCAAGTGGGCATCTTCGCTGGATTTGTTCAAGCACTCGTGGCTGTACTGTTCAAAGCTGGCCAACTGCGAAATGATTTCTGCAACATGCTTGGGGCACTCGCACAGCACATTGGTCGAAACATTGGCCACTTTTAGAAGCGCCATGTCGCTGTATTTTCTTTGTGGAATGAGGGTGCCTGACTTAAGGGGCGCCGACTTGCCTGTGGTGTCAACTACCAGCACTGAATTGATCAGGTCCGCCAATTCGCTGTCTGAGATGGGCTCACGGCGAACAATCATGCCGCACTCTTTCATTGACTGAATGACGGGCTCTTGTCCAAAGTTGTAAAGAACAATGACTTGCAGCGCTTGATTTTTTTCGGCCAAGCGGTGAATTTCAAACTGCACACCCGCATGCAAAGAGTTGGTATGAACAAGCAATATTTGTGGCGGCTCTTGAAAATTGCCGGCCATGGCTTCTGCGGTAGAACTAAAAATATCTGTCACGCGAATGGTGTGACTGCTGAAATTGAAGGTGAATTTTTTGGACTCAATGCGGCTGGCCAAAGTGAGGCCAACGATGGCAACTGCCACCGACTGAGAAGCCAAACTGGCAGCACTTTTGGTGTGATTTGACGCTTGCTGTTTTTGCAGCAAATTGTTGAGCGCTGTAGTGGAGAGTTGTGCAATGCCGCTAATGGCATGGCCTTGCTCAGTCAGTCGCTTGAGCAAGATGGCCTTCAGAACATCGTCTTCGGTGTAGAGGCGGTGGTTTGTTTCGGTTTTGTAGGGCTTGAACGTTTCGTAGCGAGCCTCCCAAATGCGCAGGGTAGGCGTTGGAACGCCACTCAAACTTGACACTGCGCCTATTTTGTGGGGGTGAGTTTGTACAGTTTTGCTGACAGTCATAGGTGCCTTGAATAGATTTTGAATAATTTAATTTCGATTTAATGTTTTCATTATAGGTTTTGTTTAGAAAAGGTGTTAAATTACTTTTCAGTTACAAAAAAAGGGGTTGCCATGTTGAATAAACGTTCTATGCAAGGTTTGAAAGTTGTTTCGCACATTGCCAGCGCGCCACTGCACGCACCTGCTACCGCAGACCAAATTGCCAAAAAGCTTGAGTTCTCTGTGTCTTATGTGGAAGGTTTGTTGAAGGACGCCAAGGCCGCTCACCTCATTAAGTCCATTCGGGGACCTGGCGGCGGTTACCAGTTGGCCCAAGCTTTAGACAGCTTGTCGGTGTGGGATGTGGTCAGTGCCTACGAAGACACCCTGTCCAAGCCTGAGGAGAAGCTCTCCAGCCCCGAGGCCCAATTGGCTCAAAGCCTCATGGACGATTGCTGGGCCATGGAGCAAAAGTTCCTCAAAGAATCACCTCTGAGCAGCTTGGTTGACAAACAAACCGTGCAATCGCCCAGCGCATCCATCAACAAAATGTTGATGAACTTCAAGCCGCTGCCCAAGGCTGTGATGCCTGTTGCACCCAACTCGGTGTTTGACTTGTCCAACTACATGAATTTGCAGGCCGCCTAAGCGCTGCATTTCTAACCAAGGCAATGCATTTCAAAGCATGCTTGCCTGGGTCAATCTTCTTTGCCCAATTGCCTCATTGCCTCATTGAATAGGCGTAGCGTGTTTCAGCAAATCGTCAATGAGTGACTCCAGCTGTTTGGCCGAAGCCTCAAACGGGTCAAACTCTGGATGCTTCAAC
>JACCDI011497165.1_pt1 | contig 21638 bp, 21 predicted proteins | sample 7442791 | NCBI WGS metagenome assembly JACCDI01 (sample SAMN15323434, study PRJNA562643) | freshwater metagenome | isolation source: river surface water | place: USA:Blue River Watershed | collected 2017-08-15
GAACTGCGCGATCTTGAGCTCAATACGCAAATAGGCACATACGGGCCTCACGATACAAAACCCGACGTTCACTTACTGGACCTCACGCTCGGCATTGACCCTGACAAAGTTTTGATCGCCACAGATGCCATGGCCCATGTCTTTGACTATGACCCGCTCATCGCAGAAATTGATCGTATTGCTGGCGAAGGCCACTATGAAACACAAGAAAGACTCATGACAAAAATCGTTGATGCTTGCCTTGTCTATTCTGAAATCAAAACCATTGACATTAGTCTTCGAAAAGCACCTGTGCGAAATGGGAGCGGCGTGCTCGGTGTTCGCTTGTCACTGGACGAAATGTCTATCGATAAGCTTCGTCCTTCAGCTACGGTTGCAAACTAAACAGATCTAAAAACACAAAAGATGAATTACTTTTCAAAGCTCGAAGGCTTTCAGCGCTCTCCCGCAGGCTTAGAGTGGACAATTTGGAAAAAGCTACGACTCATTTGGGTCACTGGCACAGTACTTCCACTCATGTTGAGCGGCGGCGCTTTTCTGCTTGATGGTCTTGAATACACCCGTTCTGTTGAGCAATTTTTTTATGTCATGGTGGGACTTGTCATCTTGCACTGGGCACTGGTTTTGACCCTTGCCATTGGCTGTGTGATCGTGATCGTGATGAAAGGCCCAGCCTATGTTGCTGACGCCTACGCCATGGATGAACCGCTCCCTGTTTCAGACTCAGGCTCTAACAAGCAAGTTTGAAAGACTTTTTTGCAGGCAACAAAAAAGGCCCCGAAGGGCCTTTTTATTGACAATCTGGCGGAAGCTGTGTCTGCTATCAAACTGTTTCAAGAGATTCCATCAAATACCGAAAAGCCTTTATTTATAAGGCTTGCAGGCTTATAGTTGTATCATTTCATTTCAATTGATATCATGCAATGTCATTATTAATGGTATGCAGGTTGATATGCCGAAGATAGTTAAACAACTCAGCGATCTACAGGTCAGACGCATCAACCGTGTCGGGTGGCACGCTGTCGGTGGCGTCGCAGGACTGCTGCTTCAGGTGCGCAAACCCGCCAAAGATGGTGCGCAAGCGCCACGCTCATGGATTCTGCGTGTGAAAGTCGGTGACCAACGCCAACATATCGGCCTTGGGTCTTACCCAGTAACATCACTTGCAACAGCCCGCGAGCAAGCAGCTAAGCTAGTGCTCGACGCCCGACAAGGCGTTAATCTGAAAGACAAAAAACGCCAGCAGCGTAGCGCCTTAATTGCAGCGAAGGCAAAAAACAAAACATTCCGCGAATGTGCAGAGGCATACATGGATGCGCACAGCAGCGACTACACAAGCGACAAACACCGCAAACAATGGCCAGCAACCCTTGTCGCATACGCTTACCCCTTGATTGGAAACATGCTGGTTGCCGACATAACCATGCGCGATGTACGCAATGTTCTGGAGCAAAATACAACAGTTGATAAAGACACCACCGGCAAACTTTGGTATGTGAAGACAGAAACTGCTAAGCGTTTGTTGGGCCGAATCAAAACGGTGCTGGACTACGCGACGGTTAACGAATACCGATCTGGCACCAACCCGGCACAGTGGACGGGCTATCTTTCAACACAACTGCCTTCGCCCAAAAAGCTGCAAAAGAAGGAGCACCACCCTGCTGTGCCCTACCAGCAAATGGGTGAATTCATGGTCAACCTACGCAAGCTGAACAGCATAAGTGCCAAAGCACTTGAGTTCTTGATATTGACTGCGGTGCGATCTGGATCTGTCAGAAAAGCAGAGCGGTCAGAGTTTGATCTGGAAAAGAGTTTGTGGGTGATACCAGCCGAACACACCAAAGCCCGGCAAGAGCACCGAGTACCACTACAACCGCAAGCGATCGCCCTTCTTAAGTCGCTACCTATGATCGCTGGCACCAACATCATGTTTCCAAGCCCCTCTGGCAAACCATTGAGCGACATGGCACTCAGCCAACTCATGAGGGGTATGCGTGAACGCGGTGAGTTAACAGTTGAAGCTGTACCCCACGGCTTTCGTTCGACTTTCCGTGATTGGGCAGCGGAGCAAACGAACTACCCAGACGAAATACGCAAGGCTGCGTCAGGTCACACAGTGGGCGATTCTGTCAAAGAGGCTTACCAGCGCACGGACTTGCTTGATAAGCGACGCAGCCTGATGAACGATTGGGCCAACTTCATCGCTGTCACTAGCCCTAGCACGGGTGATGTAATCCCACTTGCCAAGAAGCATCAAGCTGTGTCATACTAGTTTCACAAAGCCAACAAGCCTCGTTTTGAATCGCCCTGCGGGACACAGAATCCCCAGCAAGCCGAATCATTTGAATCCCCGCTTGTTCAGTTGTTTGGAAATCGAGAAATCAGGCTAGCGACCACCCATTGGTTGCGGACTACACCCCGCGTGAGTTTAGAGGCCAGCGTAATTACCAAACGGCGAAGCGCCAGCTACGAGCTGGATTCTTAACGCTTGGCCATTTCATCATCAAATCAAAGATATGGTCATGCATACAGAGTGCTAGGCATGTCAACCATCTTCAAATCCCAGTTCGACCACCTTCCTGATTCAGCTTTTGTTAGCGAGGCACAACTTGTAAAACGGCACAAAAACGACCCTCAACCAACTTTGCTTCCGTTTAGCCGCGCAACACTTTGGCGAGAGATAAAGCAGCAAAAATTTCCAGCACCGAAAAAAATAAGTCTTAAAAGAAATGGATGGGAATTGGGGGAGGTTCGCACTTGGTCAAAAAACCCAGAAGCTTACGCAAGATTGCAAATCAATAGGGGCAAAGCATGAAAGCCTCCATCGATCCTTTGAACAAAGCCTGGTATGAATTCATCGACGATTCCGCAAATTGGACAGTTGCGTTCACGGTAAATTTCAGACGGCTTCATCAAAACCAACTAATTTCGATCAGGCATATGACTTATGCGCTTCGTCACTTTCTGAGGGTGCTCGATTGCAGCTGCCTAGGGAATAACAAGGCCAAGAGAGGGGCTTTCGTCAACTCAGTTGTTGTTCACGGCTGGGGAACCTATAACGACCATCCCCACGCGCACCTCGCGCTCGAATGTCCTAAGGATTTATCAGATTCAGAATTTGAGCATCACATACTGCAAGCCGCCTCAAAAACCATATGGTTTGCGCCAAAACCCGTCACTGAAAAATATCGTGACGCGGGATGGTCCGTCTATATGGTCGGCCACGGTCCTGAAAACTGCGATGCGGATCTGTTTCGAATACATCAGTGTCAAGTCAGTTCTCACGCATAACAAGTATTTGTAGACCTTATTAACAGGTCTCAAACTTGCCCCTTACTGCAATCGACGGTCGCAGTGAGTCTGTCACTCAAGCAGCGCTTGATAAATAACTCCTGCCCGTTTGGTTGCAAAGGCATGGCAACGCTAACACTGAGAGGTCTATAAACCAAGGTTGGCAACAGACCAGGGCAGCAATGGAAACATTTACTTTGAGAGGCTTTTAATGAAGTTAAAAACGATCTCACTATCACTAGTGATAGTTAAGTGCCTAGAGCAAGATGTAGAGGTTGCTCCATTGTCAGACGCTATCGTCTCGACAATAAAGGAGTCATTTGAAACTAGGCGATCCTGCTCGGCCTTGTCGGTCTGCTTTGATGGCACTGATTACTGGCTTTTTGATGGCTACCACCGGCTGGAAGCGATGAGGCAGGCTGGGTTCAACACCTGCGAAGTCGTCATTTATCGTGGCTCGCGTAGAGATGCGTTTAGGCGTTACATCAAAGACAAGCTGAGATGCAAAGGCAGAAGCTCCATTGGTACATTTCGGCACTGCCTGAGTGTGTTGATCGAAGACCCTGAATGGACTGCCCTCGACTACCAAACCCTATCAAAACTATTTGGGCGAAAACCGATATTTTTTGAAAAACTCGACCTCATGAGGCTTCAAGAAAAGCGGGGGCAGTTAGTTGGCTTCTCGATCAATAAGCACGGCAGCATCAACTTGCAGAAAAGGAAGCGTTGAGTTTTCCTGCTTGCCGACTGCTCAAGCGGCGATCGGCCTTCAAAACAGCGCTTTCGGTCGATAGGGTCATAGATTTAAAAATTCACCCTCATCGACCGACCCCCTACATAGTATGTAAAACCCTGTCGCGGATCAACCTGCGAGCATCATCAATGTTGTAAACGCCCTTGTAACCATTCGGCTTCCTACCTCTGGTTCGTGGCCCCTCAGCCATCCCCAAAACATAAACAGCGTCTTCCAACTCATGTATCAGAACACTCTCATCACTGTACTGCTGCCTTGCGGCTTTTGAGTACTCGCCGTGAATTGTGTTTGCTTGAGCCATCTTTAACAGAGTTATAGTTGAATGAGGCCGCCCGCCGTGAAACTCACACTTTTGCGTACTGCTGACCTTGAGCGCCGGTTTGCGGCATTGGAGCTTGGTACGGGTAGATTTAGCAGTACATCTAAGACAGCTGATCCTTCCAGCTGCGGTTACCAAATATGTTTCCAGCTCTAGCGCATCACATTTGACTGAAGCTGACTTATTGCTTGGTTGTAAAGGCATTAGCACCTCACTAAATTGCTTAAATTTTAAGCACTTATGAGTTGACTAACAAGCCGAACAAGTATGAAAGTATTGAAGATTTGAAAAAAGTTAGCTGGCGGCCTAAAAGGGATTTTATAAATAACTTGCTCAGGTCAAGAACCATCGTTTTTTGGTGGGGTCGGGGATTCGAACTGACAACCCAATACCGGGTACGAAAACTCAACCAGTCTCGACCTCGCCATTACTTTTTTAATGATGTGTGATGTTGACCAAAAGATAGTAATCAGTTACAATCTTTTTATGATTTCGAATCAACCCACAAAGCACCTCTCTGCAAACGAGCGTCGGACAGTCACAGTAGAAGCCGTGGTTGCTCTAGCTGCGCAACAAAACCCAACTGACATCACGACGGCCGCGATCGCTCAACACATGGGACTTACTCAAGGAGCGGTCTTTCGTCACTTCCCTTCGAAAGAGGCAATCGTGCAATCTGTGCTCAGCTGGGTTAGCGAAAGGCTGATGGCCCGTGTAGATCAGGCTGTCCAAACCCAGCAATCACCATTGCTCGCTTTGGAGGCGGTATTTCTCGCACATATGGGCTTCATTGCAGAGCATCCAGGGGCACCACGCATATTGCTAGCAGAACTGCAAAAAAACACAGATACCCTACCCAAGCGGATGGTGATGACCTTGATGGAGAACTATCGAGGCCGGATCATAGGATTGCTGAAAAATGGCAAAGAAGCAGGGGAAGTTGACCCTGCCCTAGACCTTGATGCCACCTCCACCCTATACATTGGGATGATTCAAGGCTTGGTAATCCAATCACTGGGTAGATCACAGCCGCACGATGTCTTACAGAACGCAGGGGCAACCTTCGCCGCCTTCAAAAAGGGGCTGACCGTAGGAACTCCATATCAAGGTCCCTGAACGGCTTCACGCAAATGGCAAATTGATTTAACTTTTTAAATTTGCAAGCATGACTTTTTTCACCACCAAAACCAGAAAATTTTCTTGATCGCCTAGAAAGGATCAACTCGCATGAATTTCTCTAATTTAAATCCAATGTCATTCAGAGTGCCTGCCCTGATAATTGTTTTTCTGCTAAGCATCGCCACCGCGAGCGCGCAAACGGTGACTGCAGAAAAATCGATGGCTTTAAAAGGCATTATGGAAAAGATGGGAAGAGAAATGCAATTGGTTACTCAAGCCATCAGCAAAGAAGATTGGTCTGCCATAAGTTCTCTAGCCGCACAAATCGCTAGCCACGATGAGCCCCCACCTCCGGAAAAAGTTCAAATCCTCACATGGCTTGGTCCGCAAGCCAGCAAATTTCGAGGATTTGACAACCAGTCACATCAATCAGCGAATGCGATGGTTCAATCTGCAAACCAAAAAGATGGAGTCGGTGTGATAAGTGCGTTTGCAAAAATTCAAACCGCCTGCTTAGGCTGTCATCAAACCTTCAGAAAAGACTACTTACAACACTTTTACAGCAAACCCTAATCGATTGACGAAGTCATGCCTAATGCCAACTCATCTAATGACCGCGCGAGGCAATGGCTTTTTCAAATTTTTGCCGACTACTCCCATTTTCAGATGGAAGAAAGTTCGCCCCCCCCCCGCAACCCGCATGGTTGCTGCGGTTCCGCAAAAGCTCCTGACTTTTTCGGCAAAGTACGGCGACGAGAGAGTTTCGAAATCGGCCTAAGTCGTTGTTCTTGTTGAGTTTTTCGAACTCGCTCAGTCAGGAGGTGCTGAGCAGAACAGCGTCTCAATCTGCATCGTGACCCCGTGTGAGGCCACTTTCTTCAATCGCTGGTCAGGAGCTGATGGAGAAAAATCCAATCAGATCAACAGCTTGCAGATGGGGATTGAAGAATTGAAACTTTGAAGAAAGTTTGCATGGCGGCCCAAAAAAACGGGCGGCGGTCGATCAACAAGTCACGCAAGGTGCCACCGCCAAACGCAGCCAGAAAGCCACACACACAAATGCCCACCACATCCATGCGTTTACGCATGGCGACAAGCACGCCTGAGAGGGCAAAAGCAGCGGTGCCCACCAACTCCAACCCTGTCAAGGTGTGCTGGCGAATCAGTTCTATGCTGCTCATGGGTGGCTTTCGATTGGCTGGGGTTTTTGAGCCTACACCAAAATCAGCCGCTGCTGTGATGTGTCAAGACCGAGTCATCAAAACCAACTCAGCGACACAAGGGCTAACTCTGGGAAAAATATGAGCAGGGCCACCGCCAGGATATTGGCAATCACAAAGGGCATCACGCCTTTGAAAATGGTGTCGAGTCTGACATCAGGCAAAAGGGTTTTGACAGTAAAGACATTCATCCCCACTGGCGGTGTCAACATGCCAATTTCAATCATCATGACCACGAAGATGCCAAACCAGATGGGGTTGACGCCCATTTCAACGGCGATGGCGGTGAAGATTGGCGCGGTCAAGAGCATCAGGCCCATGGCTTCCATGAGCGCACCCAAAACAAGGTAAATCGCCACCATCGTCCACAAAACGCCTTGTGTGCTGTAGCCACTGTTTTGTATCCACTCCACCAATTGCCCCGTCAAACCTGACAAGGTGATGAAGTTTGCAAACACCAGTGCACCAAACACAATTGAAAACAGCATGGCCGTGGTTTCTGCTGTTTCGCGCAAGCAATCGAACACGCCTGCAAAATTGATTTTTCTTCGGGCCACGGCGATAAAAAGTGCGCCCATGGCGCCCATGCCCGCGCATTCCGTGGCCGTGAAAATACCGCCATACAGACCGCCCATGACAAAGCCAAACAGCAACAGCGTGGACCAGACACCTTTCAACGCATAGATGCGGGCCTTCAAAGGCATCTTTTCCCCTCTGGGCCCGAGGCTGGGGTTGATCAGCAAAGTCACCCAGACCGCCCCCAAAAAAAGCAAGAGCAACAAAATGCCTGGCACGATGGTGGCGATGAAGAGTTGTCGGATATCCGTTTCAGTGAGCAGACCGAAAATGACCAAGGGAACGGAGGGCGGAATGAGAACCCCCAAAACCCCACCCGAGGCGACTGTGCCTGTCGACAGACGGTCGTGGTAGCCCAGCCGTCGCATGGCGGGCATGGCCACCTTGGTCATGGTCGCAGCGGTTGCAATTGAACTGCCCGAGATCGCAGCAAAAAGACTGCAAGCCGCCAAGGTTGCATGGGCCAAGCCGCCTTTGAGATGTCCCAGCCAGGCATTGGCCGCATCGTAGAGCTCACCACTGATGTCTGCCTTGTGCACAAACAGACCCATCAAAATGAACATTGGCAAAACAGACATGCCGTAGTTGCTGGCGGAATCGACCACCACTTGCGAGAGCATATAGAGTGCTGGATCAAAGCCACGCAAGGCAGCGTAACCCCCAACGCCGGCCAACAACATGGCAAAGGCCAGCGGAACGCCAGCAAAGGCCAGCAGAAACACCACCAGAAAACCGATCAGCGCTGTTGTCATGGGTTTGCCTCCTCAGGCTTGAAGTGTTGGATTGCCAGCCCCAGCGTGATCAGTGTGGTGACACAAGCCAAGAGGCACATGGCAAAAACAAAGGGCGCCTGAGGCAAGCCCAGAACCACAGAGGATGCGCCGGATTCCAGTTCTGCGAGCCCCTGCACAGCCAGTCGCCATGCCAACACGCCCAAGGCAAACGCACTGAGCAAGTCGCAGAGTGACTTCTGAATTTTTTTTACGCTGCCATGGAACAAACCATCGATCAGACTCACGGTGACGTGGCCGCGCTGATGCGTGACGATCGGCAAAGCCGAGAAGATGAGCAAGGCCATGGCGTTTTCAATGATCTCAACGCTGCCCTTGATCGGCATGGAGACCAAATAGCGCGCAAACACATCCACAAAGGTCAATCCCACGATGAGTGCGACAGGCAGCACGGAGAGCCAAGTCAGCAGCTTGATCAATGCAGAGGGCGGAGGTGAATGGGATGTCATGTGCACGGCTCCAGTTTGGGGGCATGTAAATCAGGGATCAGGGCATCAGCAACACAGGCTTGACTGTGATGCCTGTTTTGGCATCGTCAATGGCTTGCTGGATGTTCTCGAAAGCATAGGTCTTGATGAGTTTTTCAAACGGAAACAGGCCTCGCTTGTGCAGCTCAAGCAACTCGGGAATGAAAAGAGCCGCATCGGAATCACCTTCCACAATGCCGCGCAAGCTTTTGCCATTCATCATGACATCGCGCACATCCACTTCCAAGGTGGTGCCCACCGGGGCACCGCCCACAAAACCGCATCGGCCCATGGGCCCCAGGCAGTCGAGGGCTTGGCGCAGCACAGCGCTCACCGCCGTGGTGTCCAAGCTGCATTGGGCGCCGCCCTGGGTAATGGTTTTGATTTCCTGCACGATGTCGATGGAGCCATCGGCGATCAAAGCATGCGTGGCACCAAGTTCACGTGCAAGGTCAAGCCGATCAGGCACACGGTCCACCGCAATGATGGCCCCTGCACCCAGCGCCTTGGCAGCCATGATGGCTGCCATGCCCACGGCACCGCTGCCAAAAATCACCACCGATTCATTGAGCTGAGGCTTGAGCACATTGATGACAGCCCCCGCGCCGGTCTGGAATCCACACCCCAGCGGTCCCAACAAAGGCAAGAGCTCGTCGGACACCCACTGCGGCACCTTGACCGCATTTCTTTCACTGCAAACGCAGTGCGTGGCGAACGACGATTGCCCAAAAAATTTGTGCCTCACGGGTCGGCCATCGCGTGACAGCGCTGTGCTGCCGTCCGAGCGTTGCCCCAAAAAGTTGGCACCAAAAAAATATTGGCAATAGCTTTGCGCGTGGTTAAGACAACTCACGCAAGTGCCGCAATAGTCAAAGCTCATCACCACCCGATCGCCGGGACGAAAGGGCGATGCCGCATGACCGACGGCCACCACCACACCAACACCTTCGTGGCCCAACACCATGGGCTGATCAACAGGAAAAGGTCGCCCCAAAACAGATATGTCGGTGTGACACACACCGCAGGCCAGAACCTTGATGAGCAACTCACCCGCTTGTGGGTCTTGAATGCTCAGCGTCTCAAGGTTGAGCGGCGTATTGGGTGCATTGAGAACAGCGGCTTGTACTTGCATGTGTGGGGACTACCAGAGTTGAAGGTGGGAAAGCTTCTGTGGATGGCTCAAACAGACTCGGCGCGCGCTTCTTCTTCCAACAAGCGGTCAATCATGAAGCGCACACGCCCCAGTGCAGCATCGTTACGCACCGAACGCATGCTGGCTGCGGGATCACTGTCAATCACGCTTTGTTGCGCTTCAATGATCCAGCGGTCTTCGTCGAATGCAGTGCTGATGCCTTGTCCCACACGTTCAATCATGCCAAGGTCGTCGTGCGGAAATTGGCAAGGTTGAACCCAGAAATAGTGGGATGTTTTTTCGCCCTCAGGGGTGATCAAAGAAAAGTGCCGCAGGTGCAATCCACCGTCTCGCTCATGCGCCAAGCCCGCTTGGCCTGCAGGCGCTGAACCGGCCCAGTTTTCAAAGATCGATGGCAACCACCACACTTGGCGATTCCAAAAATCCACCTTGCCGGTGAATTTTCCAGCCATGCCGTGCAAGGGTGAGGGGTCACAGTTTTCGATCAGGCGATTGAGTCGTATGCCACGCTCAAAGGGTGTGATTTCCGGACGCGCATTGGGAAATGCGTTGTTGGCCAGCGTGGTGCGATGCACAAATGTCAGATGCGTGAAATCCAGAAGGTTGTCCGCAATCAGTTGGTAGTTGGCTTTGTAATGGATGTAACCCGAGGCCGTGGGCCAACCGTCGGCCCCATTCCAATGCACATCGACGATGTCTTCAGGATTGGCTCGCTCGGGATGGCCCATCCAAATCCAGACCATGCCATGCTGCTCGACGAGCGGAAAATTCTTCACGCACATTTGTGGCGGGATGGCATCTTGCCCGGGAATTTCCACACACTTGCCTTGCGGGCTGAACACCATGCCGTGATAGCGGCAACGGATGCCGTGCGGTTCAACATCACCCAGCGACAAGGGGGCCAAGCGGTGACAGCAGCGATCTTCCAGTGCTACAGCTTGGCCTTCGGAGGAGCGAAACAACACCACTTTTTGATTCAAAAAAGTGCGTGCCAAAGGTTTGTCGGTAACCTCTTTGGAAAAGGCAGCCACATACCACGTGTTTTTCACAAACATCGCTTTTCTCTCTTTTCAATGGGTGATGAATCAAGCCTCACGCGCGGCAAGGCTTGCACAAACGCGATCAGCGGTTCGACAGGGCTTGCGCCTTGTAGAACTCCAGGGCCTCTTTGCCGTTCACGCCAAGCTTTTCAGCATCTTTGAGCCAAGCCTGAGTGGCGGTCGCGCCCAGCTTTTGCAGGTCGGCATAAAAAGCATTGCTGGCCATGTGGAACTTCAAGCCTTTCTTTTCGGCCTCGCCGCGCACTTGGGCCTCCAAGTCGTCATACACCTTCATGCTTTTGGCCATGGTTTCTCCGCTGATGGCCTCGATGGCCTGGCGGTCCTTGTCTGACAGGGCCGCCCAACGCTTTTTATTGATGAACACAACAAAGGAGGGCGCAGTCAAGCTGCTGGGCATGTCGGTCACGTCGGTGGCATAGGAGAGGGTTTTCAGACCCGCAGCATCCGACACCGAATAGCCCACGAAAAAGTCCACGGTCTTGCCAGAAATGATCTCGTAGCTGCGGGCAGCGGGTGCAGCCACCACCCCAGCGCCCGCGCCTTCCATCATGACGGCAGGCAACCCGGGCAAGGCATACACTTTTTTGCCTTTGACTTTGTCCAGGCCATCAATGGGCGAGCCCATGCCATAAAAGACCGCCGGAGGCAGCACGAAAACACCCAGCACTTTGACGTCATTGAGTTCATTGGCCTTGGCAAAGTATTTGTCGTAGGTTTTCCACAACGCCACTGAGCTGCCACGCGAGGTGGTGCCAACGAACGGCAGATGCGCAATCTGATTGAGCTTGACCTGTTCGGTCATCAGGCCATGAAACTGGTAGGCGATGTCAAACACGCCTTTGTTGACACTGGCCAACTGTTGGTTTGGCGCAGCCAAGGTGGCAGGGGCCAAATCCACTTTCACGCGCCCTTCTGTCACTTCAGCGATTTTTTCTGTCCAAGGCTTGAACACCACTTTGGTCACGGGATGGGAAGGCGCCAAAAAGCTATTGGCCAATAGAGTGGTCTGTGCATGTGAGACCCAAGGCAGCATGCTGATCAGGCCTGCGAGGCAAAGAGCGCGGCGAATGTTCATGAATGTCTCCAAGTGTGGTTATGAAAGCCTGATCATAAAAATGGGTAAGTGAAAAACACAAATCGATAATTTTTGTGTTTGATAGAAAAAGCTGATAAGGGGTAACGCTAGCTCAGGCCCAAAGATGCCGTGTCAGTGCGATCCCGCTGACGCTCAGCAGCACCGCCATCACCACGCGCAATGTCGACACCGGAATACGCCTGGCCAGCCGGTTGCCAAGCCAAACACCAACCGCTGCCACTGGAAAGGCCCACAGCCAACGCGGGCCGATGTCGGCCCATGCAACGCTTTGGGTGGCAAACAACACCGCGATGGCGATGCTGCCAGCGAAAACCATCCCCACCGGCACGGTGGCGCGAATCGCATGTATGTCAGCGATTTTTTTTTGCAACACCGCGATGACCACTGGCCCAGCGGTGGCGAACATCACCTCAATCACGCCAACCAATGCGCTCATGCCATGAAAGGCCATCGGTGAGCTGCCGCCCTCTTGCCCGCTGGCCTTGCGCAAACTTCGCAGGCCCACCAATGTGATGTACACCCCAAGAAAAAACAAAGGCCACTGCTTGTCCAATTGCCCAAGCAGCCACCATCCCACACATGTTCCTGCGGCCATGCCGGGCAGCATTTGGCGCAGCGCTCGCCATTGCACCATTTTGAAATTCAATCCGCCATGGATGGCGGAAGCTGGCACGTCCAACAAAATCATCAATGCCACCACCTCGGGCAGCGGCCAGAACCAAGTGAGCAATGGCACCGCCACCAGCGCCGATCCAAAGCCTGTGATGCCCATGATGGTGTAGGCCAAGAGCAAGACGGCCACCGGGTACAGGAGATCAGTCCCGGTCATGCGATGGATTTTTCAAATGGTGTTGGATCCAACGAATCAGGCCGGAACCTGCTGGCGTCAGCGGCAAATCATGCCGTCGAAGCATGTAGACCGTAGGGCTGGGCAAGGGGCTTTTGAGATGGATGCATACCAATCGGTCTTTGAAGGGCGTGTGCTCAAACAAGGTGCGAGGCATGGTGGTGAGCATATCGGAGTGGGCAACCACCCCCGGCAGTGCCAGGAATGACTCGCACTGCATTCCCATGCGAGGAGCGGGCAGTTTCTCGCGCGCAAAGGCATCGCGGATGATCGTACCTGGCCCCCGTGGCGCGGTGGAAAAAATCCAGCGGCACTCTTGCAGCTCTGCAAGTTTGGTGGCGTTTTGCAGGGGGTGGTCTTTTTGCGCCACGACCACCACATCCGTGGTGTGGAGGGCCTGCGCTTCGAGGTCACCATCGATGTCGGCACGGTGTGCTGCAGTCAACGCAAAATCAAGCGTGCCGTCGCGCAAATGGGGCGACACGGCTGGAAACAAGGCCTCGCGCACCAGCACCTTGATATCAGGAAACTCTTTTGTAAAGTTGCTCAGCGCCTGCGGCAACACGCCAATCGCAATGGCCGGCGAAGTCGCAAAAGCGATTTGCCCCTCCCAGCGGCCGCGCAGCTGATCCATCTCCTCGATCGCACGGTGACTTTCCCTGACCATCAAGCGTGCATGTTTCATGAATGCGTGGCCAAACTCGGTCAATGACACACCTCTTTTGGTGCGCAACAGCAGGGGCGCTTTGAGCTCTTGTTCCAACTGCTGAATGGCCGCTGTCAATGCGGGCTGCGACATGTGCATCAACAGCGCTGCCGCGCGAAGACTCCCCACCTCCTCGATGTGAACCAAGGCCTGAAGTGTTTGAAGTTTCATGAATGCAAGCGGAACTCAGTGATTGATGAATCTGATCATAAGAGAAAAAAATTGATTTGTTATGTTCAGCGATCATCTTTAGCATTAGTGAAAACACCTTATGGAGACATTGCGCATGTTCATCAAAAACTGCTGGTATGTGGCAGCCTGGGACCATGAAGTACCCCAGGAAGGCTTGTTCCATCGCACCCTGCTCAATGAGCCCGTCTTGCTTTACCGGGACTCGGCTGGCAAAGTGGTGGCGCTTGAGAATCGCTGCTGCCATCGCTCAGCGCCCTTGCACATGGGGCGCAAAGAGGGCGACTGTGTTCGTTGTCTCTACCACGGCCTGAAATTCGATCCCGCCGGCACCTGCGTTGAGATTCCGGGTCAAGCCATCATTCCGCCCAAAACATGTGTCAGGTCTTACCCTGTGGTGGAGAAAAATCGACTGGTCTGGATTTGGATGGGCGAGCCCGCTGTGGCCAATGCAGACGACATCGTGGACTATTTCTGGCACGACTCACCAGAGTGGCGCATGAAGCCCGGCTACATCCATTACCAGGCCAACTACAAGTTGATTGTTGACAACTTGCTGGATTTCACCCATTTGGCTTGGGTTCACCCAACCACATTGGGCACGGACAGCGCGGCCGACCTCAAACCGAAAATCGAACGCGAAACCGATGGTTTCGGTCGTCTGACGATCAGCCGCTGGTACTTGAACGACGACATGCCCAACCTGCACAAGAAGGTGGCGCGGTTCACGGGCAAAGTGGATCGCTGGCAGATTTACCAATGGTCACCCCCTGCACTGCTGCGCATGGACGCGGGCTCAGCCCCAACGGGCACGGGCGCCCCCGACGGTCACCGCGTGGCTGAGGCGGTGCAGTTTCGCCATACCTCGATCCAAACGCCAGAAACCGAACACACCAGCCACTATTGGTTTTGTCAGGCACGCAACTTCGAACTCGACGATGCCGAGCTGACTGAAAAAATTTATGACAGCGTGGTGGAGGCATTCGAAGAAGACCGCACCATGATCGAGGCACAACAAAAAATATTGAATGTTGTTCCTGATCGCCCAATGCTCCCGATTGCGGCCGATGCTGGCTTGAATCAAGCACGGTGGCTGATTGAGCGACTGATCAAACTTGAGCAACCAGGAGCTGGACAGTGAGCACGGATTTGGATGTGGTCGTGGCCAGCGTTCGCGCGGTGGCGCGCGATGTGGTGTCGCTCAGACTCAAGCGCTCATCAGGTCAAGCGCTCCCGGGTGCCTCAGCAGGCGCACACATTGATGTGGCCTTGCCCAACGGTTTGGTGCGCCAGTATTCATTGGTGAACGCATTGGGCCAAACATCGATGGCCCACTACGACGTGGCCGTGGGCTGGGATGCTGCAAGCCGGGGCGGCTCGGTGTGGATTCATGAGAAATTGAAACTGGGCCAAACGCTCAAGATCAGCGCGCCGCGCAACCATTTCGAGATGGCGCCCGAGCACAAGCGTGTGTTGCTGATTGCTGGCGGCATTGGCATCACGCCCATCTTCGCCATGGCGCAGTGGTGTGTCCAACAAGGCCTGCATTGCGAGCTGTGGGCCAGTGCGCGTTCTGCTGCCAGATTGGCGTATGGCGAAGAACTCAAAGCACTGTTGGGAGACCGCTTGAAGCTGCACTTTGATGATCAGGCAGGTGGCCCCATGGATCTGACAAAGCTGCTGGCCAGCCAACACTGGGATGCCGTGTATGCCTGCGGGCCAGCCCCCATGCTCGATGCCATTGGCCAAGCCACAGCGCACTGGCCCCCGGGCTCGGTGCGAATGGAGCGTTTCAAAGCCGTTGCGTTGCCTGATTCACAACGCACCTCGTTTAAATTGGTGTTGCAGCGCTCAGGCCAGAGCACAGCGGTGGCTGAAAGCGAGAGCGTTCTGGAAGCCATCGAGCGCTTGGGCATCGACAGCCCTTGGTCTTGCCGCGAAGGCGTTTGCGGCACCTGTGAGGTGGCTGTTCTGGAGGGGGACATTGAACATTTGGACTATGTGCTCAGCCCCGAGGAGCGACAAGCCAACAACCGAATGATGGTCTGCGTGTCGCGCTGCGGCAACGGCCGATTGGTACTCGACATTTAAGGTAATTCAAGATGGAACTTCAAAATAAAGTGGCCTTGGTCACAGGGGGTGCTTCTGGCTTTGGTGCGGCCATCGCCAAGCGCCTGGGCCGTGCGGGTGCCCGTGTGGTGGTGGCAGACCTCAATGCACAAGGTGCGCAACGCATGGCGGCTGAATTGGCCGATCTGAAGGTGGCGGCCTGTGCGGTGTCGGGCGATGTCTCCAAGCAAGAGGACTATCAGCGCATGGTCGACAGCGCTGTGGCGCAGTTTGGTCGCATCGACGTTGTGGTGAACAACGCAGGAACAACCCATCGCAACCAGCCTGCCTTGCAAGTGTCTGAAGATGAGTTCGATCGGATTTACCGCGTCAACCTCAAAAGCGTGTATTGGGCTGCGCAAATTGCGCTGCCGCTTTTTGTGCAACAAGGCCACGGCGTGATGATCAATGTGGCGTCCACCACGGGGGTGCGCCCAGGCCCAGGGTTGACGTGGTACAGCGGCAGCAAAGCAGCCATGATCAATTTGACCAAGGGCTTGGCGCTGGAGTTTGCGCGCCATGGCATACGCATCAATGCGGTCAACCCCATGATTGGTGAAACACCCATGATGGCCGATTTCATGGGGATGGAAGACACCCCAGCCAACCGCGAGAAGTTTTTGGCGCGCATTCCTTTGGGCAGGTTCACCCGACCCGACGATGTGGCCTCCGCTGTCACGTATTTGGCTTGCGACGAATCCAGTTTCTTGACCGGGGTGTGCCTTGATGTCGATGGGGGAAGAAACATATGAATGCCAGCCAATATGTATGCCCTCAGATTTTGGTGGGCGGCGAGTGGAAAACGGGGCAGCACACACAGCGTTTGTCTGTGCACAACCCTGCCAACGGAGAACTGCTGGGTGAATTGCGCCTTGCAAGCAAAGACGATTTGCATGATGCGCTGGCCTCAGCACAAAAGTCGTTCGAACATTGGCGCCAGGTGCCTGCGCATGAGCGCTGCGTTCGCCTCGAAAAGGGTGTGGCCAGACTGCGTGAAAACACCGAACGCATTGCACACCTGCTGACGCTGGAACAAGGCAAGCCGCTGGCTGAGGCCAGAGCCGAATGTGCAATGGCAGCCGACCTGATCAAATGGTATGCCGAGGAAGCACGCCGGGTGTATGGCCGCATCATTCCCGCGCGCTTGCCCAACAGCCGCATGGACGTGCTTAAATTTCCTGTGGGTCCTGTGGCCGCGTTTTCACCTTGGAATTTCCCATTGGTGCTGTCGGCGCGAAAAATAGGTGGTGCGATTGCGGCAGGTTGCTCGATCATTGTCAAAGGTGCAGAGGAGACGCCGGCCAGTGTTGCCGCGATGGTGGACTGTCTGAACCAAGAGTTGCCAGCAGGTGTCTTACAGCTTGTGTATGGCGTGCCGAGTGAGGTCTCAGACACTTTGATTCGCTCGCCCATCATCCGCAAGGTCACCTTCACCGGCTCTGTGCCTGTGGGGCGTCATCTGGCGGAAATGGCTGCACAGCACCTCAAGCGAATCACGCTGGAGTTGGGCGGGCACGCCCCAGTGATCGTGTGCCAAGATGCTGACATTGACCGCACGGTGAATTTGATGGTTCAGCACAAATTCCGAAATGCAGGCCAAGCCTGTTTGGCACCCACGCGCTTTTTTGTTGATCGCAAAATTTACAGCGACTTCATCGATGCGTTCAGCGTGGCCACACGCGCATTGCGTGTCGGTGCTGGACTTTCGTCCGCAACACAAATGGGCCCCGTGGCCAGCGCGCGTCGTCAGTCGGCGGTGCAAGATCTGATCGCTCGCAGCGTCGCGGCAGGTGCCCAACAGGTTGCGGGTGATGTGCCGAGTGAGGGCTTTTTCGTTGCGCCGACCTTGCTGGCAGATCTGCCCTTAGACGCACCCGTGATGCACGAGGAGCCCTTTGGCCCCGTGGCCTGCGCAGTGCCTTTTGATCAACTCGTTGACGCCATCGGCATGGCCAATGCCAATCCGTATGGTTTGGCAGGCTACCTGTTCACCGACTCAGCCAAAGCCATCTTGGCCGTGTCAGAGCAGCTGGAGGTGGGAAGCCTGGCCGTCAACGGCATGGGCGTATCGGTGCCAGAAGCGCCCTTTGGTGGCGTCAAGGACAGCGGGTATGGCAGCGAATCAGGCATCGAAGGCATGGAAGCGTTTCTGGACACCAAATTCATGCACTACGTTGCTTGAACCTGCAATAGGCAAAGAGATGCATGAATTTTTGCTTGCCCCATGACACAACATCCAAACATCATTTACATCGTTTCTGACGACCTCGGGTACGCAGACCTGGGCTGCTATGGTGGGCGCCCTGCTGACTTTGGGCCAGTGTCACCCCACATCGACAAACTGGCCGCAGGTGGCGTGAAGTTCACCCAAGGCTATGCCAACTCGCCAGTGTGCTCGCCCACCCGCTTTGCCATGATCACCATGCGCTACCAATACCGCTTGCGCGGTGCGCTGGAAGAGCCCATCAGCAGCCTGAGCAAGGGCCATCCGTTGCTGGGCCTGCCGCCAGAAATTCCCACCTTGCCTTCGCAATTGCGCAAGGCCAACTACAACACGGCTTTGGTGGGCAAATGGCACTTGGGTTACCCACCACACTTTGGTCCCCTGCGCTCGGGTTATGACGAGTTTTTTGGCATCATGGCCGGTGGTGTGGACTACTTCACCCACTGCTCCAACAAGGGCGACCATGACTTGTTCTTTGGTGAGGATGAGCACATGGAGGTGGGCTACCTGACAGACATCTTCAGCCAACGTGCGGTCGATTACATCGATCGCATGGCACCCGATGCCAAAGCGGGCAAGCCTTTTTTCCTGAGCTTGCATTACACCGCCCCGCATTGGCCGTGGGAAACACGCGATGATGCCAACATTGCACCCGAGGTGCGAAACAACCTGTTTCATTTGGACGGCGGCAATGTGCACAGTTACCGCAAGATGATCCACCACATGGACGAAGGCATTGGCTGGATCATGGACGCCCTGGCCAAGCATGGTCTGACGGACAACACCTTGGTGGTGTTCACCAGCGACAACGGCGGCGAACGTTTCAGTGACAACTGGCCATTGGTAGGCGGCAAAATGGATTTGACCGAAGGGGGCATCCGTGTTCCTTGGATTGCCCATTGGCCGGCCGTGATTCCTGCCGCAAGCACAACCCTGCAACAGTGCATGACCATGGATTGGTCGGCCACCCTGTTGGCTGTGGGCGGCGGCGAGGCCGATCCACATTACCCGCTGGACGGGGTCAACCTGGCAGCGGTGCTGCGCAATCCCAGCGCCACGTTTGAGCGCCCCCTGTATTGGCGCATGAACCATCGGCAACAACGCGCCCTGCGTGTGGGCGACTGGAAATACCTGAAGGTCGATCAGCACGAGTATCTGTTCAACATCACGGCCGACGAACGCGAGCGCGCCAACTTGGCCAAGAGCGATCCCCAACGACTGGAGCGCATGCGCAACGATTGGCTGCATTGGGATGCGTACATGATGCTTGTCCCAGCCGATGCTGGCGTTAGCGTGGGTTATTCCTACGCCGACATGCCGCAGCGCTGAGATGAAGACTCGGCTGCGCAGCTTGCTCCCTTTTCTGAGCTGGCCCCAACCCAGCTGGGCCATGCTCAAAAGCGAGGCGCTGGCGGGTTTGACCGTGGGCTTGATGGTCATCCCACAAGGGGTGGCCTATGCCGCCTTGGCCGGCATGCCATTGGAGACGGGGCTCTATGCCGCGATGCTGCCGGCCTGGGTGGCGGTGTTGTTCAGCGCTTCCGTGCGCTTGTCGGTCGGGCCCACCGCCCTGACCTGTTTGCTGGTGAGCGCCTCATTGACGGGGCTGGCAACGCCAGGGTCACCCGAGTGGGTGCGCTTGGCGATTTGGTTGTCGCTCCTGAGCGGCCTGACTCAGGTCTTGCTCGGCTGGGCACGCTTTGGCTGGCTGCTCAATCTGGTGAATGCGCCCGTTCTCATGGCCTTCACCCAAGCAGCAGCAGTTTTGATCATTGCTTCGCAATTCAACAGCCTGATGGGCTGGAGCGGTTCAATGGCATCTTGGCACCTGGAGACTTTGGCCTACGGGGTGATCAGCTTAGGCTTTCTGATGCTGTCGCGGCGCATCAAGCCCACCTTTCCAGCGGTGCTGTTGCTGGTGCTGTGTTCTGCCGCCCTCAGCCATCAGACCGGATATGCCCAACGCGGCGGCCAAGTGGTGGGGGCTCTGCCCGTGGGATTCTCGGGCTTGGCGTGGCCGCAACCACTGTCCTGGAGCGAATGGCCGTTGTTGGTGACGCCTGTGTTGGTGATCACCTTGGTCAGTTTTTTGGAAACTGCATCCAGCGCGCAGGTGGACAACGCGCGCCGCGCAACCCGCTGGAACCAAAATCAAGACTTGATAGGCCAAGGGCTGGCCAAAATCGCCTCTGGGTTGGCCGGCGCTTTTCCCACCAGCTCCTCGTTCAGCCGCTCAGCATTGAACCTCTACGCCGGTGCCCAAACGGGATGGGCAACCTTGTTTTCTGTGGCAGTGGTTTGGCTTGCCATTTTGTATTTTCAGCCTGTGCTGCAGCATGTGCCTCAGGCCGTGCTTGCAGCCATCGTGGTCGTGGCCGTCTTAGGGTTGATCAGGCCCACGCAATTTTTGCGCTTGTGGCGCATCACAAAAACAGAGGCCCTGATCGCTTTTTCAACCCTTGTGGCAACCTTGCTGTCGGCACCCTCGATGTATTGGGGAGTGCTGGTGGGCGTGTTGATGTCGCTGGCGCATTTTTTATACCAACGTCTGCACCCGCGCATCATCGAAGTGGGTTTACACGCCGATGGACGTTTGCGTGACCGACAGGTGTGGGGCTTGGCGCCATTGGCGCCCAACACCCTGGCACTGCGCATGGATGCCGCGCTCGACTTTGGCTCGGCCAGAGCGCTGGAGCAGCACATCGTCGAGCACCTGGCTTCTCACCCAGATGTCAAGCGTGTCGTGTTGTTTGCACAAGCCATCAACCACATTGACGCCACTGGGGTGAGCGCTTTAGAGCGGTTGTTGTCACAGCTTCAGGCGCAGCACAAAACGCTGGTGCTGGTTGGTGTGAAGTTGCCGCTGGAGCGTGCCCTCAGGGCATCAGGGGTGTGGACTGAAACCAGTTCGTTGAAAATCTTTGTGCATGATGAACACGCCTTGGCCTTCTTGCGCACCTGATTCACAGTTTGCTACACATCAAGATTTACCGAGAAATGCCGATATCATCTCTCAGTGAACAAAATGAATTGAACGACCTTCCATTCACCCCGTAGGATTGCCTCTGCGGGGTTTTTAACTCACACCCCTCCCGCCGTACCACGGACAAAAAGTCAGGAGGTTCTGAGACGAAACGGGGTTTGAGACGGTTTTCGGGGGTGGGTGGCTATGGGGTCAGTCAGGAGCCCATAGCAAAAAGCCCCGCGTGGTGCGGGGCTCTGAGCGCCTGACAACCCAACTGAGCGAGTTAGCAGGACTTGTTCTGGCGGGTTGGAAGAGATACGAAAACTCAATGCGGGTTGCTTACTTGAAAACTAGCAAGGCGTTTGTGCAAATCAGTATGTAGCTCAAGAATGGGACTCCAAACGGCAAATTGGGGGGTGGGGGTACGGTGGTGGTGGCTTGGGATGGATTTTGAAGGGTGCGCCCCCATCCTTTTGGATAATCGCATCAAAGGTACGCAAGCACTCATAAAGTTAGACCGTTAAGCGAACAAACATCTCGTTCGTTGAACACAACATACGAAATTTTATTGGTATGTTTTATGGTATGTAGAAACAAAAAACGCCCCGAGAGGGGCGTATTCATTGGATGTCTGGCGGAAGCTGTGAGATTCGAACTCACGGAGGGCTCACACCCTCGCCGGTTTTCAAGACCGGTGCATTCAACCGCTCTGCCAAGCTTCCGTGTTGAAATTCAGGCGATATTGTAATGC
>JACCDI011905764.1_pt1 | contig 21635 bp, 19 predicted proteins | sample 7442791 | NCBI WGS metagenome assembly JACCDI01 (sample SAMN15323434, study PRJNA562643) | freshwater metagenome | isolation source: river surface water | place: USA:Blue River Watershed | collected 2017-08-15
GCCATTATTAATCAGGAGGATGCAAAAGCAGTCGCGGCCGTGCAGGCAGTCCTCCCGCAAATCGCAGCGGCTGTTGACCGAATCGCTGATGCGTTCCGCTCCGGAGGACGTCTGGTCTATGTCGGTGCCGGTACGAGCGGTCGCCTTGGCGTCCTCGATGCCAGTGAGTGCCTGCCAACATTCGGCGTCTCACCCCAAATGGTTTTTGGGATTATCGCTGGCGGCGAGCGTGCCCTCACCCGTGCCATCGAAGGCGCCGAAGATGATGCAACTGCCGGTGAGCAGGCGATACGGGATGCTGACATTCAGTCTGTTGATGTCGTCGTTGGTATCAGTGCAAGTGGCGGGGCTCCCTTTGTGCGCGCGGCACTAGCGGAAGCAAAACGCCGTGGGGCGACGACCGTTGGGATTGCGAATAGTCAAAACGCACCGCTCTGCGCCGATGCCGATATTCCCATCGAAGCGGTGGTGGGTCCTGAAGTTCTGCAGGGCAGCACGCGGATGAAGAGTGGGACAGCTCAAAAGCTGATCCTCAATATGCTGAGTACAGGCGCGATGGTCCGTATAGGGAAGACTTACGGTAACCGGATGGTGGATGTGCAGTGTTCCAACGCAAAGCTGGTCAAGCGCGCGGAGCGGCTGGTTGCCGATATTGGTAACATCACCGATCTGGAGAAGGTGCAATGGCTTCTGGATGCGGCTGGCGGTAGTGTGAAAACCGCCATCGTGATGGCGCGGCGTGACGTTACCCGCGATGAAGCAGAAGCCCTGCTCAGAGCGGCGGATGGCTTTCTAGCGGCGGTGATCGACCTTTAGGATTCGAAGATGCAGAACTAGGCTGTCGGTGCGACCTCGCTGTGGGCATCCACTCCGAGGGTGGTAAGCATTCTGATGAACTCAGGATTTGCCAGCAGCGCTTCGACTTCCAAAATGGTCCACGGGGCATACGCACCCGGCACGTGGCGGCAAAGGTAGACAAACTCGCCCCAAGTTACCCACGCACAGGCATCCACTTCCTGCGGGTTTGGCGTGGCATCCTGGTCGACGATAGCCACAAACACCGGACAGAGCTCATTTTCGACGACGCCATCCAGCTCGGCACGATAGCGGAACTCTGGAGCCATACAAGCCATTTTGGATGCTGTCGTGATACCGAGCTCATGTCGCATCCGGCGGTAGACGGCACACTCATTGGATTCATTCAGGCCTGGGTGACCACAGACCGAGTTTGCCCAGATACCAGGCCAAGTGACTTTATGGAGCGCACGGCGCTGCGTCAGAAGTTTGCCATCCCTGCGGAAACAAAAGCAGCTGAACGCGCGGTGCAGCGGGGTGTTGTCCGTGTGGATGGTTGCCTTTGGGGCGGTGCCTAAAACGGTGTTGGCATCATCCACGAGGACGACGACTTCCTGTGCGGTCTGGTTGTGCAACATGTAACCAGTAGACCATATTCACGGGCATCCGGTTCCCAAAGAATTGTCACAGCTTTGCTTTGCAGATGTACTCAGGGCTGGTTCTTTGTGAGGGCATTCTTGTGCTGTTTATCGTCGGTGAATTTGCGCCTATTCGATCATGAGAAAACCTACGAAAATCCCGTAAGTTTAAGAAATCAGTGACTTGAAGTCCAATGGCTCCAGCGGTAACATTTGCGTGCTGGCAGTCGGTTGGTGTGAGTGCCAATACGCCTGCGGATGAGACTTTTGGAAAAGGAAGATCAGAAACATGCTTAAGCCTTTAGGTGATCGTATTGTTGTGAAGCCACTTGAAGCTGAAGAGAAGACCAGCGGTGGCATCGTTCTCCCGGATAGCGCCAAGGAGCGCCCACAGACCGGTGAAGTAATCGCAGTTGGACCAGGCAAGACCCTCGACAACGGCTCCGTTGCACCGATGGAAGTTGTCGTTGGTGACAAGGTCGTGTACTCCAAGTACGGCGGAACCGAAGTCAAGGTTGATGGACAGGATGTCCTGATCATGCGCCAGGATGACATTCTTGGAGTCGTGGAGGGTTAATCATGGCAGCTAAAGATTTACAGTTCAACGAATCCGCCCGCCGCTCCCTCGAGCGTGGCGTAAACATCCTCGCCGATGCAGTCAAGGTCACCCTTGGCCCAAAGGGACGCAATGTTGTCCTCGAGAAGAAGTTCGGCAGCCCAAGCATCGTCAACGACGGTGTGACAATCGCTAAGGAAATCGAAGTCGAAGACAAGTTCGAGAACATGGGCGCACAGCTCGTTCGCGAAGTTGCATCGAAGACCAACGATGTTGCCGGTGATGGAACCACCACCGCGACCGTTCTCGCACAGGCCATCGTCCGCGAAGGCATGCGTAACGTCGCTGCAGGCTCCAACCCAACCATCATCAAGCGCGGTATCGACAAGGCAGTAGAAGCAGCAATCGCTGAAATCCGCCGCATCGCGACCCCGGTTGAAGGCGCAGAAGCCATCACAAACGTTGCAACCATCTCCGCAAACGACCGCACCATCGGTGAGCTCGTTGCCAAGGCGATGGAAGCAGTCGGCAAAGATGGCGTCATCACGGTTGAAGAGTCCAAGGGTACCCAGACCGAGCTCGAGCTCGTTGAAGGTATGCAGTTCGACAAAGGCTACATCTCCCCATACATGGTCACCGATGCTGAGCGCATGGAGGCTGTCCTCGATGAGCCTTACATCTTCCTCTATGAGAAGAAGATCTCCGCTGTCGCAGACCTCATCAAGCCACTTGAGACCGTTTCCCGTGCTGGCCGCCCACTGGTCATCATTTCGGAAGATGTCGATGGCGAAGCATTGGCAACTCTGGTTGTCAACAAGATTCGTGGCATTCTGAATGTGGTTGCTGTCAAGGCTCCTGGCTTTGGCGACCGCCGCAAGGCCATGATGGAAGACCTCGCTATCCTCACCGGTGGCAAGTTCATCACCGAAGATCTCGGCATCAAGCTCGAGAACGTGGATGCAAGCATGCTTGGATCTGCAAAGAAGGTTGTCATCACAAAGGATGACACGACGTTGGTTGAAGGTGCTGGCTCCAGCGCTGAAGTCAAGGGTCGTATTGACCTGATCCGTAAGCAGATCGATGCATCCGACTCTTCCTATGACAAGGAAAAGTTGCAGGAGCGCCTCGCAAAGCTCGCCGGTGGTGTTGCAGTTATCCAGGTTGGCGCTGCTACTGAAACCGAACTCAAGGAAAAGAAGCATCGCTACGAAGATGCTCTTTCTGCGACGCGTGCAGCTGTTGAAGAAGGCATTGTAGCTGGTGGTGGCGTTGCACTGATCAACATCCTCCCTGCGCTTGCTAATGTCGCTTGCGACAACAGTGACGAGCAGGTTGGCGTTACGATCGTCCGCCGTGCACTTGAGCAGCCTCTGCGTACCATCGCTGAGAATGCAGGCCTCGAAGGTTCCGTCGTGGTCAACAAGGTCAAGGATCTTCCAATCGGCCATGGCTACAACGCGATGACCGAAGAGTATGGTGACATGATTGCCTTTGGCGTCATCGACCCAGTCAAGGTAACACGCTTCGCACTTTCGAATGCAGCTTCCATCGCATCGATGATTCTGACCACAGAGTCCCTTGTTGCTGAGAAGCCAGAGAAGAAGGCCGCAGCTGGTGGTGATCATCATCACCATGATGAGTACTAGGCTTAAATCCGCCTGGTAACAGGTCTGCCGGTGGTGCCCTAGGCACCACCGGTTTTTTATATTTAATCGAAAGGTCTTGTGGAAAATCGCCGCAATACCCGAGAATAAAGCCTATGCGATGGATACAACCACCAACAGTAAAGCCCGGTGATGCACCCCGCCCCGGACTCGTCTCGTATCGAAGACTGAGCTGGGCTGACTTCGAGCCTCGAAATGTTAGTTCAGGCGCATCCGCGCAGACCAGTGCAGTCCTGCATGCAACCTACAAGTGGGGCTGGATGAGCCGTGGAAACCAGTTCACGGGATTCATCTCCGATGTTCGTATTGGTGCTTGGTTTGATCCTGCAGGCTCGTGGCGTAAGCCCGATGTACGTAGCGACAATGCATGGCTACTTGAGCATGAGCAACGACACTTTGATCTCTGCGAGATTGGTGCTCGGATGCTTCGGGATCAAATCGTGGTGATTCGACAGGAGATACGCGGTAACAGTGATGCCGACATCAAAAATCAGATTCAGACAATCATGAATCCTCTCGTTTCATCGTTCATCGATGATGTAAAGCGACAGCAGGAACGCTATGACAGCGAGTCTAATCACTCACGAAACCGCCGTGCTCAGCAGGAGTGGAACACACGCATCCAACGTGACTTAGACCGGTTGGCACCTATCTCCGGAAGGTAATGTACAAAGCGTTGCCAGAACAACCTCTGGAGGACAATTCAGGCGTAACGGAAGCATTGTTTGACCAATCCCGCGGGACACAAAACCAGCAGTCGCATTGATGCGATACCACCCTTGAAGGATTGGAAAGTCACCTAGCCCTGGTGCCCGGTGCGGCGCAATGCCCGGAAGCAGGATTTGGCCTCCATGTGTATGACCGGACATCACCAACGCTCTGGAATTTCGAAAGAGATTGATCCCAACAGGGTTGTGGGACAGTGCAATCATTCCGGCATCCTTTGGGCGATTTACCTCCGCAGCATCCGGGTCAAACCGACCTCTCCAAGTGTCATCAATGCCACAGACAAACAACCCGTTTTGAAGGTCGACCCCCTCATTCCTTAGGATGTGTACGCTGGCTTCCTGCATCAATCTCTCGGACAAAAGATCAGGGTGATAGTAATCGTGGTTTCCAAGGACCCCCAAAACGCCCAGCGGGGCTTTCAGCTGTGCAAGAATCGGAAGAGCTCCACTCAAATGGTCCATGGACCACTGGATGTAATCTCCCCCAAGGAGAATAAGATCAGGCGCGGAGTGCTGTACAAGGGAAACCGCTTTGACGATACTGGGTGTAGGTGTATCAGGACCGAAGTGCAAATCGGTAAGGAAAGCCACCCGCAAGCCGTCAGCGATCCTGGGTAGCCCTGGAAGACCAATACGAAGCTCCGTCACACCAACATCCTGAGGCTCCAACCCGGCCCGCACACCCACTCCGGCCAGAGATAACCCTCCGGCTCCTGCTAGCAGAGAAAACAACCTTCTTCGAGCAATCTTGCGCCGAGACAGCGGTGATTCGGCAGGCACGCTAGCGTCCCCGCTGCGTAATTTCAACAATGGTTCTTGCAAGTCGCGCGGGATCATGTCGGATGATGCCGGTATCAGACATCACGTTGGCGCGGATAATCTCTATCCCAAGCTGCTTCAGGACTCCAAAGTCAACATCAACCGGTACTGCGCCTGTCTCCTTGTACTTTCCAAGGGCCGACTTACCGGGAAGAACATCATTCACGATAATCGTATCTACAACACGTGCATCCTTACCGATGCACTGCCGGGCATGAACTTGAAGCGCTGTAATGTGCTGGCTGGCGGAATATCCATCGGTTTCACCGGGCTGCGTCATGATGTTACAGACATAGCAACGAGGAACATTGCTTGCCGCAATCGCACGCGCGAGTTCGGGAATAAGCAAGTGCGGAATCACACTTGTGTAGAGGGAGCCGGGACCGAGCACGATGATGTCCGCGTTACGTACAGCCTCGATTGCACGGACAACCGCTCTCGGAGCTTCCGGACAAAGACTGATTGACTCAATAGCGACAGGACTGCTTGCGATACGTGTTTCACCCGTAAGCTCTGTGCCATCTACCATATGCCCAACCAAAGATACCGGTTCAACAGTGGATGGCACAACGGTACCGCTAATCCTCAGAATCTTGGATGTTGCTTGGACAGCCTGGTCAAAGTCGCCTGCAACACTTGCCATCGCCGCAAGGAACAGATTGCCAACACTGTGACCGCTTAGGCCATCCTCGCCCGTTCGTGTTGCAAACCTGTATTGAAACAGTTCCTGCATGATCGGTTCTTCATCCGCTAGTGCAACGAGACAGTTGCGGATATCACCAGGTGGAATCATCCCGCCGAGCTGGCGCTGAAGCTGCCCAGAGCTGCCTCCGTCATCTGTCGTTGTGACGATTGCAGTCAGGTTGCTGGAATACTGTTTCAGTCCGCGTAGCAGCGTAGAGAGACCAGTGCCACCACCAAGCACTACAATACGCGGACCATTTGCGAGACTTCGCTTCTTGCCAATAAAGTCCGCGAGGTGCCCCATATCTGTTGGTGCCACAACGGACACGATGCTTCGATTGACGGCAATGAGGGCAGCCATGATGACTGCAAGGCCGACAAGTATTGCGGTCAGGCCTGCGGGAATGGAAAAGCGGGGATCGCCTATTTCAAGCTGTACGCGGTCAGCAACCTGTGTTGCAACAAAGTCGAAGATGTCTGTGACGCGAACTCCGACAATCAGTGCCACGCCTGTGACCACAGCAAACAATCCAAGTGGAAGGAGTAACAACCAGCGCTTGACTCCAAGTCCAGGACGGAGCCACTTAAGCCACGATGTAATCACCTGCCGGGTGTCGTTCAGCACTAGTGATGCCCCTTATTGACATCCCGGTGGTCGATAATTGTCCTAACTCCAGCCTCTCGCAGGTACACCCCAAGTCGTTCAGCAATATAGACCGATCGATGACGTCCTCCCGTACACCCGATGGCAATCGTAAGGTAAGCCTTACCTTCATTGGAATAGTGTGGGATGGTCCATTCAACGAGGTCAGAAAGTTTATCCAAAAGTGTCGCCGTTCGCTCATCGCGGTCAATGTACTGTTGAACGTCTTCATCCAGACCAGAATGCAGCCGTAGCTCAGCCACGTAGAACGGGTTCTGCAAAAATCGAACATCGAATACCAAGTCGGCATCTAAGGGCGAACCGTGTTTGAAACCAAATGACACAACCGAAACGATCAGGCTTGCATCCGATGCCTGGTCCAACGAAAAACGTTGACGAAGCGCCTGACGCAGCTGTAACGCGGTCAGAACAGTCGTGTCAATTGTGACATCGGCTTCGGCCTTCAGTGATGACAATGCCTGTCGTTCTGCTACGATGGCCGGGATAATTCCGCCACTTACGGTAAACATCGGGTGTGAGCGCCGTGTTTCCTTGAAGCGCCGAACCAAAACCTCGTCCGTTGCATCGAGAAACACCACGGTTGGCTTAGTCTCCCAATGGGCGATAGCCCCATGGACGCCATCAAGGTCGCCACCGCGGGTATCACAAATGATACACAGTGGCCGGTCAATAACAGGACCAAGCAGCTGCATCCAGGCAGCCGGAAGATTGTCAATAACGGTCCAACCAATATCTTCAAAGACACTGGCGGCGAGCGACTTGCCCGCCCCACTCATCCCTGTAAGCAGTACAAGCGGATTACTCACTCATCACCTCGCGACTTAGTTGGAATAATCAAATCCAAAACCCAACCAAGAATGGTAAGGGCAACACTTGCGACGATGGCATCAAGCAGACCATTGACGTGAAGTCCAATATCTAATTGACTAACGAGCATCCACATCGCGCCGTTTATGACTAATCTAAACAACCCAAATGTCATCATGTTAATGGCACATGCCAATGCATTGATAACTGGTCGGAGGACTGCATTGACAAGGGTCAAAAAGGCGATGCTGACGAGTGCTGCTGCAAAGTTGTCGATACGAACACCATTCAGGCCGGCAGAGTTAGCCAGCTTGACAGCAAGCGTCATCGCAACAGCTGCCAGCACCCAACGGATTAGTATTTTAATCATCTAAAGTCCTCCTGACCGCACCAACCGCTTATCTTGGATTGACAGGCTCACCATTTCTTCGAACCTCAAAGTGAAGGTGAGGACCTGTGGCACGCCCAGTCGAGCCAACTCGTGCGATTAGCTGCCCTTGCGTGACCTGTTGTCCCTCGCGGGCAATTAACGATGAACAGTGGGCATACAACGTAGATGTACCACCGCCATGGTCAATAAGGATTACGTTTCCATAACCAGACATCGTTCCACGGAACGTCACGATGCCCGCAGCCGCGGCTCGAATTGGAGAACCGGACCCCGCACCAATATCGATACCTGTATGCATACGGTTTCGTTTCAATATTGGATGAAAACGCATTCCATAACCAGATGTCACTGGGCCATCTGCAGGCTGGGCAAAGTTCCCACTAAACTTCTTGTTAAGGCGTGCTTTACCACTGGCCGTTCGCTCCATCGCGCGAATTCGGGCAGAGATTGCTCTGGAGTCAGCGGCAAGATCTCTGAGTTCCTGTTCCAGCGCTTCCCGTATCTGCTGCGCTTCAGCGAGCAAACCTCTCCGCCGCTGAACCACACGTGCTTCTTCCTGCTGCTGACTTCCGAGCTCGTTCTTTCTTTCCGCTATTTCTCGCGCTTTGTCATCCACCTGCTTTTTCCACCGGACAACTTTGGCGCGATCTGACTTCACCGATGCAATAAGTGAGGCGTCATGTTTGACGATGGACCGTACAAACTGAGCACGGGTGCTCAGATCTGCCATCGACCTCGAGCCGAGTAGGACAGAGATATAGCGAACCGGGCCCTGACGATAGTTAGCAACCAGTCGTTTTGCGAGCTGAAGCTCCTGTTGCCGTAGCAAGTCTTCACATCGCTTAAGCTCAACCGTGATCTGTTCTGATTCCGAGAGTGTACGGGCAAGCCTGGACTTGGTTTCCCTAAGTTGACTTCGCGTCGAACTTAGTGCATTTTGATTACGATCAAGTTCATCGGCAATCGTAGCTTCAGTTCGCCGTGCCCCCCTGAGTTCCTGCTTGGTTTGCTGAATCTGATTTTGAAGTACTCGAACCTGATTCCGAAGTTTACTTGTGTCCGGTTTTGATGACTGAGCATTGACTGATTGGGACATCATCAGAACGCAAACAAGGCCACCAAAAACCAGAGAGTTCCCAACCTTGCCCGCAGTTATCGCATTCATCCAGCAGCCCTCCAGCAGAACTAATCATCAACATACCTGACACATCTCAGACGCCGTCACATTGTACGTTCGATTCGTCTGGATACGAACAGTCCGTTGACATCAACTCTTGGTATCGCAGGAGCTCACTTCAAAACTGGCGTTTCAAAAGCATCGCAGCACCTGCCTTGTCCAAGGGCGTGTTGTTGTTCCCGCACTTTGGAGACTGAATGCAGGCCGGACAGCCAGATTCACATCGGCAACCGCTAATCAGTGATGCCGTCGCATTCAGCCATTCCTTTGCGACTCGAAAACCTGCTTCCGCAATCCCAACTCCCATCGGTACAGCATCGTGCACGAACACCGCAGGACCACCTACATGTGCGTGATAAGCGGTTGAGACCCCGCCGATGTCGTTTCGGTCGCACAGTGCAAACAATGGAAGCAATCCGATGGCAGCGTGTTCAGCGGCATGCACAGTTCCAGGCAAGTCGGCACCGTGTTGCCCTAAATACCGTTCCGTATCCGGCGTCACCGGATACCAAACAGCCGTCGTGACGAACTCTGTCTCAGGCATATCCAGTGTGATGACCTCTGGCGGATCATCTGTGCCCAGACCGCGCTTCTCAAAACCCGTTACTCGCCGTTTGACTTTGACCAGCCCAAAATACACAATCGTTTCACCGACTTCTTTGGACCCAATCGTTTCGATGACATCGATAGAGCCCGTAGACCGTGCATTCGTGATGTAGTCCCGCTTTGCCCGGGAAACCGTGACCTGTCTCTTGGTGCGGTCAAGGTTTGTCACTTCGTAAGCAATCCCTTGATGGTAGTAGTAGGCACCAATGAATGCTTCCTCGTTTATTCTGTGGCCCTCCAGCGACCCGATCATATTGCCATCCGCAGTCACAACAGAGTACGTCGTTCCATCCGCAGATCTGATGCTGAACTGATCACAAGCCCTTGATGGCCCGATGTACCGATAAAAGCTGCCATCAAATCGCAAGGCCCCGCTCTTCTCCAGTAAGCTGATGGCATACGTAGCACGGTCGCCATACATATCGATTATTTGTTGATGATCGAGCAAGCCTTCGTCAGCTGCACAGCAAATGTGTGCTCCTACAACATGGGGATTGTCCGGATTAATCACCGCGTTTTCCACGCCGGTTTCGAACAGATACGTCGGATGGCGCATTAGGAACTGATCCAGTGGATTATCCGATGCGACCAAAATGGTTAGTGACTCCGTTTCCCGGCGCCCTGCACGACCACTTTGTTGCCAAGTACTAGCAATTGTTCCTGGATACCCCGCGATTACAGCGGCATCGAGTGAGCCGATATCGACACCGAGTTCCAGCGCCGATGTTGCTACAACGCCCATCAGCTCTCCAGAAAACAGGCGTTGCTCAATGTCGCGCCGTTGTTCCTTCGTATAACCAGCACGATAAGGCGTAATCCTCTCGGCCAACTCCTCACCGTTAATTGTGGCCGACAGCATCGATACCCAGTTCTTGTAAACGAGTTCGGTCGAACGCCTGGCACGCGTAAACACAATTGTGCGTGCATCTCGCTTTACCAATGCGCACGCTAATGATGCAGCCTCGCCTCCAGCTCCGCGTCGCCGTGGGGTCTCCCCCTTTGTGACCGGAGGATTCCACATTGCAAACACCCGGCGGCCCCGGGGTGCATCCCCACCGTTTACGTGCACGACCTGTTGCTGCGTGAGCTTACCAACAAATTCAACCGGGTTTCCTACGGTGGCACTGGTCACAACCCATTGTGGAGATGATCCGTAGTGCCGACACCACCGGGAAAGTCGTCGGAAGACGCTGCTGACATGGGTACCAAAAATCCCACGGTACGCATGAGCTTCATCAACCACGATGTACGAAAGGTTTCGGAAGAAGTGCGACCACATCGCATGATTGTGGAGTATGGAGACATGCAACATGTCAGGATTGGTCAGGACAATTCGCGCAGCACGCCGGATGGCCGAACGTTCGTCCTTGTGCGTATCGCCATCGTATATTGCGTGCGCTACCCGCCCAAACAAGTCAAGCTGAGACATTTTTTGTGCTTGGTCATACGCCAGTGCCTTGGTTGGAAACAGATAGAGTGCTCGTGCATCCCGGTTAGCGAGCAAATGTTCATAAACCGCGCCGTTGTAACATAGTGACTTTCCGCTGGCGGTCGGTGTCGTGATGACCGTGTTGTAGCCACTCCGCAGCAAATCGATAGCCTCACGCTGGTGCGCCCATAGATCCGATATGCCCAATCTTGAAAAAGCTTGAGAAAGTTCATCTTGAAAAGGAGGCTCAAGTGGTTGTGGCGATGCTTTGACCGCCGGTAGGACGTGCCGATAAACAAGCTGCCCATCATAATCCTGATTACGCATCAGGACAGAAAGCATGGCATCGGGATCAAACACACAGCATTCTAAAGGAACTAATCCGCCTGTGCCGGAGTTATGACTATATGGATACAGCACTTCCCCCTCGACCAGCCATTATTTCTGAGTACGGCCCTGTCTACACGCTGAGGAATGTGGCACGTATTCCAGGGGATGGCGGCACTTACGTAGACCTCAAAAACCTCATTGGCAGGAATGCGGCTTCAAACGCGAGTCGGGTACAAATCGAAGTCCCAGTGCGTAAAGGAACGTTTCGCCTCTACTATGCCCCGCTAAGCATCCATGGTCAGGGCACCCTTGGGGAAGACTCTACATTCAAAGATGTCACATTTGCTTCTGGTGTTCCGACGGATGCACTTTATGAGTTTCGGTCTTACCGGTTTACATATCGTCAACCTTGGAAGAATACGGGCGGATGGAACCTCGAGCTTGGCGGAACGATGAAGGTCAGGGATGCAACGATATCGCTAAAGCAACCAACGGTAAGTGCCGCTGAGGCCAACATTGGATGGGTGCCCTTGGTTCACATATCAGGAAGCAAGCGGCTTTCGCCCCGTACTACGATGTCGTTTGACTTGGATGCCCTTGGAGGCGGCCCAGGTCGTGCGGTTGACCTTGGCGTCCGTGCAAACTACAGCATAGGCAACGACTACACAGCGGGGATTGGGGTAAGAACCATCGAGGGCGGAGCCGATGTCCCCCGCGTATTCAACTTCGCCTGGTTCGCCACCCCTGTGCTTACGTTTACCCGCCTCCTGTAGAGGCATTCCGTCTCCGTTTTTTACCCGCTACAAACAGCTGCTGTGAGTCAATGCGACGTTTACGCGGGCCTGGTCGTAAGCGCTCCCATTCACCTGCGGGGGTGAGTTGTCGTGCCTGTGCGGTGTCCGACAGCATTGTCAGGAGCACTTGCTCCACGACATATTGTTTGTGGCGGGCGAGCTCGACAGGAAAGACGACTTCCACACGCCTATCGAGATTACGTGTCATCAGATCTGCACTTCCCATCCACAGCTGCGTATCACCGTGGTTATGGAAATAGTAAATACGTGCGTGTTCAAGAAAACGTCCAACAATGGAGATCACCCGGATGTTTTCCGACCACCCCTCGAGCCCAGGTACAAGGCAACAAATACCCCGTACGATCAGATCTATCTGAACACCATGACGACTGGCATCATAGAGCTCACGAATCATCTCTTCGTCGACCAATGCATTCATCTGGAAGATAATGCGCGTCGTTCTTCCCTTACGCGCATGATGCGCTTCCCTGCGAATCATCTCAATGAGGCGTTCCCTGAGATTCAGAGGCGCTACCAGCAGCTTGCGGAATGACTTTTGTTTTGAATATCCAGTTAGAACGTTAAACAGGTCCGAGACATCCGCTCCAAGATCAGGGTCAGCAGACATCAACCCAAAATCAGTGTAAATGCGTGCTGTCGTCGCGTTGTAGTTACCCGTGCCGAGATGCACAAAACGCCTAATGCTTCCATCCGGGTTTCGACGCACTATCAGCAAAATCTTGGCATGCGTCTTTAACCCAATCAGGCCATACGCTACGTGCACACCGGCTTCATCCAGGCGGCGCGCCCACGTGATGTTGTTTTGCTCATCAAATCGGGCCTTCAGCTCAACCAGCACTGCGACCTGTGTATCCACATCCCGAGCTTCCATCAAGGCCTGAACAATCGGTGACTTCGTCCCGACACGGTAAAGCGCCTGCTTTATCGCTAGAACATCCTGGTCCCTCGCCGCTTCCTGAACATACTGGATGACGGGGTTGAAGCTGTCATATGGATGGTGCAGAAGAATGTCTTCGCGGGAAACAAGCGAAAAAATGTCTTCGCCGCTAGTAAAGACGTCCGGGATACGCGGGACATGCGGCGCATCCTTGAGCTCCGGATACGGAAGCCCCACAAGCTCCATATATGCGGAAACGCCTAGAACGCCAGGACCGGTTTCATTACTTACGGCAAGGTTTCGGGCATCCATTTCAAGACCCTGGACAAGGAGTTCACGTATGTGCCCAGGCATATCGCTCGAAACTTCAAGTCTCGTCACAAAGCTAAAGTGCCTACGCTCGATATCAGCCGTAACGGCCTGCATCAAGTCTTCAGCTTCAGCCTCCCGGATCTCGACATCGGCATCCCGCGTTACACGAAACGGATACGCCCCCGTCGCAACATAGCCTGGAAAAAGTCGCCCGATATGCCGGGATACGACATCTTCAAGCCAAACATATGTTGGGGCGATGCGATCGCCAACAGGGAGTAGACGCGGCAATGTTGCAGGAACTTTGACGCGTGCGAAACGCTCCATTCCCTCATCGTCCAGAGTAACAGCAAGGTTTAGAGACAGGCTCGAGATGTGTGGAAACGGATGGCCAGGATCCACGGCAAGCGGAGTGAGAATAGGGTAAATGTGGTCATCAAAATACGATGAAAGTGTCGCCTGTTCCTTTTCGGTCAGACTCTCTACATTCATCACCCGGATGCCTTTAGTGGCAAGCTCACTGATCAGCTGACGGCGGCATTGTTGACCGCGGTCCACCAATGCAGCCGTTTTCAAGGCGATTTTCTCAAGCGCTTCGGCTGCAGTAAGCCCATCCGCACCTCGATCAACCATCCCTGCTGAGCGCTGTGCCTGTAAAGCAGACACGCGAATCATGAAGAACTCATCAAGATTGCTGCCAAAGATGGCAAGAAACTTTACCCGTTCCAACAAGGGATGCCTTGTATCGAATGCCTCATCAAGAACACGCGCATTAAAATCCAGCCAGGACAGCTCGCGGTTCATATAGGGCATTCGCACAACCGGTACTACAGCCGAGACGGCATCTTCCAAAGGCTCCATACGGTAGTGTACCAAAGGCTTTCCTGTGTGGTTCCCCACCTCCAACGGTAAACTATGCGTCGATATGAGCCTCATTACAATTTCCGACCTGACGATGGAGTACGGCCCTGACACGATTCTGGAAAACGTCTCTCTTTCAGTCGCCCGGGGTGAGCGAATCGGAATTGTAGGTCGCAACGGCGGAGGAAAGACAACGCTCCTTAAAGCGATTCTTGGGATAGAACAACCGGCTGGAGGAAGCATCCACATCGCCAAGGGAATCCGTATTGGTTACTTGTCGCAAATCCAATCAATCGATGAATCGCAAACCGTAATTCAAGCGGCAGAAGTTGCACTTACTGCTGTAGCCGATGCAGAAAACGAGCTGCGAAAAGCGGAAGAGGCATTGGCGGAAAATCCAACGGATGAAGAGCTCACCGAAGCATTAGGCGCGGCGCAGGATCGTCATCAATATCTTGGTGGTCACTATGCCGTCGATGGCCTTCACGCATCCCTTAAGGCCCTTGGATTCCCGGAATCCACCTGGGACAAACAGGTCTCGGTTCTCTCTGGCGGCGAAAAGACACGTCTGGCGATGGCACGTCTGCTCGCGACAAGCCCCGAGGTTCTCATTCTCGACGAACCAACAAACCACTTGGACATCAAGGCAATCGAATGGCTTGAAAACTTCCTCGTACAGGTACCGGGAGCCGTACTCGTTGTTAGTCATGACCGTCGCTTTCTAGACCGGGTTACAAAAGCGACCTGGGAAGTGGATGCACACCGCGTTACCGTCTATGGCTGTGCCTACAGCGAGTATCGTAGACGCCGCGATGCCGAGCGTCAGCAACAGCTGGATGAATACCTAAAGCAGCAGGCACACATACAGAAGACGGAAGAGTACATCCGGCGCAATAAAGCAGGTCAGAACACACGAAACGCGATGGGCCGTCAGAAAGTCTTGAATCGCTTGGACCGGATAGATCGTCCGATGGATGATGGCGCGATGATGCGTGCTGCGGTTGGCGATGCGGGCCGTAGTGGCTTGGATGTCGTCGTTGCACAAAACCTTAACAAGAGCTTTGGTGACCGGACCATTGTTCGCAATGCTAATTTTACGCTTAGACGCGGAGATCGTGTTGGTGTCGTTGGGCCGAACGGTGCAGGGAAGACGACATTAATCAATATGCTTCTTGGCGAAGACGAAATAGATTCAGGGCATATTCGTACCGGACACGGAGTGAAAATAGCCCACCATAAACAGGAGCAGGATGATTTCGGTGACGACGAATCGTTGCTCGATGCTTTCTATGATCGTGCTGGCCTGACGATAGCCGAGTGCAGAACGCATTTGGCAAAGTTTTTGTTCACTGGTGAAGATGTCTTCAAACCTGTATCAGGACTCTCTGGTGGCGAGCGTGCAAAGCTTGCGATGTCCCTGATGGTTCTATCTCCGGCAAATCTCCTGATTCTGGATGAGCCAACGAACCACTTGGATGTGTTTTCCTGTGATGCGCTTGCCCAAACGCTTTCACGTTTTGCTGGGACATTACTGGTCGTCAGCCACGACCGAAGTCTGTTGGATGAAACTACAAATAAGACGCTCTACTTTGATGGCACTGGAAATGTCGCTCTATATGACATGCCGTATTCCGCGTGGCGGGATGCGATGGCATCCGCAGAATCCCAGCCGTCACGTAAGAAGGCGGTTGACCAACCAAGTTCTCCAAGTGCACCGAGTGCTCTGCAACGAAGCCGTGACAAGCGAAAGTTACAAGCTAAACTGGAAGCCGTCGAAGCAAAAATCTCTGAGATGGAAGCCGAGATTGCAGCAATCGAAGCACGACTATCTGCACCACGAAGCCCTGATGAAGCCATTGCAGATGCCAAGAGCTATGAAACTAGCGGACAACAGCTGGAACAGCTGATGTCCGAATGGGAGCTTCTTGGGTCTCAGATTGACGAATTAGGCTAGCGTTTCTAAACCGCATCTGACAAACGCTGAGTGCGTATTATGTTATTGTCTGCACAAAGCGACCGATTCGCACGATGGCTTCTTCGAGGAGTTTGGGAGCCGTGGCATAACAGCAACGAACATGGCCCTTACCTCCGGGACCAAAGACATCACCTGGAACGACGAGGACCCGCTCTTCCTGTAAGAGTCGCTCAGCAAACGTCGATGCATCCAGTCCAGTGTGTTCGATGTTTGGAAATGCGTAGAACGCACCGCCTGGTAGCTCACAAGGAATGCCCACACGGTTCAGCCCAGCGACAAACATCCGGCGCCGACGATCATAGTCTTCCACCATGTCTGCGACATCACGCTCACCGTTACGAATGGCTTCCAAAGCGGCTATCTGCGATGTAATCGGTGCGCACAGCATTGTGTACTGATGAATCTTCATCATTGCTTCAATGATTGGTGCCGGAGCACAAACATAGCCAACGCGCCACCCAGTCATGGCATACGCTTTGCTAAATCCGTTAAGTAATATCGTCCGCTCTTTGGCACCATCAAGACCAGCAACACACACGTGAGGTGCATCGTAAGAGAGGCGATCGTAAATTTCATCCGTCAGGATATAGAGGTCATGTGAAGATGCGACATCAACAACATCCTGGAGCTCTTTACGCCCCATTACTGCACCTGTTGGATTTGTCGGGTAGCTCAGTAAGATGGCCTTTGTCTTTGGCGTTATAAAATTCGCTAGCTGGTCAGCGCGCACCTTAAAGCCATCAGCAGCACGCGTAGGCACAGGAACTGGAATCCCACCCGCAAACATCACACACGGTGCATAAGAGACGTAGCACGGCTCCGGGACGAGCACTTCATCACCCGGGTTTAAGATTGCTCTAAATGCCGCATCAAGGCCTTCAGAAACACCAACCGTGACAAGAACTTCATTCCGATGGTTGTATGTAACGCCATAGCGGTTTGCTATCAGCTGGGCAATCGCATCGCGTAGCTCCAGCAAGCCAAAGTTGCTGGTGTAGGTTGTTCTGCCTTGCTCCAAGCTGTGAATCGCAGCTTCACGTACTCTCCACGGCGTAACGAAGTCAGGTTCGCCTACGCCAAGGGAGATAACATCATCCATTTCAGCGACAAGGTCAAAGAACTTACGGATACCGGATGCAGGGAGGTTTGATACTGTGTGTGACAGGCTTTTCATGGCGTAACCGCCAAGCGTTCGTCGTTTGCTGGTCTTGCAAAAGCATCCCCCTCTTGCTTGTAGCATTTGAGGACAAAGCGGGTTGCGGTGCCACGTACGCCATCGATGGTCGCCAAGCGCTCTGCAACAAAGCTGGCTACATCCTGCATGGTTTGACCGCGGACGACAACACGGAGATCCTGTGATCCCGTTACCAGATGAACGCTAACGACTTCTGGAAATTGGCGAATTCGGTCTGCGATTCGGTCATAACCATAGCCACGTTCGGGCTGGACTGCAAGGTCAATAAAGCTCTCGACAGGAGGTGATGTCACCGTTTCCCATTTGATTCGCGTGCGGTAACCCGCAATCACCCCAAGGGACTCGAGCCGTGCACGCGTTTGTTGTACGGCTTCCTCATCACACCCGAGGACGGTGGCCAATTGGTCATCTGTCAGGCGAGCATTAGCCTCAATAGTCTTCAAAAAATGATGTTCAAAATCTGAAATATTCACAACCACGTCCTACAACCCAAGCTCGTCCATCAAGGTCGGAAGGAACTTAGTCGAAATAGCATTCGAACGATAGCGCTCATCTGCAAGGATGGTCTTAAGGAATGTTACGTTTGTAGGTAAACCATCTACGGTGACTTCTGACAGTGCACATTCCATTCGGACAATGGCTTCTTCACGGGATGGTGCCCAAACGATTAACTTGGCGAGGTTTGAATCGTAGTATGGCGGAACTGTGTAGCCTGAGTAGCACTGCGAGTCAATGCGAATACCTAGGCCGCCAGGCATGATGAATGATGACATTTTGCCAGCACTCGGGGCAAATCCCTTGTCTGGATTCTGTGCAGTCACGCGACACTCGATTGAGTGACCATTCCAGTTGACAGCGTCCTGGGAAATTGTAAGCTCGTCACCGGCTGCAATCCGAATCTGCCATTTCACGAGGTCTATCCCAGTGACAGCTTCCGTCACCGGGTGTTCGACTTGGATACGGGTGTTCATCTCCATGAAGTAGAAGTCACCACTTGGAGTGTAAATGAACTCTACGGTGCCGGCATTTGCATATCCGACGGCTTTGGCAGCACGAACAGCGGCTTCGCCCATTGCCGTCCGTTGTTCATGTGTAAGCGATACGCTGGGCGCTTCTTCTACCACCTTTTGATGGCGTACCGTTTGCACTGTACATTCGCGTTCCCCAAGGTGGATAACGTTGCCGTGTTCATCGGCAAGAATTTGCACCTCGATGTGTCGCATGTCGGTGATGTATTTCTCGAGGTAAACACCAGCGTTACCGAACGCAGCCTCCGCTTCCGCCTGAGCAACTTTCAAAACTTTGAGAAGTTCTTCCTCGGACCATGCAACACGGATTCCACGTCCACCACCACCGGCCGTAGCTTTTACAACAACCGGGTATCCAATTGTTCCAGCAATTCTGCGCGCGTCTTCATCGGATGTCAGCAAACCATCCGAACCAGGGACAGTAGGTACACCAGCAGCGAGTGCCGTCTCACGGGCGGTTGCTTTGTCTCCCATTTGTTCGATGGCTGAGACTGGTGGCCCAATAAATTTCACACCGATTGCATTACAAATTTCGGCAAAGCTGGCCACTTCGGATAGAAAGCCATAGCCTGGATGAACAGCATCCGCACCTGTGTTGCGCGCTGCAGCCACGATATTGGGAATGTTGAGGTAGGAATCCTTGCTGGCACTAGGACCAACGCAGACAGCTTCATCTGCTAGTCGGACATGTAACGAGTCAGCATCTGCATCGGAATGGATGGCAACCGTTGCTACACCCAGCTCACGACATGCCCTGATGACACGCACAGCTATTTCGCCACGGTTGGCTATGAGAACTTTCTTAAACATCTGTGTTACGTCTATCTCCGTCAAGGGTTGGAGGTCGAAATGAAACCGGCAGATTGGCTGACAACACCTGTAGCAGGATCATAGTTTAGAGGAGCCTTTGTATTTGGGTCAACAATCATTTGGTCTGTTACCCCGTATGGCTTTAGGTCGTTTAAGCTCGGAGGCAACTGCTCATCGTGATCCATTTTGTACATCGTGATGGCTTGCTGGATCTGAGAAATATACTCATTTCCCGCAGTGATTCTTGCACGTTGGGTCGGTGTGGGGACTTTACGACCGGCTTTGTCTACGCCGCCGCCTCCAGAAACATACCGAACGACAAAAACCGCAAGAACTGCAATTATGGCAATTGTGAGCAATGTCCCGACTAGCGAAAAACCGCGTCTCAACTGGATTTGCTCTCAGTAAGGTCGAACAAAACCTGACCGTACTCCACCGGTTGGCCAGCTTCTACATGAACTGCGGTAATCACTCCGGTCACCGGCGACACAATAGCATTGGTAATCCCGACGGTATCGATCGCGCCAAGTGGCCGGGTACCGTCGACAATATCACCAACAACGAATGCGGGTTCAGCGGGCACAAAAACACCGACGCTTTGAGCGGTAACAGGAAGCGTAGTCGTCGCATCTGACGCAAATGAACCACTTTCAGTTACTGCCGGTACATCGCCATCCACGACAGCAATGCTTCTCCGCAAGCGAACGTGGATACCATCTGCGATGATCTCCAGCTCCGTCATTTGTGGTTGCGATGTCATCGCTGCCGCATAGGCTTCAATCAAACTTGTATCCATCGTCACCACTTCTTCTCAAAAATAGCCCATTCCAGTGCATGGATGATTTTTGCGATGACCATGATTGACCCGGCCAGCACAAATAACCAGATGGCAGATTCGTTTGGTTTCGCAACTTTAATGGCTGTCGTTGGATCACCCGTAAAAGCGAATCTACGTACCGTCATTTCGATTGCATTCATCACGTTGCCAACAGAATCACGCATCTCATAGCCTAGAAAAGCGCAAAGGCCAATCGACAAAACCATCACGACAGGTAATAGAATTTTGTACTTCTCTCGCTGATGCTCGTTATAGATAATGCAGTTTCGGCAACGCTCGACCTTCTGTGCATCTGACAGAAAGACAACTTTCTTTGGCGTGCTGTTGTTTGCGTAATTTTGTGACTCACTGGGAGCCATTTCGAGGACAGTCCCACGCGACTTTTTCGTCGCATTGTTTACGATTTCCTCATCGCAGTAGCAACCACGCCGTCTCTGCCAACACGTATCCTTTGCCTTGAAGATTGGGCAGTGGGTCCGGACGTAGTCCCTACAGTAAGCACCTTCCCAGCACTTACCTATGAGTGACATCCTGACCGGTCGATCCTCCCGCTTGGCATCGTTTCCAAACTGCAAGTCGGATGCAACTTTACTCTGACGCTCTAGAGAACGGATCACGCGAACGATCAAATCACGGACAACAAGAATAAAGGCAATCAACCCAGGCGCGAGCGCAGCCACAGGAAACTTAGCAACGGTCATCCGCATCGCAACAGATGGTTCCCCACCCATGCTGGCAAATGCCATCGGAACTCCGAAATAGAACGCCCCTGCCAGAAGTGCCATCAGGTAGCCAGCAGTTTCCTCGAACCAGAAAATCACCAGTGAGCAGATAGACCCGACCACCGCTGCAGCAAGCATCGCATTGCCAGCGAGGTTTATGTTTCCCAGCATGGTTACTTGGCGCGTCCGGTCCCAGGATGCAAAATCCCCCAGACCGAAAAACACACCATATAACAGATATGCAGTGGAGAGTCCAAAAACAACGATACAAATATGAAATACATTATTGGCAAAAGCCAGCATCACCGGGGTGCTTGCTCCAGTGCGACTATACTGCTCCTGGTCCATGTTCTTCCTACTTTACGCGTTCAAGGTAGGTATCAGTACGTGTGTCAACGCGTACTTTGTCCCCTTGATTTACGAAAAATGGAACGCGAATTACGGCACCTGTCTCTAATGTGGCAGGCTTGCTTCCTCCGGATGCAGTGTCACCTCTAAATCCAGGGTCGGTTTCCGTAATCACCAGCTCCATAAAGTCCGGAGCAGTGACTTGCACGATTTCTTCCTTGAAGATGATGACTTGAACATCGGTGTTTTCTTTGAGGTACTTCTCCTTGTCACCAATGAGCTTGCGGTCAACAGTGACCTGCTCAAAGGATTCCATGTCCATCAGGTGGAAGTCAGCACCTTCGGAGTAGAGGAACTGCATCACCTTACGATCAAGGCGTGCCTGTTCAATCTTTTCACCTGCATTCCAAGTGCGATCAATCGTCGCACCGGTTCGCAAATTCTTCATCTTGGAACGTACAAACGCTCCGCCTTTACCTGGCTTGACATGTTGAAACTCAACAATGGTGTAGATGTCATTGTTGAACAAGATAGACAAGCCGTTTCGAAAATCTCCAGTATCCATA
>JACCDI012219979.1_pt1 | contig 21625 bp, 17 predicted proteins | sample 7442791 | NCBI WGS metagenome assembly JACCDI01 (sample SAMN15323434, study PRJNA562643) | freshwater metagenome | isolation source: river surface water | place: USA:Blue River Watershed | collected 2017-08-15
AAACTTGCTGCTCATACTCAGTTGACCCTGAGGAAGCCTCTTGTGGTCGATCGGTTTTGGCCAACCGCCTAAAGGCAGCTTGCAGACGCAAAATGTGGGGATTAACAGCTAAGGTGAAATGCCAGGTTCGCAAAAGCCTATTGTCGGTCTCAAGCTTTAGATGCCCCACTCCAGCATGATCCCCATGAGATAGGCTGGCCCCAGGGCTAATAGGCCAAAATTCAGTATCCTGGCTACTAACCCAAAACAGCCCTTCTGGAACCAAGCCAAGCAGACTTTTTTCGAAGCGCAGATCTCTATCTAGATCCAATTCCACCCAAGCCAACAAGGGTCCGGAGCTTTTCACTGGGGAATGATCGCCCCCTAAAATACCAAACCAATTACTGGGAGGTGGTGGGCAAGATGGGGAAATTTCTAGCTTCATTAATTCCAAAAGTATAGTGGAGCTAAATTTTTTAGATTTCGCCTTTCTGTCAACCTTAATAGCCAGAAACCCGTTACATTGTCGAAGTAGGCTTTTTTACGTATTTTTGCTAATTTTGTGGATTTCTTTAATTATTAGAACCTGAGAGACAGCTTGGATTTTGCCGCCCAGATCCCCTGTGGCCAAGCTCAATACCCCTTTTTTCCACATATGCCCCAATTACTAGATAAAACAATTGAGATTCTTGGTCACCGACATCTACGTGGCCCAAATATGTGGAGCTACAACCCTGCTCTTGAGGTTTTAATCGATATTGGGGATCTAGAGGACTATCCCTCCGATCTCATTCCTGGCTTTTATGAGCGCCTCAGTAAATGCCTTCCTAGCCTGCATGAACACCGATGTAGTTATGGTGAACCTGGCGGCTTTTTAAAGCGCGTTGAGGAAGGTACCTGGCCTGGGCACATCCTCGAGCACCTTACCATTGAACTCCAAAATCTTGCTGGCATTCCCGGAGGTTTTGGTAGGGCACGTGATGGTGGTCGCCGTGGTGTTTATAAAGTCATCGTGAGCGCCACTGAAGAAGCGGTTACCCTTCAGGCCTTTACCCATGCCCGGGATCTCTTACTGACCTTGATTAAGGATAACGGGGATTTCATTGCACAAAGAGAGCGGATACTTGAAGACCTAAGAGAGCTCAGCGATGACCTTTGCCTTGGCCCTAGCACCGCATGCATTGTCAATGCCGCCACCACCAGAGAGATTCCCCACATCCGACTATCGAGCGGCAATCTTGTCCAGTTAGGCTATGGCTCTAAACAGCGCCGTATATGGACAGCCGAAACAGATCACACCAGTGCAATTGCCGAAACCATTTCCCGCGACAAAGATCTCACTAAGAGCTTGCTAGCTAGCGCAGGCGTCCCTACCCCAGAAGGCAGAACGGTTACCAGCCCTGATGATGCCTGGGAAGCGGCTCAAGACATTGGGTTGCCAGTTGTGGTTAAACCAATTGATGGCAACCATGGTCGCGGTGTTTTTATCAACCTCTATACCCAGCATGAAATTGAAGCAGCATATGCAGTTGCTATTAATGAAGGTAGCGAAGTCTTAGTAGAGCGCCATGTTATTGGTGATGAGCACCGTTTATTAGTAGTTGGCAATAAGGTTGTTGCGGCAGCTAAGGGTGAAACAGTTTGGATCACTGGAGACGGCAAACATACGGTGCTTGAACTGATCGAAACTCAGATTAATTCAGATCCACGTCGCGGCACAACTGAAGAGTGCCCCCTCAATCCAGTGCGCATTGACTCCGCTGTAGAGCTGGAGTTAGCGCGCCAAAAACTGACTGGATCAAGCATTCCAGCAATCGATCAAAAAGTCCTTATCCAAAGCAATGGCAACGTTGCTTTTGATGTTACTGATTTGGTTCACCCTGATGTTGCAAGTCAAGTCGCCCTGGCTGCGCGCGTAGTAGGCTTAGAGATTGCTGGTGTGGACCTAGTTGCGCAAGACATCAGTAGACCTCTCGAAGAGCAGAATGCCGCGATTGTCGAAGTAAATGCTGGCCCTGGATTACTCATGCACTTAAAGCCTGCCAGCGGTAAGCCACAACCAGTTGGTGAGGAGATTGCTAAGCACCTATTCCCACCTGGGCTTGATTTCCGTATTCCGATTATTGGAGTTAGTGGCAATGAGGGCAGAACAGTTGTAGCAGAAATGGTTGCACATTTTATGCGGCTTACCAATTTGCATGTTGGCTTATCTACGAGTCAAGGCCTCTATTTTGGTAACCGCAATATCAAGCGAAACTCTTCCTCCCATTGGGAAAATGGTCGGCGCACTTTACAAAACAGAGCGATTGAAGCGGCCGTCATTGAAAGTGATAACGCATCGCTATTACTAGAAGGTCTTTCTTACGATCAATGTCAGATTGGCATTGTTTTAAATGTAGACCCTCTGCAATTATTTCCCGAACATCATATTAGCGATGAAGATCATCTCTTTAATGTGGTTCGCACCCAAGTTGATGTCGTTTTACCAACGGGCGTCTGCGTACTGAATGCCGATGATCCAATGATCGTCAAAATGGCTGAACTGAGTAAAGGCGAAGTTTTATATTTTTCGAGAGACCCCGACTCAAAGGTCATTACCGAACATCAAGCAAAAAATGGTCGTTCTATTATTGCGAGTACGGATTGCATTACCCTCAAGCAAGGTGATGCTGATAAGTTAGTCATTCCCATTCCAGCAAGCATTAAACAAGCGAAAGCCACTTGGGCTCCAGACCTCAGCCTTGCAGCTGCAGTGGGATCTGCTTGGGGCTTGGATATTCCATTCAATGTTATCGAAGCCGGCGTAGAAACCTTTGTTTCTGATGCTGGTATTACATCAGGGGTTTAATTGGAGATTACTCGTATCCGTATGTTGCGTGGCCCAAATTTATGGAGCCGCCATACTGCTTTAGAAGCTATTGTTGCTTGCGATGAATCTGAGCGATCAATAGACCTGATTCCCGAGTTTGAAATCAAGATTAGAGAGCGCTTCCCTCAACTGGGAAGCATGCGTCGTGGTGCACACAATGAGGTAATCTCTTTAGCCCATGCGTTAGAACATGCAGCGCTTGGCCTGCAATCCCAAGCTGGCTGCCCAGTTACCTTTAGCCGCACTGTTCAAACGGTCGAAACTGGTATTTATCAGGTAGTCGTGGAATACACCGAAGAAGTAGTCGGTCGAATGGCATTTGATTTTGCCTTTGCACTCATTCAGGCTACGCTGAGCGATGTAGCTTTTGATCTTTCAGCCGCCCTATCAGAACTTGAAGCGCTCAATGAAGATGTTCGCCTTGGCCCAAGCACTGGCTCAATCGTAGAGGCTGCCCTGCAACGAAACATTCCCTATCGTCGGATGACCGAGGGAAGCATGGTTCAATTTGGCTGGGGTAGCAAACAAAAGCGTATTCAAGCAGCAGAGACGAGTAACACTAGTGCGATTGCTGAAGCAATTGCTCAAGATAAAGAGCTCACCAAGAACTTATTAGCTGCTGCAGGTGTCTCGGTGCCAATTGGCGAAGTAGTCACCAATGCTGATGACGCTTGGCGCGCCGCACAGAAAATCGGTGGACCAGTAGTCCTCAAACCAAAGGATGGCAACCAAGGTAAAGGTGTTGTCGCGAATATTCAAACCGAGGCCGAGGTTCGTGCCGGCTTTGTTGTCACTCAAGAATTTGGACGAGAAACTATAGTTGAGCGCTATCTTCCCGGTGCAGACTATCGCCTTCTCGTTGTTGGAAATCGTCTGGCAGCAGCAGCGCGACGTGAACCCGCTCAAGTTGTAGGAGATGGTAAACACACTATTGCGCAACTCGTTGAACTTGAAAATAAGAATCCCTTGCGAGGTGATGGTCATGCCACTGCACTGACCAAGATACGCTTTGACGATATTGCTCTAGCCCATTTAGCCAGCAATAACTTATCTCCCGACTACATTCCCAAAACTGGTGAGCGCGTTCTACTTCGCAACAATGCCAATCTGAGCACTGGCGGTACCGCCACAGATGTCACAGATGACGTGCACCCCGATGTTGCGGCTAGCGCAATCGCTGCCGCACAAATGATTGGTCTAGATATTGCTGGGGTTGATATTCTGTGTGAGGCCATCTATAAGCCCCTAGAAGCTCAAGGGGGCGGCATTGTTGAAGTCAATGCAGCACCTGGCCTACGAATGCATTTAAAACCCTCTTACGGCAAGAGTCGTGCTGTTGGCGAAGACATCATCAATATGATGTTTCCTCTGGGAGAAGATGGACGTATTCCTGTGGTGGCAGTTACTGGAACCAATGGCAAAACAACGACTGTACGTCTGATCTCTCATATCCTCGATCAAACAGGTTTACGTGTTGGCATGACTACAACTGATGGGGTCTATATTAATCATCGCCTGATTGACTCAGGAGACTGCAGTGGTCCAAAGAGCGCCCGCAATGTCCTCATGCACCCCGATGTTGATGCTGCCGTATTAGAAACAGCACGCGGTGGCATGCTACGTGAAGGCCTTGGCTTTGATCGCTGCGAAGTGGCTGTAGTGACCAATATTGGCGAAGGCGATCATCTGGGTCTGAACTACATTACTAGCGTAGAGGACCTGGCTATTCTGAAGCGAGTGATTGTTCAAAATGTTGCACCAACTGGCGCCGCTGTTCTCAATGCTGCCGATCCCATCGTCGTCAAAATGGGAGATGTGTGTACAGGTCGGGTGATCTTCTTTGCGCAAAATCAACACCACCCTGTGATCGCTGCACATCGAGCTAAGAATAAAAAAGTGATCTATTTTGATGGTAACGAAATCATCTGTTCGAAAGGGTCAAGAGTGCTATATCGCTTCCCTATAAGCGATATTCCCCTGACCCAAAATGGAGTGTTAGGCTTTCAGATTGAAAATGCTATGGCCTCCATTGGAGCGGCCTGGGCTTTGGGTCTAGATACGGACGCTATCAAACAAGGCTTAAGATCGTTTGAAAGCTCAGCAAATGCTGCGCCTGGACGTTTCAATCAATTCCAGCACAAAGGCGCTACGGTGATTGCTGACTACGGCCACAATCCAGATGCCATGAGAGCTCTTGCAGCCGCTATTACAGCTATGAAGCCTAAGCGTAGTCATGTAGTAATTAGTGGGGCTGGAGATCGTCGTGATGAAGATATTCGTGACCTAACTCGCATCCTAGGAAATAGCTTTGATAATGTGATTCTCTACCAAGATCAATGTCAACGCGGTCGTGCAGATGGAGAAGTTCTGAAACTTTTACGAGAGGGGCTGATCGGCACCACCAAGGCAAAACAAGTAAAAGAAATTACTGGCGAGTTTTTAGCAATTGAAACAGCTTTGAATGAATTATCTGAGGGCGATATCTGCCTCATTTTGATTGATCAAGTAGAAGAATCACTTGCTTACCTCAAGGAAAAAGTGCAGCCTTAAGCACAAATGCCAAATCAAAAGCCCAATCATTGATTGGGCTTTTTTTCAAACTAGAGATCAGAATTATCTCAGTAACTAGGCTTGAGAGTGATAACGCTGTAGTCGCTCAACCTCTTCCTTGGAGCCCAAGATAACTGAAACTCGCTCATGCAAATCTGTCGGCACTAAATCCATAATCAATTGATCTCCATTGGTAGAAGCACCACCTGCCTGCTCGACCAAGAAACTCATTGGATTTGCCTCGTACATCAGACGAAGCTTGCCCGGCTTGTGAGGCTCACGTTGATCCCACGGGTACATAAAAACACCACCACGAGATAGAACACGGTGGACATCTGCGACCATGGATGCAATCCAACGCATATTAAAGTCTTTATCGCGCTCACCACTTACCCCTGCCAAACACTCCTCAACATAGCGGCGCACAGGCTCTGCCCAATGACGCATATTAGACATATTAATTGCGAACTCTTTAGTGGAATGAGTAATCTCAACTGCATGCTTAATCAGGACAAATTCCCCAGTGACTTTATTTAAAGTAAACATCACTACACCATCACCCAAAGTCAAAGCCATCGTAGTTTGGGGGCCATAAACCACATAACCAGCAGCTACTTGGTGACGCCCTGACAATAAAAAATCCGAATCTTGTAAGGGAGCTGATGGATCTTGTTTTTTCAGGACTGAGAAAATCGTACCAATCGAAACATTAACATCAATATTCGATGATCCATCCAATGGATCAAATAGCAAAAGGTAGTCGCCAGTGCCCTGAACCTTTACTGGTAACTCCATTTCTTCAGAAGCTAAACCAGCTAAAGCTCGGCAACCCTGCACACCCTCAATCAATAAATCATTAGCGATGATGTCGAGCTTTTGCTGAACCTCACCCTGAACGTTGCCTGTCCCAGCAGAGCCCAATAAACCAATCAAAGCGCCTTGAGCAACTTCATGGCTCAAAGTTGAGCAAGTATTCGCTACCGCCAGCAAGAGCTCTTGAAGCCCCTCAGGAATAGAGACCCCCTTCACCTTAGTGGTTTGGAGATATTGCTGAAAATGAATGTTGAAATTACTTGAAGTGGTCAAAGGATGATTCTCCGTATCAAACACAAAATGCCTTGCAGGACTCTATTTTGCCCTGTTCAGCATAAATACTCCTCGTTCTCAGAAATAAAAGGCCTCTGATTGGGGGCTAACTGATTGCACTCTCAGAAATTTCCTATTTTTGATGATAAATTTGATGCTAAAATACATCAAATTTGATGAGGAAATCACCATGCGAACCACTGTCACTATTGACGACGATCTTTACCAAAGAGGCTTAGAGCTTGCTGACCCAGAAATGGACAAGGCCAATCTGTTTCGGGAAGCTATGAATGTTTTCATCAGGGTGCAGATTGGAAAAAGATTGTCTGCATTAGGCGGAAAAGCGCCAGACATGAAGAGTATTCCGCGTCGCAAAACAAAAGGTGACCAGTAAATATGCCGATGGTTTTGGTAGACACCTCTGTTTGGGTATCCCACTTTCGAAAAGCTAATGGAGTTTTGCAATCTTTACTAATTCAGGATCAAGTTTTATGTCACCCTTTAGTCGTCTTAGAGCTTGCCTGTGGTTCACCCCCCTCCCCAAGAGTGAGGACTTTACTTGAAATTCAAAACTTGCAGCAGGCAACGGTTGCCACTACAAGCGAAGCACTGGAATTTGTGGAGAAAAATAAACTATACGAATCCGGATGTGGAGCTATCGATATCTCTTTGCTGGCATCTACTCTTCTATCCAAAAATGCTCTCATTTGGTCTTTGGATAAAAAATTGCAAGCCTTAGCAAATCAACTTGGCATCGCCTTTAAAGATAATCTTCACTAACCTAGGTTAATGGGGCCACCCATCAACCTTAGTTAGATAGCGCTTTAGAAACTACCTCTTTAACATCAGCTGACAAAGTTTCACATGCCGCAACCTGCCTAAGAGCAGCAAGCATGTGAGCTTGATATGGCTGAGCAAAATGGCGCCAGCGGTCCAATCCTCTTGCTAAGCGAGCAGCCACCTGTGGGTTAATAGGATCTAATGCCAACACGGATTCTGCCCAAAACGCATAGCCACTGCCATCGGCCTGATGAAAACTCGCAGGATTATTCAAACAAAATGTATGAATCACGCTTCGTACCCGATTAGGATTATTCATCTTAAAGGCGGGATGTTCACGTAAACGCTTAACCTCATTTAAGGTGGATTCCATGTGTGCCACTGGAGGTCTACTTGACTGCAAAGCAAACCACTTATCTACCACCAAAGCCTCATCAGCAAACCGTTGATGGAAATCTTCAAGACAGGCATTCGCCAACTTAGATCCATGAATCACCAATCCTGCCAAAGCAGCATAGCGATCCGTCATATTGTTGGCATTCTGATATTGATTAACCGCCATGGGCGCCCAGATTAAATTGTCAGCCTCTAGAAGCATGCTAAGCGCCAAATTCTTGAGGGCACGCTTACCAGCACTTATTGCATCAGGACTAAATTCGCCAGGTGTTTGCATCTGTTGATATAGTGCAGCCCACTCAATTCGCAACTCACTGGCAATAGCTTGGCGGAAAGCGCGCCGCGCTGCATAAATCTTTTGAGGATCAACGCTCAGGCACTGTTCGTACAAATAGGTTTCTGCCGGCAAGGTAAGTGCTAGCTCTTTAAAGCTGGGGTCTAGGTGTGGATCTGTCAGGAGATTGCGATACGCCTTAATTAATGCCTCATCAGGCAAACGATTTTCTAAGATCATTTGCATAGCCAGCTTTTGGCCAGCCTCCCAACGATTAAAAGCATCGTCATCAATAGAGAATAGGGTCAATAAATCATTCTCAGTCTGATCAAAATCGAGATGAATAGGTGCTGAGAAATGACGATTGATCGATAGCACTGGTCGGCTGTCAATCTCACTAAATGTCCAAGTCTGACTCTGTTGGGTGAGCTCTAACAAGATTTCTGTTTGATCATTTTGAGCAGTAAGCAGACGCATTCTTAGGGGAATATGAAACAACTGATCTCCAGACTTTGCTGGGCTTTGCTTCAAGGTGATTTGATACTCTTTTTGCTTGGCATCGTAAACCTCCTCAACCTTGACCCGAGGCGTTCCTGCCTGGCTATACCAATTTTTGAACTGGGTCAGATCACGACCATTGGCATCGGCCATGGCAGCCAAGAAATCATCACAGGTCACTGCCTGCCCATCATGCCTCTTGAAATACAAGTCCATGCCCTTACGGAAGCCTTCGACACCCAATAAGGTTTGATACATCCGCACGACTTCAGCACCTTTTTCATAGACGGTAACCGTGTAGAAATTGTTAATCTCCTGATACTCATCTGGACGAATGGGGTGGGCCATCGGACCAGCATCCTCAGGAAACTGAAGTTGGCGCAACAATCGAACATCTTCGATGCGACGCACTGCTCTACCAGATTCACTACCCATTTGATCGGCAGAGAATTCTTGATCCCTAAATACAGTGAGACCTTCTTTTAATGAGAGCTGAAACCAATCTTGGCAAGTGACGCGATTACCAGTCCAGTTATGGAAGTACTCATGGGCCACAACACTCTCAATATTTGCAAAATCGGCATCGGTTGCAGTCTCTGCCTGCGCCAAAACAAATTTTGTATTGAAAATATTGAGACCCTTATTTTCCATGGCGCCCATATTGAAATCGCTCACCGCCACAATCATGAAACGCTCAAGATCAAGCTCTAGGCCGTACCTTTTCTCATCCCAATGAATCGAAGCAATGAGCGAGCTCATGGCATGACGGGTTTTGGGAAGATCATGTGGCTCAATCCAAATTTGCAATAACTTTTTTGCGCCGCTAGTCGTTGTAATGGTCTCCTCAATACATTCCAACTTACCAGCCACTAGAGCAAAGAGATAGGATGGCTTAGGAAATGGGTCCTCCCAAACAGCACTGTGCCAGCCATTAGCTAATTTTTCAGTGGAGACTAAATTGCCGTTGGAGAGCAATACCGGGCATTCTGCTTCACGTGCACGCAAAGTCACGCGATAGCGAGCCATCACATCTGGCCTATCTAGGAAATATGTAATCTTTCTAAAGCCTTCTGCCTCACACTGGGTAAAGAAGTTTCCATTAGAAACATATAAACCCATTAGCGAGGTATTTTTTTCTGGAACACAGACGCAAATGATCTCGACGATGAAGGCTTTTTGACCACCTTCTGGCAAAGCATGAATGGTGAGCGTTTCGGGGGTAAGTTCAAACTGACGATGCGCTTGGCCATTGATGCGCAAGCTCACAAACTCAAGCTCATGCCCTAGCAGGACCAAGGGCATATCTTGCTCATGATTTAATCCTGGCAATACCTCTAGACGACTTTTTACGATCGTCCTAGCAGGATCAAGAGCGATATCTAATTCAACCTGCCCGAGGGTGTAATTTGGGGGGCGATATTCAAGCCTACGAAAGCTTTGAGGAAGATCTGTTTTCATAGGCTAATTTTAAGCTCCTCGTAAAACTTTGGCTTACCCCCAAATTAAGGTTGCCACCCCAATCGCAATAAAAGTAATTGCCGCAACACCATGCACCCATTTAATGGGCATACGCTTAGTAAACTTTTGTCCTATCCATACCGCAGGGGCATTTGCCAACATCATCCCCAATGTGGTGCCAATGGTGACCGCCATGACATCTGGATACTTTGCCCCTAATGCAATGGTAGCTATCTGAGTCTTATCACCCATCTCCGCCAAGAAAAAGAGCCCTACGGTCAACATAAATACTTGAAGAGCACGATCGGCCACCTTGGATCCCGCAGCATCATCAATGTGATCCGGTACCAATAACCAAAGACCGATCCCCAGAAAACTCAAGCCCAAGATCCACTTCATTAGATCTTGACTCACAAAACTGGTCAACCAATGTCCTAAAAAAGCAGCGCAGGCATGATTCGCAATTGTTGCGATGAATATTCCAGAAATAATCGCCAGAGCCTGCTTGGGGTAGCGCGCGGCCAACATTAATGACAGGAGCTGGGTCTTATCACCCATCTCCGCCAAAGCCACCACACCAGTAGATAGAGCTAATGCAGAAAAATCCATGGATTAAGCCAATTAAAGTATCGAGAATAGAAAACACCAAGAATAATCGATACTCACCCCCCTCTCTCTGCCACCACTGAAATCACAGTAAAAGGGTCGACACCCAAGAGAATATCGACCACCTTCACTTCTAACTTTTAAGCAGCTATTAATTCATCAGCGGAAACAAAATCTACATTCTGAGCCTTGGCCACAGGCTCTGATGTTAAGTGCCCTTGATGCACACTCAAGCCATTACGCAAATGACAGTCATGAGATAAGGCAGCCATGATGCCTTGATTTGCTAGAGCCTCAACATAGGGGTAGGTTGCATTTGTCAAAGCAAAGGTGGAGGTGCGAGCTACAGCTCCAGGCATGTTCGCTACACAATAGTGCAACACACCATCTACGATGAAAGTAGGGTCAGCATGGGTTGTTGGACGAGAGGTCTCAAAGCAGCCACCTTGATCAATCGCCACATCAACAACAATCGCTCCTGACTTCATTTTTTTCACCATGTCACGAGTAACCAGCTTGGGTGCAGCTGCACCTGGAAGTAAAACCGCCCCAATCACTACATCAGCCTCACATACTTCAATCTCAACAAGCAAAGGATCGGCGTAGTAAGTTCTTACTCGATTGCCATACAGTGCATCGATCTGTCTTAAGCGATCGATATCTCTGTCAAAGATACATACTTCAGCACCCATGCCGATAGCCATCTGTAATGCATTACGCCCAACTACACCAGCTCCAAGAATGACAACCTTTGCTGGCGCCACCCCAGGCACTCCAGCCATCAGCAATCCAAGGCCACCATGGGTTTTTTCAAGATGCGTCGCTGCAGCCTGAATCGACATCCGCCCTGCCACCTCACTCATAGGCGCCAATAATGGCAAAGTTCCACTACAGGATGTCACGGTCTCATAGGCAATACAACTTGCCCCAGAATTCATCAGTGCTTTTGTTTGCTGTGGATCAGGGGCTAAATGAAGATAGGTAAATAAAATCTGATCCTCACGCAACATTGCACACTCCTGTGGCTGAGGCTCCTTTACCTTCACAATCATCTGGGCTTTTGAAAATACCTCAGCAGCACTGTTGATTAAAGAGGCTCCCGCTAAACGATAGGACTCATCACTTAAACCGATCTGCTCCCCTGCTCCGCGTTGAACCAATACAGAGTGCCCCAGCTTACACAAGCCACGCACATTACCTGGTGTCAAACCAACACGAAATTCATTATTTTTCACTTCTTGAGGTAAGCCAATAATCATTTTTATCTCCTTATTTAAATTGACGATTCAGTTTTGTTTTGTGATGCAAGCCAACGACATAAAACATGGCGAGATACACAATTAATAGACACGGTCCAAGCACTAGTGCGATCCGTGCATCCTCATGAAATCCCATTAAAACCACTACTAAGGCGATAAACGCCAATGCAAACCACGAGGAATAAGGCCACCAAGGAGTGCGATACGCCAACTCAGCAACTTGGTCTTTGCTTAAAGAGCGACGAAAGCGAATCTGCGTAAATAAAATAGCAATCCACACCATCAAACCTACAAACGTCACTGCAGCCATAATGTATTGGAATGCCTTATCAGGGACAAAGTAGTTCAACACCACCCCCGTCATGCATACCGCAACAGTTGCCATGACTGCCCGATGAGGAACACCATATTTTGAGAGCTTGGCAAACGGTGATGGCGCATAACCATTTACTGATAAAGCGTAGAGGAGTCGTCCACCACTAAAGATACCGGCATTACAAGATGACAGCGCCGCGGTAATCACCACAAAATTAATAATGCCGGCAGCTTCACGTAATCCAATACGCTCAAACATCACCACAAATGGACTGCCCTGCTGCCCTACTTCATTCCAAGGAAAGATCGCAAGGATTACCAAAATCGCACCCATGTAAAAGATCAAGATGCGCCATGCGAGAGAATCGATTGCCATCGGAATTGTTTTGCGTGGATTTTCCGCTTCACCAGCTGACAAGCCAATCATTTCAATACCGACATAGGCAAATAGCACCATCTGCAAAGAAAGCAGCATGCCGCCAATACCATTTGGAAAGAAGCCTCCATGCTGCCAAAGATTACTTAAGCCAATGGGATTCCAATCATTGGTAAATCCAAATAAGATGACTGAGCCACCCAAGGCAATCATGGAAACAATTGCTACAACCTTGATCAAGGCAAACCAAAACTCGAACTCACCAAACACTTTGACTGCAATGAGATTAATGAGGCCCATCATCAGAATGGAAGATAGCGCCCAAATCCACTGGGGTATATCTGGAAACCAAATCCCCATATAAATCCCTACCGCTGTTACCTCGGCAATCCCAACGACAATCCAGTAGGTCCAGTAACCCCAGCCCACCATATACCCCGCCAAGGGTCCTACATAGGTATTGGCATATGCAGCAAATGAACCTGCGACCGGCTCATGAACCGCCATCTCCCCTAAAGTTCTTAAAACAATAAAGGCCACGATGCCAGCCAAGAGATATCCCAAAAGTATGGATGGACCAGCAATTTGTATTGCACTTGCAGAGCCTAAAAATAATCCAACCCCAATGGTTGAACCCAATGCCATCAAGCGAATATGCCGCACCTTTAAGTGCCGCTTTAATCCAGTATGTTCAGTCTGCAAAAGAGACCTCCTTTCGATTTGTCATTGGCAATTTGCCAACGAAGCAAAGTCTAGGGAGGACTATTCAACTCTACTAGAGGAGAAAAATATCTAAAGTAATGAAACGTAGAAAAATGGCGCCTAAAAATAAGCATCCAATGAAACATCAAGGACGCTAGAGTGCAAAATAAATTTGGGATGACAAGATAATCCGAAACTTCCTACAGGGATTCCCCTTAAGGGTTTTGATGCTTTAAGCAAAAAAATATTGCCTTAAACTCAATTCATTCTTTTGCAGCAATCAAATTCAAAATTTCTGCAGCCGCTGCTAAGCCACATGCTGCGGTAACCATAACTGTCGAGCCATATCCAGAGCAAGCTAAGCCCCCAGTAGCAACACCCGCACGAGGCTCATGAGAATAGATTGCTCGAATCCCTACTTTCTTCTTCAGGTTTCTAGAAAATCCATGGTCTTGTCGCAAACCTTGGCGTACCTTTGCTAATAGGGCATCTTGCTCTGTACGCGATAGATCATCACAACGCACTGATGTTGGATCTGACTTACCTCCTGCTGCGCCACACATAACTAATGAGCGCTGATGTTTGTTAGCCCAGACTGCTAGGGCAATTTTCGCTTTCACTGAATCAGTTGCATCCAACACATAGGCATTGACCGGAATGATAGTGTCGAGATTTTCTGGCTCTAAAAATGCATCCCAGGGCGTTAAGGTGATATTGGGATTAATTCTTTGTATACGCTCAGCCATCACTTGCACTTTTGCTTTTCCGTACTCACCTTCAAGCGCATGAAGTTGTCGATTGGTATTGCTAGGTGCGATGTGGTCAAAATCTACCAGAACAAGATGGCCTATCGCAGTGCGAGCCAAAGCCTCGGCCGCCCAAGAGCCCACACCGCCAAGACCCGCAACTACTACCGTGGCATTGTGAAAGCGCTCGTGGAGCTTAGGACCATAGAGCCTAGCTACTCCACCAAAATATCGGTCATCTGCACTTTCTTCAATCTTGTTTTCTGCCATAGCTTCTCTTTATACTGAAAAAATGGACTCCATTGCTCAACTTCGCAAAAACTATACCTTTGGCCAACTCTCTGAGACTGAGGTTCCCAGAAATCCTCTGGACTTATTTCAGGTTTGGTTTGATCAGGCCATGAAAGCACAGTGCCCAGAACCAAATTCTATGGCTTTGGCCACTGCTGACCAAGCAGGCAATCCGTCAGCCCGTATTGTCTTACTAAAAGGGGCCGACGATGCTGGTTTCACATTCTTTACTAACTATGCAAGCCAAAAAGGCCAAGAATTAGCTGTTCGACCTCAAGCAGCTCTGCTATTTCACTGGCATGAACTTGAAAGGCAAGTGCGCATTAAAGGTCTTGTTGCAAAAGTGAGCCCTGATGAAAGTGACACATATTTCCATTCGCGCCCACCTGCCTCAAGAATTGGAGCCTGGGCATCCCCACAGAGTAAAGCCATACCCAATCGAGAATTTCTTGAGGACGCTGAAAGAAATTTTGCTCAACAGTATGGCGATAAACCTCCACGCCCAGAGCACTGGGGTGGTTATCGTCTGAAGCCCACCGAAATTGAATTCTGGCAAGGTCGCCCTTCACGACTCCATGACCGCATTCATTACCAATTAGATAATGGCGACTGGAGGATTACCCGCCTAGCCCCTTAATCAGGATTACGCTATTGATAATCTGGGGCAATGAGACTTTGGAACTTCGCTCTAAATTTGGCTAATTTGGGTGCCACTACTGCCATGCAGTAACCCTGATAAGGGTTCCTTCGGAAGAAATTTTGGTGATAATCTTCAGCAGGGTAAATCACTGGGGCAGGAGTAATTTCTGTGACGATTTGTTTTGTATAAATCCTTGCTTGCTCTAATTCCTTTACCACTTCGTGTGCAATTTTATTTTGTGCATCACCGTGCGTAAAAATTACAGAACGGTATTGAGTGCCATAATCATTGCCTTGGTAGTTCAGGGTTGTTGGATCATGAATCACAAAAAAGATTTCCAATAAGTCTCGATAAGACACAATCTGGGGATCAAAATAGACATCCACAATTTCTGCATGGCCTGTCGTACCAGAACAAACTGACTCATAGTCTGGGTTTAACATGGCACCGCCGGCGTAGCCTGAAACTACCATCCGCACCCCGGAAATTTGTTGGTAAACCGCCTCAAGACACCAAAAACAACCACCGCCTAGGGTGGCACGCTCTAAGCTCTCGATGTTTTTTTCAGTATTTTCATTCATGGCTTTATCCTAATGCCTTATTCAAACATTTGCTTGTCACTTATTCACCCTCATGTCTATTAATCGCTTCACAATCCAATTAGATGAAATCAAGGCTGCCTACAATGCAGATCCCAACCCTAGCTTAGAGGTAAGACTAGAGCGAATTGGGCGCATTGAGAAAATGATTGAGCTTAATGAAGAGAAAATCTGCAAAGTACTAGAAGCAGACTTTGGTGTTCGCAACCCCATTGAAAGCAGGCTCACTGAATTCCAAATGATTTATCAGGCCTGCAAGTACACTCGCAAGCACTTAAAAGAGTGGCTAAAGCCACAATTGGTGGAGACGCCTGGATTTTTAGGATCTTCACATGCTTGGACTCAAATGCAATCAATGGGTGTGGTCGGCATCATGAGCCCTTGGAACTACCCGGTTCAGCTGGCCATCGTTCCAGCAATTGCAGCCTTTGCGGCTGGTAATCGAGTGTGGCTAAAACCTTCCGAGAGAAGCTCTCGAACCTCTGGATTCTTGGCATCTTTAATCCAAGAGTACTTCCATCCAAGTGAATTTTGCGTCACCACTGGCGGCTTAGAGGTAGCAGAATGCTTTGCTGCGCTTCCTTTTGACCATCTCTTTTTTACAGGCTCAGAAGAAATTGGCAAAAAGGTAATGCGGGCAGCAGCAGATCACCTTACCCCTGTCACCCTAGAGTTGGGTGGGAAGTCTCCCGCTATTGTTGACTCATCAGCCAACCTTAAAGATGCTGCAGCAAGCATAGTTTATGGAAAACTCCTTAATGGTGGTCAAACCTGCATTGCACCTGACTATGTACTCATTAAAGAGAATAACGCTAAGACTTTTATTGCAGAGCTCCAAAAAGCTACTCAAAAGCAGTTTTCAAATCCACAAGAATTCACTGGTGCAATTGATGAGCAGCAACTAACTCGTTGGCATCACCTCGTTCAAGATGCACAAGATCGAGGGGCTACAGTTATTACCCTGCTTGATCAAACTGACCATTTGGATCAGAAATTTATACCGGTCGCCCTAGAGAATGTCGCAACTGATTCTCTCATCATGCAAGAAGAAATCTTTGGCCCCATTCTTCCCATTATTTCTGTCAAAGACGCTGATGAAGCTATCGACTATGTCAACTCCCGACCAAAACCCCTAGCACTCTATTGGTTTGGAAAAGATAAAAAGGTGCTGCACAAAGTGTTGGATAACACCCGTTCAGGTGGCGTCACTATTAACGACACCCTACTGCATGCCGCAGTCGAGAATCTGCCATTTGGCGGAGTAGGTGCAAGCGGGATTGGGGCATACCATGGCAAAACTGGTTTTGAAACATTTAGTCATCGCAAATCTGTTTTAGAGGTGCGCGGGCTACTTGGTTTAAATCTACTCCGAGGAACAAAGCTAGTGCGACCGCCTTATGGAAAAGGGGTAGAACGTTTATTACGTTGGCTTCGTTGATACCAAATAAGGGTTCGATATTTATAGTAATAGCTTGCCGCCAAAAACGATTAGCAAAATGCCAACAAATATCCAAAGCGCTGAGGAGTATCGCTGATGCCTTTGAAAGTATCGCAAGAAGAATTGTCCAGCGACAATTAGGCTACTCAAATAGGCCATACTTACTAGCTGCAAAACAATAGCTAAATACATGAACGCATAGACTGGGTGTTCATTATCGGGTCGTATAAATTGCGAGAAAAAAGAGATAAAGAAAAATATTGCCTTAGGGTTTGTTAATGACAAAAACAGAGCTGCAATACTCGGATGCAAGGAATGAAGGTAATTCCGGGGATTTTCTTGAGTCGATGTAACTTCCATCCCATTCCAGCGCCTCACGCCATCCCGCATGAATCCATATCCTAACCAAACGAGATATACCGCGCCCAACATACGCATGATGTTAAAAATAGTTGGCGAAGCACTCAAGAGCGAGGCTGCACCGAAAGCTACACCCAACATCAAAATAGCATCGCCAATAAAAATACCAAATGATGCCCATGCGCCCGCGCGCCACCCTTTCAAGGAAGCTATCGTTAATACATAAAGCGAATTTGGTCCTGGAAACAAAATCGTCAAGATCGTGCCGACCAGATAAGCGGGAAAGTCTACGATGCCAACACTGGCGGGGCTTACAAACCAATTCATAAGCTTATGATAATTAAATTCGGGAAAACCCTTGTAATTGCATTCTCAAAATGCAATAATGATGGGCTTTTTAAGCAATTTGATTCATCGCCCCCCAGCTATATTTCAGCGCATCGTTTAGAAGTTATAAACACATAAATTACAAAACGCGCTGCCGCCTGTCTGATGGTCGATGCCTTTGACCATCACACTCAACAAAGAACACGAGTGTATACACGGAGACATCCCTTAAAGGGGGTGTGTAATAGCATGACTTTTTCTAAAGAAACCAATCCTGCTGGAAATGATTTCCAGTCTTTCGCCCTCGCGGCGCCACTTTTAAAAAACGTTGCCGAATTAGGTTACACCAACGCCACTCCAGTGCAAGCACAGGTTATTCCTGCGGCCCTTGCTGGCGGCGACTTATTGGTCAGTAGCCAAACTGGTAGCGGGAAAACAGCCGCCTTTTTATTACCTTTAATTAATCAACTGATTGAAGATAATCCAAAAAACTCCCCCGTACCTGGTCGCGCCCAACCTAAGGTCCTAGTACTGTGCCCCACTCGTGAATTAGCACAACAAGTTGCTGCAGATGCAGTAAACCTAGTGCGTGGCATGAAAGGTATTCGTATTGCTACTGTTATGGGTGGCATGCCATATGGCAAACAGATTCAGGCTCTCAAGGGTGCATTGTTAGTTGTCGCGACCCCAGGTCGCTTACTTGATTTAAGCGATAGCAAGGCAATTCGCTTGGATGACGTTAAACAATTGGTCATTGATGAAGCTGATCGTATGCTCGACATGGGATTTGCTGATGATTTGGAAGCAATTGATAAACGCTGCTCTGGCCGAAATCAAACCTTGATGTTCTCTGCAACTTTTGCACCAAATATCATGACTTTGGCCAATGAGCTAACCACCAATGCCAAGCGTATTGAACTAGCTCATGCTGGTGAGAAACATGCCAATATTGAACAAAAATTGCATTGGGCTGACAGCATGTCGCACAAGCATAAATTGCTCGAGCATATTTTGGCTGATGCCTCCTTAGATCAAGCAGTCGTATTTGCCAGTACTCAAGTTGAAAGCGAAAAAATTGCTGACACATTACGTGCTAATGGCTATGAAGCAAGCGCCTTACATGGCGCGATGCCTCAAGCTGTGCGGATGCGTCGTCTTGAATCCCTTCGCAAAGGTCACACCAAAATCTTGGTAGCTACTGATGTAGCTGCTCGCGGAATTGATGTACCCCGTATTAGCCATGTGATTAACTTTGGTTTACCCATGAAACCCGAAGACTATACACATCGCATCGGCAGAACCGGTCGCGCGGGTCGTAATGGTGTCGCTATTACCCTAGTGGAACATCGTGATCGTGCCAAGATTCGCAACATTGAGCGTTTTACCCAACAAGATATTGTTGCATCTGTCATTGATGGTCTAGAGCCACAAGCCAAACCTAGTTTTGGTGGTGGCGGTGGTCGCCCAGGTGGCCGCTCTGGTGGCGGCAATCGTTCTGGTGGTGGCGGTGGTCGCTATGGCTCTGGGGCTCGTTCAGAATCGCGCTTTGGTGGCGCTGGTGGCAACCGCTCTGGCAAACACTTTGAGTCTCGCTCAGGCGACTCACGTCCAGCCAGCGGTAACCGCTTCGGTGACTCACGTCCAGCGCGTTCTGCCGACTCACGTCCGGCTGGTGGCAATCGCTTTGGTGACTCACGTCCTTCCGCTGGCCCGCGCTTTGCTAAACCAAAATCTGGTGGTCAACGCAGAAACTTTAGTGGTAGCTAAACATGATTCGCCGTCGTCGTCTCCGTTCTGCATGGAATCGGATCGATTCCGGTGAACTACACCAAACCCCACGCCAGTGGCAATCTTGGCTAAGCGACACAGGTTCTTTAACTCAAAAAATTGAACAGGCGATTGGACAAAAATTAGAAGTTGTCGTTTTGCGTGATTGCCGTCAAAACTTGAATAGCGACGAAAGTCGCTATTTTCATTTCAAGCTTAAGCGGTGTCGTGTACGAGAGGTCCTGCTCTGCGTCAATCAAATTCCTCTAGTGATGGCACACAGCATTATTCCAATCGCAAGCTCAAGCGGAAGCAATCACGACATTCTTCGATTAGGAAAAAAACCCTTGGGGGCAGTGCTGTTTGCTAAAACGCGCATGCATTCCAAGAAAAGGCCGCTTCGAGAAATTGCTCGCCTAGATAAAAAAAGCGAGTTATGGAAAAAATGCTTTAAGCAGTATTCAGAACTACCCAAAACTGTCTGGGCAAGACGTACTCTATACCAATTAAAAGGTCATCCTCTGTTGGTAAATGAAGTCTTTCTACCTGCTTTACTGAACTACCAGCAATAGCATTTACCGACTAAATCTGTAGCCACGCTTGAGTAGCTGCAACTAAGGCATCATCACCTGGTTCGCAAGTAAACACCTCACGAAAACCAATTTGCTCAGCCGCATCAGAAATCCGATGATGTGGGCAAATTGCCATAGCAGCATCCACTGGCAATTTGGCCTGCCCAAGATAGCGTACAGCTTCCGATGAAGTTAGCAACCAAAGTGATTGAGAAAAATCAATTCCCTGAACAGCAAGCCAAGCTGGATCCTTAAAATTCAACGGGGCGCGCGAGTAAACAGAAATAAGCTCTACTTGAGCGCCCGCATTTTGCAAAGTGTTAGCAAGCCAATCCCTACCACCCTCACCCTTGAAGATGATGACCTTTTTGGCTTTCCAATCCCATGCTAATTTTTGCAACTCATTCCATAATCCCTCGGAGTCCCAATGGGCGTTATCTCTTGGCAAGATAATCTTACTAAGACCATCCTGGGAGCCAATGCCATATTGCTCAAGAGCTGCTTGACTGCTGCCCCCCATGACTCCAATTGGGGTATTCCTATTCAGCACCTCATGCCAGGGTTGATCGAGTAAATCCATGGTGCACTCAACCGCATTCGGGCTGACAAAAATAATAAGGTCTGCAATTGCTAAGCTACTCTGGATTTGAGGTCTCAGCGATGCATCTGCTTTAGGGGCAATATTAAGTAGGGGCAAAGTAAGAATCTGCGGCATTTGATCCGAACTCATACCACTGCTGCGTAGACTAGATTGAAGCATTTGGGATAAATGTTGCGATTGCCGACTTGGGCGAGTGATCACTATAGTTCTATTACTCATAAGCGCTCAATGTAAGACTAGGAAGAACTCGGCAAACCATTTGGTAATAAGCTAGCTGCTCCTTGGGCAATTAAGTCTTGCGCCACACTTAGCCCCAATGCCTCTGCCTCTGCCAAACTTCTGACAGATCCTTGAGCACTTGCCAAGCAATTTGCTTTACCGTCTACGCTGGCAACAAAAGAGCGAATACTCATTTGATCTTGATTCCATATGGCATAGGCGGCTAGAGGCACTTCACAAGAGCCGCCTAGCTGACGTGAGACCATTCGTTCTGCAGTGACCGCATACAAAGTTGGTAAATCATTTAACGGGGCAAGCCACTCTTTAATCCTAGGATGCTTGCTAAGCGTCTCAATACCCAAGGCACCCTGACCTGCGGCTGGAGTGTAAGGATCAATTGGCAGTAAGGCTCGTATACGGCTTTCTAGACCCAGACGCCTGAGTCCCGCGGCTGCCAAAATAATTGCCTGATACTCTCCACGATCCAACTTACCCATACGCGTATCTAAGTTACCACGCAATGGCAAAATCTCTAAATGAGGGAATCTTGCTCTGAGAACAGATTCTCGACGAAGGCTTGAAGTACCAACTACCGAACCTTTTGGCAGCGCTTCCAGGCTGTCAAAGTCATTGGATACGAATGCATCATGCGCATCCTCTCTAGCCATGACACATGCCAATTCAAATCCCTTTGGCATCACCATCGGGACATCTTTTAAGGAATGGACCGCTAAATCAGCTCGACCATCCTCTAAAGCGGTTTCCAGCTCCTTCACAAATAAACCCTTTCCACCCACTTTAGAGAGAGCCTTGTCTAGTATTTGGTCGCCACGGGTAGTCATTCCCAAGATCTGCACATCACACTCTGGATAGAGCTTTTTAAGGCAATCCCGGACATGTTCGGCCTGCCACATAGC
>JACCDI012115995.1_pt1 | contig 21617 bp, 19 predicted proteins | sample 7442791 | NCBI WGS metagenome assembly JACCDI01 (sample SAMN15323434, study PRJNA562643) | freshwater metagenome | isolation source: river surface water | place: USA:Blue River Watershed | collected 2017-08-15
ATCCAAGAATGGTGGTGATTGATGGGGTTTTGAGGTAGGTCGTGAACCTTAATACCGTGGACCATAGGTCCGACGGTTATACGATAGATAAAACGATGTTTGTTCTTTAGCGCTAAACCGAACAATTCGGTAGGGTGGAGAATCTTAGTCCTGTAGGGACGACCCGAAGGGCATGTAGCCCAGGTCGTAAAATTTTCGAAGAAAATTTGAGGCCTGGGTTTGCGTACAACACAATTCCGCGAGCCCCGTAGGTGGCGAGCAAATACCGTGCACCACAGGCGCAGGATACCGGCACCGCTGACGCCAGCTTATTTTTAAACGCAGATTTTTTTTATTTTACTCAAATCGTTTCCCGATAGCTATCGGCTGCAATGTTCTTGCGGCGAAATCTGCGTAATCAGACCTGATCATGCACAGCATGATTGAAGGTCGTGGAAGATTAGCGAAATAAAAAAAGAAGAAACATTTCTGCGAAATCTGCGATACCTCCCGGAGGGGCCTGAGCGAGAATGAGCTTGAGTTTGAGGACGAGGGTGAGTTCTAGTGTGAGGGTGAGGATGTGCGCGGAGTGCGAAGCACCCCTAATACCGTGGACCGCGGGTCCGACGGTTATACAATAGATATAACAAAGTTTGTTCTCTGGCGCAAGCCCCCTAACTCCTAACTCCTAGCTCCTATTTCCTAGTTCCTGGCTCCTAGTCCACATTATCATGCAGATACTTGTTCCCATTATCCTTGAAACGGATGCCTTTGTCTTTGTCCTCTTCCAGGGTAAGTTTGGAAATTTCTACACCTGGAGCAGGATCTTCGAACATCACCTGATGACGCTTATAGGCTGGTACATTGAGATCGTGAGGATTGGTAACCCTATGCACTGAAGGGTTGTTATTCTGTTGGTCTCTTTTAGCGAATTCTTCAAACGGCAATTGAATCGCTGGCTTTACCTCATCAGTTGACTCTGTTTTTAAAGTTACTTCTTCAATATCGCCAAAATTAATCTCGATAACACCCTCATCTTCTATCTCCGCTACTTCAGTCATGTCAAGTTTAATCTCTACAGCTGCAGTCTTCTCGAATCCAGTTGCCACTACAGTTATCGCTAATTCCTTATCCAATGAGTCGTTTTGCGTTAAACCGTATTTCAGGTTAGCTTTCAAACCTGCCTCATTCTGGAAATAAGATAATATCGCATCTATTTCATTCGCATATGGATCCTCTTTACCAAAGGATATATTCAATAAGATATGTTGAGCGCCATTGATACTGTTCTCGTCCAGTAAAGGCGACTCTAATGCCATTTTAGAGGCAATCAGGGCACGATCGTCACCAATCGCAATACCTGTACCCATAATCGCTCTTCCGCTGTTTTCAAGCGCTGTTTTAACATCTCTAAAATCCACATTCAGGAACCCTTCTACAGTTATAATCTCTGCGATACCTTTCGCTGCAGTAAAGAGAACATCATCTGCTTTACTTAGAGCTTCCATAATTCTCAGATTCGAGAACATTTGTAAAATGCGTTGGTTATTGATAACCAGTAAAGCATCCACATGAGGTTTCAAATCAGCAATACCTTTTTCAGCTTTTTCGGCTTTTATCGGCCCCTCGTTTTGAAAAGGACGGGTAACAATACCAACCGTAAGAATACCCATCTGTTTTGCTTTCTGAGCAATTACAGGAGCCGCACCAGTACCCGTACCACCACCCATTCCGGCAGTGATAAACAACATCTTGGTATTATGTTTAAGAGCATCTTCTATCTGAGTGAGACTTTCCATTGCGCAGCGTTTGCCGAACTCAGGATCCCCACCTGCTCCCAAACCCTCAGTTAAGCTGCTACCCAGCTGTATTTTATTCAACACAGCACTTTTTTCAAGGTGTTGTGCATCGGTGTTGCAAAGATAAAAATCTACCCCTTTGATCCCTTTAGAATACATATAGTTGACAGCATTACTGCCACCACCACCAACACCCATTACTTTGATAATGGAAGATTGTTCTTTAGGTAATTCAACTTTAAAATAATTCATACAATTTGTTGTTTTTGGGTGTTATTTATAATCATCGTGATCGTCACTCATCCAGTTTTTGAAACTTCCAAAAAACCCTTTGATGAAACCACCTTGTTTTTCTCCGACAAGTACTTTTTCCTGTTTCTTTGGTTTTGGATTGTTTGATGAATCTGTTGGTGTCATGTCTTCAAATCCTTTTAATACTAAACCAATGCATGTTGCGTACATCGGACTCTTAACCTCGTCTACTAAACCATTGCCAAGATGTGGATCAGGCATGCCTATTTTTACTTCACATCCAAGAGTATATTCTACCAGATTACCTAAGTCTTTCAACTGAGCGCCACCACCAGTTAATACCACACCGAGATTTAATTTATTGGCATAGCCGGATAATTTAATCTCGTCGTGTACCATCATGATGATTTCCTTGATACGTGCATGAATCACATGGGCCAGATTGCGCTCCATAATCTGCTTAGCTTTTCTGTCACCGATACCAGGTACTGTTATCATCACGTTGCTGCGTGTGCCTTCAACAATAGCATGACCGTATTTGGTTTTAATCATTTCAGCCTGTTTTGGCAATATTCCAAACGCTTCAACGATATCTGCTGTGATGATTTCTCCACCAAATGGAATTACTGCAGTATGTCTGATTTTACCATCATGGAAAATGGCTAAATCTGTTGTACCACCACCAATATCGATGATAGCGATACCTGTTTCAAGTTCTTCTTCAGTTAGCACCGCATAAGCAGAAGCTATTGGCTCTACGATAACATCAGTAGCAGTCAGGCCAGCATTTTCAACACATTTCACAATGGTCTTAGCAGCACTAACATGACCAGTAACAATATGGTACTTGCACTCAAGCTTAACACCTGGCATACCCTCTGGTTCTTTGGTGGTAAAACGCGAATCGATGGTGTATTCCTGAGGCATCGCGTGAAGAATTTTTGAACCTGCATCCACTGCTGTTCTGTATTGTTCTTCGTTTAAAGCAATAAGTTCTTTTTTGGTGATTTCAGCTTCAGAATTCTCGCGAATTTTTACGCCTGTTTGCTGAAAACTTTTAATATGTTCGCCAGCAATACCAACATGCACAGCATTGATTTCTACATTTGAAACTTTGGAAGCCATGGCAATTGCACCTTTGATGGCATCTACTGTTTTTGCAATATTCGTTACCTCGCCACGCATAACACCACCCAAAGATGGTTGAGAGCCTATTCCAAGAATATTGATTTTTCCATTGTCATTTTGTTGTCCAACGATTGCACATACTTTCGTTGTTCCGATATCCAATCCTACTATGAGTTTACTTGACATAATTTTTTTATTGTTGAGTGGTTTGTGTTGTTGTGTTAATTGTTGTGTTTCTTTTTTCAGCTACTACCTGCGAATCGTACTTGAGATTTATCACAGAGTACATATCCCATCCGACATTGTTGAGCCCTTTAAAATAAAAGGTTTTCAAACGTGTGAATTTATCCTCTAAACGCTCGGCAGAACCAAATACAATACTATGATTTCCTACCTTAGGAATCAACAGAATGTCCATATAATTATCTACATACATCTGTTCAATTTGTGAATGCCAGAATTCATCTTTGCCGCAGTAGTTGGCAATCGCCAGTAAATCTCTGACTAAAACAGTGCTTACAAAGCTCGAATCCATTAGTGTTTCCGCGATGTTTCCGTTGGCAACAGGTACCCTCGGACTGAACACTGGATGTAGTGGCATTTTGAATCCATTTTTTGCTACATAGTAACTTTGTGAGCGATTATTGATTACTCTGAGAACCGGACTTCTCTGCAGTACTTTTATAATCAGTTTACCCGACAAATCTATCGACACATCAGCTTTTTCAATAAACGGATATCGCTCCAAATCAGCTTCCATTTTATCGATTGGCATGGTACTGCGTGGCGCTCCGGCTATTAGTTTCCCTGAATCACTTCCTTTGATGATTTCAATTACTTTTATGCTATCCAAAAAAGACAACTCTTCGCGAGGTTCTATGCTGATCTCTACAGTGGTAATATTTAACGACTGTTCTTTGTTATTGATGATTGAAAATACCACTATTAGAAACAGGATAATTCCTGCCCAAAGTGCCATGTTCCAGACACGGTTATATTTTAAAAAATCAATTATTTTTCTCATAGATCGCTTTCACTGGTTTGACAATCTGATCGATATCTCCAGCCCCTAAAATTACCAGTAATTCTTCTTGTTGCTCCTCCAGTTTTTTAATGATATTTTCTTTTGAAATAAGCAAAGGTGTTTTCTCCATTTTAATGGCCAGAAACTCTGCATTGATGCCCTCTATAGGCAATTCTCTGGCAGGATAAATATCCATCAACCAACACTCGTCCAGCATATCTAATGCTCTGGCAAAATCGTCGGCAAAATCGCGTGTTCTGCTGAATAAATGCGGTTGAAAAATGCCAGTAATTTTTCGTTTTGGATATAGCTCCCTAACCGATCTGATGCAGGCTTTTAGTTCTGTTGGATGATGGGCGTAATCGTCTATTACTACTTTGTCTTTGCTGTTAAAAACATATTCAAAACGGCGTTTGACACCACTAAAACTTGCGCAGGCACCCACTATCAACTTCAATGGCAACTGCATGTGGAGGGCTGCCGTTATTGCTGCTGTTGCATTCTCTACATTATGAAATCCAGGTAAAGCGTTGCGCACTTCAAACGAATACGACTGATGTTTATAACTGAAACAAAACTGGTGATTGATGATTTTTACTTCAGAATACTGAGCCATTGCGTCTTCAGTTTTTCCATAAGTAATGCATTCTGAAGCTGCATGTAAATCAAGTGTATCATTAATAACAGCGAGTCCGTTATCTCGAATGCAATCTACAAACTCCTGGAATGAACGCTTTACTTCATCGGCTTCTCCGTAGATATCCAAATGGTCGGCATCCGTTGATGTGACAATAGCAATACTTGGTTTGAGATGTAAAAACGAACGGTCAAATTCGTCGGCCTCGACCACCACTACCGGTTGATCAAAAAGCGAAATACCATCCGTTTTGTGAAAATAATTACTATTAAAATTAGTGCTTACACCACCTAGAAATGCCGTAAAATTGATGCCACATTCGTTAAGAATATGGGCAATCATAGAGCTTGTCGTGGTTTTGCCATGTGTACCGGCTACTGCAATTGTATAGGCATTGGTTGAAAGTATACCTAGAACTTCAGCGCGCTTGTACAATCTTATACTTTTCTGTACAAAGTATTGGAATTCTGAATTGTCTTTTGGTATTGCTGGTGTGTATATAACAATACTTCTTACACCATTTTTTACATCTTCCGGAATTGAGTCAATATTCTCAAAATAATGAATGTCAAAACCTTCGTCTTCGAGCTGACGGGTGAAGTCATTTCTGGTTTTGTCGTAGCCATAAACATGAATGCCGATGGCTTTAAAATATCGTGCGATGGCACTCATGCCAATACCGCCGATACCTAGGAAATAAGCAGTTTTAATGTCTTTTAAATTCATAGCGTGGTTTCAATTACATTGACAATTTCTGACAGCGCATCGGGCCTGGCCAGTATCGCTATCCTCTCACTCAGCTTCTCCTGTTCGTTTTTATTATTAATTAATTCGACAACTTGATTGACTAATTGTTCTCCTGCATCGGTGTCTTTTACCATAACTGCCGCAGCCTCGTTGACCAATGCCATAGCATTTTTAGTTTGATGGTCTTCTGACACATTTGGTGAAGGCACTAAAATACATGGTTTACCCAGTAAACAAAGTTCACTTACGCTAATTGCACCAGCTCTTGACACCACTACATCTGCAGCGGCGTAGGCTGTGCACATATCATAAATAAAGGTCTCTGCCTTTACTAATTTACTATTACTTGTATCTGCTACAAAATTCTTCCCGGTTTGCCATAATACCTGTATGTCTTTCTCTTCAAACTTACCAATACCAGCTTGTATACTATTGTTGATGGTGCGTGCACCCAAACTGCCGCCTATTACCAAAACCAATGGCTTTAGAGGATCATACCCCAATGCTTGTTTAGCACTTGCTTTATCCGTCGTTTTAGCTTTATAAATCTCAGAACGAACCGGATTACCAGTCATTACAATTTTATCGGCAGGAAAAAATCTTTCCATACCACTATAGGCCACACAGATTTTTCTTACACGCGTAGACAACCATTTATTGGTTAATCCGGCATAGGAATTCTGTTCTTGAATTACACAAGGTATTCCAGCACCAGACGCTGCAAAAAGAACGGCAGCACTGGCGTATCCTCCGACTCCAATAACAACTTCTGGTTGAAATTTCTTAAGGATCGATTTGGCTTTTAATATGCTATTGATGAGTTTAAAAGGTACTAAGAAATTAGACAAGGTTAATTTCCTTTGTATCCCCGCAATTGGTAAGCCTACTATTTGATAGCCCGCTTGTGGCACTTTTTCCATTTCCATGCGACCAAGTGCGCCGATGAAAAGGATTTCTACTTCAGGATATCTTCTTTTAATTTCATTTGCAATGGCAACAGCGGGGAAAATATGTCCGCCTGTATCGCCACCAGAAATAATTACTTTTTTAAGCACTGGCCACCTCTTCTTTCTCTGGTGTCGCCAGTCCTTCGCTCTGCTCTTCTACCGCTCTGCTTACACTGAGTAAAACTCCGAACGCCGCACTGGTAAAAATGATACTGGTACCACCCATACTAATTAGCGGCAATGTTAGTCCCGTTAAAGGAAACACATTAGTAGCAACAGCCATATGAATAAAGGCTTGCAAGACCAAACTAAATGACAATCCGACAGCCAGCAGAGCACCAAAGGCTTTAGGACTCTTAATTACAATTCTGATAGAGCGATAAAGAATCAACAGATATAAAAATATAACGGATAAACCACCAAACAACAAACCATATTCTTCGATGATGACGGCGAAAATAAAGTCTGAATATGAGTGAGGCAGGTAGGCACTTTGTTCGCCTTTTCCCGGACCCTTTCCTGTCAGTCCGCCGCCTGCAATAGCAATCTTAGCCTGAACTGTCTGAAAAACCTCTGCTGTATCGCTACTGGTATAATTTTCAATACGCGCCTTCCAGGTTGAAGCTCTTCCAGGCAACATGCTATCAGGTGCTTTTAAAAGTGTCATTAATCCGATAAAACCTATTAGACCAAAAGACAAAGCAAGAACTAAAAGGTGTCGTATTCTTGCATTTCCAATGAACAACAACATGCTGCAGGTAAAAAACAAAACCAGAGAGGTACTTAAATTCTCGGGCATAATCAAGACACAGATGATACTGATGTATAGCACAATGGCGCCGAAGCCCTTCCAGGAATTGAGTTCTTCCTGATTTTTGGAAAGATATCGCGCAATGAACATAATGAGAGAAAACTTGGCCAAGTCACTACTTTGAAAGGTAATTCCAAGGATGGTGACTGTACGTTTAGCTTCGTTGATATCATTACCAAAGAAGAGGGTATATATCAAGAGTAATATAGAAACTATTACTGCAATCTGAGAGATTCTGGAGAAATATTTATAGTCGAGGAGGTGGAAGAAATACATCAGAAAAAAACCTCCAAATAAAAACAAGACATGCTTAAACAGAAAGTACTCTGTATTGCCACCTTGTTTCTTAAATGCCAGAGAACCTGTGGCACTATACACCGCCAGCATGCCCAGTAAAGACAAAGCAAAAACAGCAAACCAGATGTACTGATCACCCCTGAATTTCAATCTGCCTATTTGCATATTCTATTTGTTTTGTTTACTTGTTGTATGAAGATGAAGGGACATCCCCTATCACCCTAGTGTTAGTGCTTTCTTTGATATTACTCGTCGCTTACAGGTTTTTTACTGCTGCTTTATACTGCCATCCTCTGTCTTCGTAGTTAGCGAACAAATCGAAACTCGCACAGGCAGGAGATAGTAAAACAACATCACCTTTAGCGGCAAATCTTTTAGCTACCAGCACTGCTTCTTCAGCGCTACTGGTATTCAGCATCAAATCGACATCTTTGCCAAATGCCGCGTGAATCTTGTGGTTGTCTGTACCTAAGCAAACAATTACTTTTACTTTTTCTTTCACCAATGGCAAAAGAGCAGAGTAATCATTGCCTTTATCGACACCACCGACAATCCAAACAACTGGCTTATCCATACTCTCGAGCGCATACCAGGTAGAGTTAACATTAGTAGCTTTACTGTCGTTGATGTAATCGACACCACCTACTGTGGCTACATACTCTAATCGGTGCTCTACATTCTGAAAATCTATCAGGCTTTCGCGGATGATGTCTTTTCGGATGTTGAGTACATTGGCAGCAATTGCAGCGGCCATGCTGTTGTAACTGTTGTGAATGCCTTTCAGGGCAAAATCGTTAATGAACATAGTTAATTGGTTAGTGGGGTTTGTTGATGTATTTTCTAATAAGTGAAATTCCTTGTCTGTTACATAGGCGCCTTTCTCCTGAACCGTTCCATATGAAAACGGGAGTTTCTGAGCGTCTACTTTGTGTGTTTGCAGGTTTTTTACCGTAATCTCATCATCTGCACAATAGATGAAGAAATCGTCCTGATCCTGGTTCATAGCAATCCTGAATTTTGAATCGATGTAATTCTGAAATTCATAATTGTATCTGTCCAGATGATCTGGTGTGATATTGCTTAAAATGGCAATATGCGGCTTGAAAGTATAAGTGTTGTCTAATTGGAAAGAACTTAACTCGAGTACATAATAATCGAAATTATTTTCTGCAACCTGAAGGGCGTAACTCTTACCGACATTGCCTCCAAGTCCGACATTAAATCCTGCTTTCTGTAAAATATGATAGCACAACATGGTAGTGGTTGTTTTACCATTAGTACCTGTTATGCCAACATGGCGTGCATTGGTATAGCGTGAGCCAAATTCTATCTCTGAAATCACCGGTATACCTGCAGCTTTAGCTTTTTGAATAATATCGACTTTGTCTGGTATACCAGGACTTTTAATAATCTCATCAGCATTCAGAATCATGTCTTCAGTATGCTTACCTTGTTCGTAAGGCACTTTTATACGATCGAGGTCGCTGATATATTTTGGCTTGATGGTACCACTATCTGATACAAAAACAGAATACCCCTGTTTCAATGCCAGAACTGCGCAACCTGTGCCGCTCTCTCCTGCTCCTAATATGACGATTCTCTTACTCAATGCTTATCTAAGTTTTAATGTGATGACAGTTAAAATGGCCAGGATAATGCCGATGATCCAGAATCTGGTAACGATTTTGGCTTCATGAAATCCTTTCTTCTGATAGTGATGATGAATAGGCGACATCAGGAAAATGCGTCGTCCTTCACCGTATTTCTTTTTGGTGTATTTGAAGTAGGCAACCTGTAGCATTACGCTCAGATTCTCTACCAGGAAAATCCCACAAAGTATTGGTATCAATAATTCTTTTCTGACAATGATGGCAAGTGCAGCTATAACACCACCCAACATTAAGCTGCCGGTGTCGCCCATGAATACCTGAGCAGGATAACTGTTATACCACAAGAAGCCTATACACGCACCCACAAAAGCACCCGCGAATACGAATAGTTCACCGAGATAAGGGATGTACATAATGTTGAGATAATCGGCAAACAAAATATTACCCGACACAAAGGCAAACAATCCCAGCGTCGATCCAATTATTGCTGATGTTCCTGCTGCCAGTCCGTCTATACCATCCGTGATATTAGCGCCATTGGAAACTGCAGTTACCAGGAAGATGACTACGATAACAAAAAATACCCATCCCCACTTAGAACTCATCCCAAAAAATTCAGGAATATCATTGTAATCAAATTCAGAAAACTTGAAAAAAGGAATGGTGGTTTTCAAAGATTTTTCATTCTGCACATAAAAGGTTTCGCCTTTAATTACTTTCGCTACCATGTGGGTGGTATCGATCTGATATTTGTGCACATCAGCAGATTTATGATGTGTTGTAACCACAACGGCAGGATTAAAATACAATGTTAATCCAACGACTAACCCTACCACAATCTGGCCCATAATTTTAAACCTGCCAGATAAACCTTCTTTATCTTTTTTAAATACCTTGATATAATCGTCGATGAATCCAATCAGGCCGGTTAAAATCGTCACTGCAATCATCAGCAATACATACACGTTATTAAGTCGCGCCAATAACAATGTCGGTATCAAAATAGCACCCAACATAATCAGTCCGCCCATTGTTGGCGTACCTTTCTTGCTCTCTTCGCCCTGTAAACCTAAGTCGCGTATCGTCTCAGATACCTGTAATTTATGAAGGGCATTGATCAGTCTTCTACCAAAAATAGCCGAGATGGTCAGCGATAAAATAACCGCCAGACCCATTCTGAAAGTCAGGTATTTCCAGACACCCAAACCCCAGATGTCATAATGCTGATCAAGATATGAAAATAAGTGGTATAACATGTCTGTCTATAATGTCTTAAAAATTTGATTTAAAATGATTCTGTCATCAAAAGGATGTTTTACACCCATGATATCCTGATAGGTCTCGTGCCCTTTTCCTGCAATCAGAATAATGTCTTTGGGTTCGCTCATCATTACTGCTGCTTTAATAGCTTCTTCTCTGTCGGTAATGCTTATCACCTTCTTCTGATGTACCACATCGATACCTGCTAACATCTCTGAAATAATTTGTTTCGGATCTTCGTTTCTCGGATTATCGCTGGTAAGGATGACTCTATCGCTCATTGCTGATGCCACTTTGCCCATCACCGGACGCTTGTCTTTATCTCTGTTTCCTCCACAACCAACTACGGTTATCAGTTTCTCATTGCTGGTGCGGATATGATTGATTGTACTTAAAACATTTTCGAGTGCATCTGGAGTATGTGCATAATCAACAATACCAATAACGCCGTTCGCGCTTCTGTATACTTCAAACCTTCCATTAACACCTTCCTGCTTGGAAAGATGCATCAGAATATCCTGACGATCGATTTCAAGAATAAATGCCACTGCATAAACTGCCAGGAGATTATAGGCATTGAACTGTCCTACAAGGTTAAACCAAACCTCGTCGTTGTCCATTTTCAGTAATAGACCTTCAAAGTCGCTCTCCAAAATCTTACAATGAAAATCGGCAGGCGATTTTAGTGCATAAGAATACCTTGAAGCTTTGGTATTTTGTGTCATCACTGTTCCGTTTCTATCGTCTTTATTTACCAATGCAAAAGCTTCCATTGGAAGTTGATCGAAGAACAGTTTTTTAGCTTTTATATAATTCTCAAAAGTGCCGTGATAATCGAGATGGTCGTGCGTGATATTGGTAAATACGCCACCGTCGAACTCCAGTCCGTTGATTCGTCCCTGTACCACAGCATGCGAACTCACCTCCATAAAACAGTAGTTGCAATCGGCTTCTACCATCTCTGCCATTAGTTGATTTAATCTAATTGGATTTGGTGTGGTATGAGAACTTGTATACGTTTTACCCCCTATGCGATAGTCAACTGTACTGACTAATCCACAGGTATTTCCAAGCGAGGTAAACAGATTAAACAACATGGTAGTAGTGGTTGTTTTTCCATTAGTACCAGTTACACCGATGAGTTTAAATTGCGAAGATGGATAATGATAGAAGGCTGAAGCGAAATAACCAACTGATTGTTGCACATCATCAACGAGTACAAAGCTAACATGCTCTGGGCGTTCTTCAGGCAAAGTACTGCAAACAATTACTGAAGCACCTTTACTGATAACCTCTGGGATAAAATTATGAGCATCCACTGTCGTTCCTTTTACTGCAAAGAAGGCAGTACCAGCTGATACAGCTCTGGAATCAAGTTCCAGTGCATGTACCATCACATCGTCTGCTCCGTGAACAGCGATAATACCTTTGTAAACTGCGATATCTTTTAAAAGGCGACTCATGGTGATAATTTGATATAAATAGTGGACCCTTTGGTATTAATTGGTGTGCCAGCGACAATCGACTGATAAATGACTGCTCCGTATCCGTCAACAACCACTTTTAAACCTCTGTTTTCAAGCAGATAAATAGCATCTTTTAAACCCATACCCTTCACATCAGGTACTTTTTTTACATCTGTTTCTATTTCTTTCAAATCAATAGAACTGACATCAGAACTTGCTTTCACCCATTCTGTCTCAGCCTCTCCTTTAATCTGATGAGAACTAATGGTGAGTTTATTCAGTACTGCTTTAATATCATCGCGACTGCCGTTCTTGACTTTAGGCATGCCCGGTTTTTCAACTTTTTTAAGTGGTTGATGCAAGCTCAGACTGGTACTGTAAACCTTATCGGCAATCTCTTTGAAAACCGGACCGGCAACAGATCCTCCATAGTAAACACCACCACTTGGTGCATTCACCACTACTATGCAAGTGTACTGTGGATTATCAGCAGGAAAATATCCCACAAAAGAGGCTTTGTGAGAACTCTTATCATATTTGCCATTAGCAATTATTTGAGCAGTGCCTGTCTTACCTGCCACTTTATATGGCAAACCCTTTAGCTTATCGCCTGTTCCATTCTCCACAACACCTTCCAATAATTGCTTAAGCTGCACAAGAGTTTCCTGACTGCATATTTTTGGATTGATCACTTCGGTGCTACAGGCTTTAATCACCTTACCAAACTCCTTGACTTCTTTGACAAGATATGGCTTCACCATAACTCCATTATTGGCAATAGCATTGTACATGGTAAGTACCTGAAGTGAACTCAACTCCATCTCGTAACCTATACTCATAAATGGCAATGATGTACCACTCCATTTAGAATCTCGGGTGTTTCTAAGATGTGGCTCACGCGTGGTTTTTATATCAAAATTAAAGTTCTTATTTAATCCTAATTTGGTGGCGTACTGTAAGAACTTCTCAGGATTCGATTTATAATATTTATAAACAGATTTTGCTATACCAACATTACTTGAATGTTCAAAAACATGCTGAAAGGTGGCATATTTGGTCAGTGACTCGTGTGCATCTTCCATTTTAAGCGGACCAAATGTGGTTTTACCCCATTCTATGTCTATGGTATCTGTCAGTTTTACATATTTGTCTTCCAGAAGTGCCATGGCACTAACCAATTTGAAGGTTGATCCTGGATCTGAAAATTCGTTGACCGCATAATTTTCAGCTTCAAAATAGGTATTGTCAGTATTGCGTTTGAGATTAGCAATTGCTTTAATAGCACCTGTCTTTACTTCCATTAAAATAGCACAACCATGGTCGGCGTTGTGTGTGACTAAAGCTTGCTTCAGTGCATTCTCTGCGACGTCTTGAATATTGATGTCAAGTGTGGTATAAACATCGTATCCATTTCGTGGCTCTAATTCTTCGCTGTTGTCTACCGGCTTCCAAACATTTCCAATGATGCGTTGCTCGAGTCGCTTACCAACTGTGCCCGATAAAAATGAATCGTAAGAACCTTCCAAACCAATTTTGGTACCCGACTGATTGGTATAGCCAATGGTTCTTAATGCCAGCATACCAAATGGTATCTCGCGCTTGAACTTTTCAATTTTAATAAATCCACCTTTGTACTTTCCTAGATTAAAGATGGGCCATTGCTCCATTTGCTTGACAATGTAATAGTCGACATCGCGTTTTAAAAGCAGATAACGCTCACCACGATTTCTGGCTGCTACAATATAATTGCGCCATTCGTTCTGCGTTTTATCCGTAAAGGTTGACGCAAAATACCAGGAAAGGCTGTCGATGTTTTTGTTGAAATACTCGTTGGTTATGGTTTCCACCTTCGTGTCCATATGCAATTCGTATTTAGGTATACTGGTAGCCAACAAGCTGCCATCTTCGGCATAAATATTACCTCTTGAAGCCTGAATCTCGCGCCATTTGGTGCTTTGTTCACGACTAATGCTTAAGTATTTTTCTTTCTCATTAAACTGAAGATCGATGATTTGCCAAATGATGCGAACAGCCAACACAAAAACCAACATAAAAGCAATCCAGGAACGGAGTAAAATGGCTTTCTTTAAATTCATTTCTTAGCCTCCTTTTCTATAATTGCGGGTGGGGTACGCAATTCTTTAACACCTTCTAACTCCAGTCTCTTGGCCACTTCACTCTGATTACTGCGCTTCATCAAATTACTTTTGGCACTGATATATTCCGAACGCAACTCGTTCAGTTCCTTCTTTAAATCTTCTTTTTCTTTTAAACTTTTAACATGAAAATGTGATAACGCAATATATACAACCATCACTCCAACACCCATAAACAATGGGGGCAAGAGACGATTCAGACTGTCTTTACTAATAAAGAAATCGAACTCACTGGCTTTCTTGATCACCTCGTCGGCGCCATTCATAGCCTCTGATTTCTCTTCAGTCTGAACATTGTTGATATTGGATTTGAACTGATTCAAATTTTTTCTGCTATTCTAAGTTTGGCACTTCGTGCACGTTTATTCTCTGCTATTTCTTCATCACTTGGAATGATAGGCTTTTTAGTGATGGCCTTCATTTGCAAGCTGGTTTTACCATACAAGTCTTTCTTCAATTCACCTTCTACATTTCCTGTATTGATAAAATTCTTCACCATTCTGTCTTCGAGCGAATGGTAACTCATCACCACAAAACGACCACCTGGTGCCAACAAATCAGTTACGTTCTCCAGCAAAGCTTCTAAGGCTTTCATTTCGTTATTCACTTCTATTCGCAATGCCTGAAATACCTGAGAGAGGTATTTACTCTCCTCCTTGCCTGGTATGCAGTTACTAATGGCCGTTTTAAAATCTTCTATGGTGGTAATAGGATTTACTTTGCGTTTCTCTATTATTACCTGTACCAGTTTATACGCGTTTTTTATTTCGCCATACTGATTGAATATTTTTAATAAGTCGCGCTCACCATACTGGTTGATGATATCGCTGGCTTTTAGTTTGGCATTTTGATCCATCCTCATGTCCAAATCTCCACTCAATCGATGAGCAAAACCTTTTTCGGCGGTGTTAATCTGGTAGGATGATATACCGAGATCTGCCAGAATGCCGTTAACAGGTACCGCCTTTAAATACTCCAGAAACTGCCTGATGTATCTGAAATTATGATTGATGAACACTAAACGTGGATCATCTGGCAAATTCTGAACAGCATCCTGATCCTGGTCAAAAGCATATAATTTACCGTTCTCTCCAAGATGTTTTAAGATCTCTTTGGAGTGACCACCGCCACCGAAAGTAACATCGACATAGATCCCGTCCTTTTTGATATCAAGGCCCTGGATGCACTCATTCAGCATCACCGGTAAGTGGTATGCTTCAGTCGTCTTTACCATCAGTTTCGAATCCTATAATTGCTTTGTTGCTATTTCCTCCCCCCATTAAATCCTCTGCCATTTTTGAGAATTCCTCATCGTCAAACTTGAGCTCTTCTTCATAATGCGCCTTATCCCAGATCTCAATCTTGTGGTTGTAACATGAAATGATAATGTCTCCTTTTAATGAGGCATACTCGATAAGGTTATTCGGTATGTTAATACGACTGTTGGCATCAATCGGAACAATGTTAGCGCCGTTGTTAAACTGTCTGATGAACTTTCTTGCCGCACGATTGAAATCGTTCAAAACCGAAAGTTTCTCGGTCTCCATATTCCAGTCGGCAGAGGTATACAAGACCAAACATTTTTCAAATCCGCGGTTAATCACCATGGCCTTGGCATCCTTGTCCGGAATCTGCGAACGCAGCTTCGCCGGCAAGATAATACGACCCTTGCTGTCAATTTTGCATTCAAACTCTCCGATAAACCTAGCCATTCAGGATTAAAAAATTATTCGGTAAAGATAAATTCAAAAAATCCACTTTTCTCCACTTTTCTCCACTTTGTGGAAAATTATTTTTCAACAGTACTGTATTTGACTGATTATGTGCTTTTTATATCATTTGACTTTTGCAATCACTTACAACGATTTTGCCCATGATTTGTAAAATGAATACCCGATATTTGTAAAATGTCCAAAAAAATAGTATTGATTCTTACGCTGACTTTTATGTGTCAAAATCTCATGTCTCAAGGTTGTAGTGATGCTGGTTTATGTACTGCCGGAAGTATGAAAGACAATGGTGCTTCCGATGAAAAATGGCGCTTTGGTATCAACTCTCAATACGGTCAGGGCGACCAAAAAGTTGAAATCTTTACACAACAGCTTGAAATCAGCAGGCGCTTTTCAGAAAAATTTCTGGTACAGGCAAAACTGCCATGGATCAATACCTCAGGCAATCTTGGATCTAATCAGGGTATCGGCGATTTAGTGATAACAGGCAATTATAAACACCGTGTTTCAAATGACCTGATTTATAATTTCAATCTTGGCTTTAGAGTGCCGACTGGCAAAACAGACGCTGGTAGAATTGATATCAATACCAATCCCGGACCACCAACAAATTTACCTATGCCCTATCAAACTGGCTTGGGTACATTTGATGTATTAACAGGCATGGACATCCGATATCGCTCTGTATGGCAATTTGCTCTGGGTTTTCAAATGCCTCTTATTCAAAATAATCATAATAATTTCAATGAAACATATGCTAAGAAAATACCTGGCACGTCTGGCTATTTTTACTCAGATAACTTAAAACGTAAGGGAGATATCGTTGCCCGTATTGAAAAGAAATTTGAACTGAATAAATCAATAGCCTTGTTCGCTAATATAATTCCAATTTATCACCTTGGAGACGATACGCACTTAGGTATTAATCAACAAAAATTGGTGTATAAACAGTCGTCAGGACTGACACTAAACACTGGTGCAGGAATTATGGCTGAGTTGTCGAAGGCCAGTGTTATGCGATTGAGTTTTGCAGCTCCGGTAATTACCAGAAAAGAAAGGCCTGATGGATTAACCAGGCATTTTGTGGCAGGTATCGAGTGGCATTATAAAATCTTCCATTAATCGAAAAGCTCGGTTCTATTATACACTATATAATCAGACACCATCGCCGATTTCCCCTCTGCTACCAAGAGCTGATTTATCTGCCCCCTATGGTAAGAACTATGATTGAATAAATGTAAAAACATCTCCTTTATCGTATTTGAAAAACGCTGTCGCTTGGTGTTGACATAAGTGATGCTGTCATTTAAGGAACGCTCATTGAGTATCTTTGATGTTAATAGTTGATTCTGTTCTATCTGAACCAGCAATTCATCATACGGACGAATGGCAAAAACTTTTACAGACATGCGCTGATCACTGATGCGCTCCAACCAAATCTGATGCGCACTTACGATGTGCGACATCAATTCTGCAATGCGCTCAGAACTTGCTTCCTCTTTTATAAGATGTGTTACAAAATCGGCGTTCACCCTGGCATTGTAATCGTTCATTTCTTTCAACAGTTCTATCGCGTTACTCATACAACAAAGTTAAAGATCCTTTTTGTAACTTGAAGCGCTTTAACATTTTTTAGTTTTAAAAACTCGATTTTTTGTTTAAATTTGTTGAGAATTTTCTTACACAAATGGTTCGGATTTATGATTATTACGGCTTAGAAGTCTATTTTAAGGATACAGCTGAGTTACCTATTGTTGTATACGCTCGCCGTAATGACACCGAGAGTGCTATGTCTGTTACCTTTAAAAATGGCCTTGTAGACGATATCCTCTTTATTCCGGTTGAAAAAGAACTCGACCCTGAAGATCGCGAACTGTTTCACTTGCTGGTTGAAAAAAACATCTCTGAAATTATAAAAGCCTGGCTGGATGTTTTCCTTTATAAAAAGCCAGTTGAATTAGAAATTATTAAATCTAATATCCGTACGGAATCTCACTAAAAAAAATAGGGATTAGTTTTCACCAATCCCTACCTTCTATATTATTTAATAATGTCTTATTTCAGAATATCTCTTGAAATAACCACTCTTTGCACTTCGCTGGTACCTTCGTAAATCTGAGTGATCTTCGCATCACGCATTAAACGCTCAACGTGGTACTCTTTTACATAACCGTATCCGCCGTGGATCTGAACAGCTTCTACAGTGGTTTTCATTGCTACTTCTGATGCAAATAATTTAGCCATACTGCTTGCTCTTCCATAGTCCATGTGGTTGTCTTTTAACCAGGCAGCTTTCAAACAAAGTAATCTTGCAGCTTCAATTTCAGTAGCCATATCCGCTAATTTGAACTGAATTGCCTGATGGTTCATAATCTCTGTACCAAATGCTTTTCTTTCTTTAGAATATTTCAAGGCCAGTTCGTAAGCACCACTTGCAATACCCAATGCCTGAGCAGCAATACCGATTCTACCACCTGTTAAGGTCTTCATAGCAAACTTGAAACCGAAACCATCCTCACCAATTCTGTTGGCTTTTGGCACTTTAACATCTGTAAACATCAAAGAGTGTGTGTCACTACCTCTGATACCCATTTTATCTTCTTTCTTACCTACCACAAAACCTTCCATGCCAGCTTCAACGATAAATGCGTTAATGCCTTTATGACCAGCTTCAACATTGGTTTGAGCAATTACAAGGTAAATGGAAGCAGTCTTACCATTGGTAATCCAATTCTTAGTACCATTCAATAAATAGTAATCACCCATATCCACTGCAGTGGTTCTTTGTGAAGTGGCATCACTACCAGCTTCTGGCTCGCTTAAACAAAATGCACCATGCACCTCGCCTTTTGCCAGTGGCACAAGATATTTCATCTTTTGCTCTTCAGAACCGAAGTTCTCTAAACCCCAGCAAACAAGTGAATTATTTACCGATACAACTACTGATGCAGAAGCATCTATCTTCGACAATTCTTCCATCGCTAATACATAGCTGACAGTGTCCATACCGCTTCCGCCGTATTTAGGATCTACCATCATACCCAGAAAACCCAGTTCACCAAGCTTTTTAATCTGCTCAGCTGGAAATTCCTGATTATTGTCGCGTTCAATTACTCCTGGCAGCAATTCTGTTTGGGCAAAATCCCTGGCGGCCTGCTGCACTGCCAATTGTTCTTCTGTTAATTCGAAATTCATTGCGGGTGCAAAAATACATGTTTATTGTTTTAATAAAAATCTCGTGTTAGCATTTTTTTAAAAAATTAAGCTTCTTTCAGAATTTAATCACCTTCTTGGCTGAATTCCTTAATTTTGCGCCCCAATGCTGATTATAAAAAATCCTTATACTGACCCCTATTTTAATCTGGCAGCAGAAGAATACCTGCTCAAAAATTTTGATGATGATATCTTTACCTTGTGGCGCAACGAAAATGCCATTATCGTTGGTAAACATCAGAATACTCTGGCCGAAATCAATCTCGATTACGTACAGGAACAAAAAGTGAATGTCGTCAGACGTCTCTCTGGTGGTGGGGCGGTGTTCCACGATCTGGGTAACCTCAACTTTACCTTCATCAGCAATGCCCTCAATAAAGACGAAATTAAAATCGACTTTAAACACTATACCATGCCCATCATTGAGGTACTTAAAACTCTTGGCGTTAACGCCGAATTCAGTGGCAGAAACGACCTGCTCATCGATGGCATGAAGTTCAGTGGTAATGCCGAACATATCTACCATCAGAAAAAACGCACTTTGCACCACGGCACGCTCCTGTTCACTTCCCAGATTGCCGACCTCTCTGCAGCACTGAAAGTAAACCCTCTGAAATTTCAAGACAAAGCGGTAAAATCAGTGAGAAGTCGCGTTACCAATATCAGCTCTCACCTGACTATTCCTATCTCTGTTACCGAGTTCTACGATCTCATCATTCAGTACATCGCTGGCAAATACGAGGATGTTAAGTTTTACGAATATACCCCAGAAGATATCACTGCCATCCAACAATTAGCCGACGAAAAATACCGTACCTGGGAATGGAATTTTGGCTACTCTCCGAAATACACGTTCCGCAAGATGATCAAATCTGAAGGTGGTAATATCGAGTTCTATATCAATGTTGAAAAAGGCAATATCACAGAGTTCAAGTTTTACGGCGACTTCTTTAATGTTAAAGATAAGGAAGAAATTGAACTAGCTTTAACCGGTTGCAGACACAATACTGATGCGATTCGTGAAGTGCTTTCAAAATTTGATATTCCGCAGTATTTTAATAATACCAGCACAGAAGAATTACTCTCTGGAATGTTTTGATTTCCCTGAACGGGGATGGTATAAACGTATCGTTTCTTTTAGATACGATCTGTCAAGATGCGTGTAAATCTCTGTGGTGGTGATGCTCTCGTGACCTAACATTTGCTGAACAGCTCTTAAATCTGCTCCGCCTTCTACTAAACAAGTTGCAAAAGAATGCCTGAAGGTATGGGGACTGATGTTCTTTTTGATTCCGGCTGCTGCTGCCAGTGTCTTGATAATCTTGAAAACTGAGACTCTGCTAATGCCTCCTCCAAGATGGTTGATAAATACAGTATCAGAAAATTTCTTCTGTAATTTTAAATGCACCCTGGTTTGGTTAATGTAAATATCTATCGCTTTTAAAGCTTCTTGTCCAATAGGCACAAGTCGCTCTTTATTGCCCTTGCCTCTTACTTTGATGAACTCATCTTTAAAATATACTTCAGAAATATTTAAGCCTATCAGTTCACTCACCCTCAAGCCACTGCTGAACAAGGTTTCCAACATAGCTTTGTCGCGATGACCCATGGGCTTGCTCATATCAATTCGCGATATCATGGCATTGATCTCGTCGAGACTCAAAACCTCTGGTAATTTACGTGCCTGTTTTGGCATTTCTAAAAACATGGTCGGATCATTTTGAAGTAGATCTTCCAGTAAAAGATATTTGTAAAATGCCCGCAGTCCGCTAATCATGCGCGCCTGACTTGAGGAAGCGACTCCCGCAGCATGCAGCGATGAAACATAAGCCAAGAGATTTTCGTAAGTTACCAACAAGGGACCGATACTATTAGCTTCCCGGTCGAGAAAGTTTTCAAAACATTTAATGTCGTGGAGGTAGGCAGAAATGCTGTTTTTAGACAGCGACTTCTCGAGAAGTAAATACTGCTTAAACCCTATGCCGGCGCTGCGCCAATCCATTACTTAACATGCACTTCGCGAACATTGACAACCTCGCCAGTTGCAACATCAGTAACCACACAAACCAAACGACAATTGTCGATATTGTATTCAGATGGTATGGTGTAATCTAACTCTTTATCAAAGGTTCTTCCAGGTACCAAACTTGCCGTTAAAGCATTACCAAGTGGATTTCCAAAAGCATAACGCAAAGCATGGTTGTGAACATAATTTTCAGGATCAGTAGCACCAGTCTGTTTACTAACAATACCGTCTTCGATTAAGTATAATGCATATTTATGATCGCCTGTTACAGCGGCTGTGTATTGTAGTTTCAAATTTACAGTTACTTTCCTGGCGTTTACAGATTTTTGAATGTCAATATTTACAGGCGTAGACATTTTTAAACGCTGATTCACCAGATTTTTCCACGTAGTATAGGCATAGAATCTTACTGTCTGAGGCGCATATACCGCTCTGTCTACATAACCACTTGGCAAACCACTTGGAATACCATAAAAATCTACCATAGTTGAAGCAATTGCAGTATTAAGTAATGGAAAGCCATCCCATGGTGTGG
>JACCDI010198614.1_pt1 | contig 21614 bp, 5 predicted proteins | sample 7442791 | NCBI WGS metagenome assembly JACCDI01 (sample SAMN15323434, study PRJNA562643) | freshwater metagenome | isolation source: river surface water | place: USA:Blue River Watershed | collected 2017-08-15
AAAACATGGAAAATTATTTTTGAAGGTAACCTAAACATTGCTGATAGATTTAGCTTAGGAAAACAAGGCGACAACAGTAATCAAAAATTAGATAGCAGCTGGTTATTATTGTTTACTACTGACACTGAATTTTATACAGTATCGTCTAGAAAGTTACGATATGTATTTGAAAGCGATAAACAAATCCGTTTCTTTTTTGAAAAAGCTAATAAAATCTATGATAGTAAAACAAATTCCATTGTCAAAGATAGAATCAAAGTTCTTAGCATAAACAACAAACCCAATGTAACGTCTGCTTTTACATTTGATCAGGATTGGGAGATTGATAAAGAATATGTTGGTTTAGACGGATATGTGGATAATAAAAAAATCGAACTTGCGTTTAGTGATACCGACAGTGACAGCGTAGTCGACGATCCAGATGTGTTTGAAAACATAGTTGATACTACAAATACACCATTGCAAGAAAGATACATTGTATTAGAAAGATATGACGTTATTCCTGGACAGCAGGATTATAGATACTTTAATAACAATCAGGAAACAGTGTTAGTTGTGGCCAATGAATTGTCAGTTGGGAACCTAAATCAGTACACTGATGGTCAATATTTTTATTTCCAAGACAAAGCAGTGGTGAAAAAATTAGACAAGATACAGGGAAGATTTGTAACTAGTTTAGATTATAAAGTTTTTCCTGGCAGAGCAAATCTGAAATTCCAGTATGTTCATAGTGCAGATTACGAAACAAGAATAGACCCAGGTCAAACAAACATTATGGACCTATATGTATTGACAAGAGAGTATGACATTGATTTTAGAAAATGGCTGTCTGGCAGTATTGACAATGAGCCATTGCCATCTAGTTCAGATCAATTATTCTTATCCTTGGCACCATCATTGAATTCTATTAAGGCAGTTAGTGATGAAGTAATTTATCACCCAGTAAAATACAAAGTACTGTTTGGTGAAAAAGCCAGCTTAGATGTTAGAGCTAGTTTTAAAATTATTAAGAATGTAGAACAGCCTATAAGCGACAACGAAATTAAGTCAAGGGTAGTAACAGCTATCAATGAATTTTTTGCTTTAGAAAATTGGGATTTTGGCGACAGCTTTTATTTCAGCGAACTAGCAACATATGTAATGAATAGAACAGCACCGTATTTGGTAAACTTTGTTATAGTTCCAAGACAAAGCAGTTTAGCTTTTGGTAGCTTATTCGAAATCAAAGCAAACAGTGATCAAATTTTTATTAACGGTGCTACAACAGATGATATCGAAGTCGTAGATGGTATTACATCAAGTGTAATAGCAGCCAGCGGATCTATCACTGCAACCAGTAATATAACAGCACAACAAAGTGTAACAAGTAGAACAGGGAGTTATTAATGGCTGAAGAGCAAAATGAATATGGCCTGCCTGTAGGTAAGGGTGAAAAAAGAAGAAGTGCTAGGTTATTGCCTAGATTTTATAGAACTGAACCTAATAAAAAACTTCTACAGGCTACTATAGATCAGCTAACTCAAAGTGGTACAGTAAAGCGTGTAAATGGATATATCGGTAAACAAAATGCTAAAGCAGTAACCGGCGATGACGTTTTTATACAGGCTGTAACTAAAGAAAGACAGGACTATCAATTAGATCCATCTCTTGTGGCTAAGGATACTCTTGGTAATGTTACATTTTTTAAAGATTACATCGATTACATTAACACAGTTGATGTTTTAGGTGGTATCAATAATAATCACGAACGACTAAACAAGCAAGAATTATACAGCTGGAATCCGCAGATCGATTGGGATAAGTTTGTTAATTTCCAACAATACTATTGGCTACCATACGGTCCACAGACTGTAAAAGTTTTTGGACAACAACAAGAGATAGTAAGCACATACACTGTTGAATTAAGTGACGAGGGCGACAACAGGGCCTACTTGTTCACACCAAACGGTTTAACTAGAAATCCGACCTTAAAACTTTACAGAGGTCAAACATATAGATTTGAAATTAATGCCCCAGGTGAACCATTTAGCATTAAGACTGTTAGAGAGTCTGGGACGCTGTATCGATATACAAAAAATGTTTCAGCCAGCGCAGTTCAGACCGGTGTAGTTGAGTTTACAGTTCCTGAAGATGCTCCCAACGTTCTTTATTATGTAAGCGAAAACAGTATAGATACTGGCGGCGTCTGGGAAATTTATGACATTGAAGAAAATACCTTTATCGATGTAGAAGCAGAAGTAATAGGTAAAAAAACATATAAACTTTCAACTGGTTTAGAACTAAGCAACGGTATGAAACTTTCTTTTGGTGGAAATGTGACTCCGGAAAAATATGCTTCAGGTACTTGGTATGTTGAAGGCGTTGGTGACAAAATTAAACTTGTGTCTGAACAGTCCTTAGAGATTGTTACAAGTTATTCAGAAAATTTCGAAGTATTGTTTGATGATGCAGGCTTTGACACACTGCCTTTCAGTGATGCTACATCATATGCATCTAGCAAAGATTATATTACTATTAATAGGGCAAGCATTGATGGTAATGCTTGGAGCCGATACAATAGATGGTTCCATCAAGACGTTATTATTAAAAGTGCTGAAGCCGCAGGACTTATACCTGCCCTTGACCAAGCACAAAGAGCCACAAGACCGATTATTGAATTTGTTCCAGACTTAAAACTATTTGAGCACGGTACTAGCGTAAAACAAGATGTTGATCTTGTTGACCTTTACACTACTGACGTGTTTTCCACTATAGAGGGAAGTTTAGGATACAACATTGATGAAATTCCATTAGCAAATGGGCAAAGGATTTTATTTTTAGCTGATACTGATATACTAGTTAGAAGTAAAATTTATAGAGTTGAATTTATCAGTGTTCAAGAACCAAATCAAAATCCTAGAAGACAGATTCATCTAGTAGAAGAAACTGACACTGACCCTTTGATTTATGAATCTGTACTAGTTAAAAATGGAGTCGAAAATCAAGGAAAAGTTTTTTGGTATGACGGAACACAGTGGAAAACAGCACAGCAAAAAACTCAAGTAAACCAGCCTCCGTTATTTGATCTATTTGACTTAGAAGGTGTTAGTTTAAATGACGCTACTAAGTATTCCGGTTCGACATTTGCCGGTAATAAAGTGTTTTCATATAAAGAAGGCACAGGTTCAAATGACTCAGTTTTAGGGTTCCCGTTATCTTATAGAAATATTAATAATGTTGGCGATATAGTCTTTACTTTTGACCTATTGCAAAATCAGTTTTTCTATAAAGAAGGCGTTGATGTTTTAACTGAAAATACTGATTCTAAATTTTTAAAGAAAATAATCAGTAGGGACACAGGTGTACATGTCAACGGTTGGGTAATAAATCGTTCAATTAACGTACAGCCTATTGTAAGAATTTATAAAGATTCTAATAATACAACTGATTTTTTAATTGATGTTTACGATAACATCGATGATCTGACTGACCTCAAAGTCAAAGTTTATATCAATGGAAAAAGATTAAACTCGGATTTATTTTCTATTGTAAACACACCTGTTTACAAAAAAGTAGTTTTAACAAACGCTGTTAAAGACAGTGACATCGTAACATTAAAATGCTACGCAAAACAAAAGAAAAATTCTAACGGACATTATGAAATTCCGTTAAACTTACAAAACAACCCTTTGAACAACAATATTAATTTGTTTACATTGGGCGAAGTGATTGACCACGTAGATACGATTGTTGATAATTTTGATGCATTTAGTGGATCATATCCTGGATCAAGCAATCTACGTGATATTGGTCTTGTTGCTTCTTATGGAACTAGATTTGTACAACACAGTGGATCAGCCAATTTAGGCTTGTATTTCTTAACATCTAAAAATTCAAATGTAATCAAAGCAATTGAAAAAGTTAGAGATGATTACGGCAAGTTTAAAAGAAACTTTGCTAATACTGCTAAAGAGTTAGGTGATGATTTATCAGTAAAAGATTCTGTTGATAAAATCTTATTTGATATTAACAAAGATAAACCAAAGTTATCGCCTTATTATTTCAGTGATATGATCGGCTACGGAGCCGCAGTTAAAACTGATTATGAAGTTGTTGATTTTAGAATCAAAACATATCCTATTAGTGAAGCATTTAATCTTAATCAATTAACAAATAAGAGCGTCAATGTTTACTTAAATGATGTTCAATTAATCTATAATAAAGATTATACATTTAATGACGGCGGTTTCGTAGTTGTTTCTGCTGATATTGATAATGGTGACATTATCACAGTCTATGAATATGAAAGCACTGATGGATGCTTAATACCACCTACCCCAACAAGTTTAGGATTGTGGCCAAAATTTGAACCTAAAAAATATTTAGATACCACATTAGTGGCACCACAAAATGTTATACAAGGTCACGATGGTAGTATTATTTTAGCTTATAATGATTACAGAGATGATCTAATACTAGAATTAGAAAAAAGAATTTTTAATAACATTAAGGTAAATTACGACCCATCTATAATAGATGTATACGATTATATTTCTGGATATAACAGGACCACTGATTATTCTTTAGACGAATTTAATAAAATCCTAGCACCTAATTTTTATCAGTGGACTACATTGATTGATAGAGATTTTACTAAACCTCTAAGTTACGCTCCTAATAATCCATTTACCTATAATTATGGAAAAAGTTCTGCACCAGATGGTTCAGCATTGCCTGGATATTGGAGAGGTGTTTACAAGTGGTATTTTGATACTGATAGGATACACTTGTGTCCTTGGGAAAGTTTAGGTTTCAGCTTACAGCCGTCTTGGTGGGAAGAAGTATATGGGCCAGCACCATATACTAGCAACAATTTAGTTTTATGGAACGATTTAAAAGATGGCATAATCAGAGAACCTGGCAAACCTGTAATTAGAAATGCCAAATTTGCCCGCCCTATTTTAGAAAATATCCCAGTAGACGAATCTGGAAATTTAATTGCTCCTGTTGATGCTAATATTGCCAACGGTTTCTTCTCATCACAAATCACAGACGATTTTGTCTTTGGTGATGAAAGTCCAGTCGAGACTGCTTGGAGAAGAAGCAGTTACTATGCATATAGTGTAATTTCTTCTATAATTTTAATGCAGCCTAATAAAGCTATTGGTGCATTAATAGATAGATCTAGAGTTATTAGAAGTGATAATGGACAGCTAATATACAAAGATACGGGATTACGTCTAAGATTAAAAGACATTGTGGTACCGTCGATTCCTATCGACGACACAAGAGTAATGACTGCCGGATTAATTAACTTTATTGTTGATTATATTCTCAGCGACAATTTAAAATCTATTAATGATTTTAAAAATGATCTTACAGTTTTAACTAATCAGCTAAGTCATAGACTGGGCGGATTTACCAGTAAAGAAAAGTTTAATCTAATACTTGACAGTAAGAGCCCCACAGCCAAAGCAGGAGTGTTTGTCCCTCAAGAAAATTATTCAATCTTTCTTAATACTGGGTCACCTACTAAAAAATTAAACTACAGCGGTGTTATAGTTACTAAGATTTTAACAAAATATGGCAGCGGCTACGAAGTAAAAGGATACAGTCAAAAACAACCTTTCTTCTACTACTACCCATGGACACAAAGCGGTAACACAATAAATGTTGGCGGTATAAGCGAATCATTTATTCAATGGACTACTGGACAGATTTATACTGCTGGTAATATTGTTCAATACAATAATGCTTATTATAGAGTAAAAACCACACATACAGCGCAGTCAAATTTTGATACAACGCTGTATCAGAAACTGCCTAAGTTGCCAGTTGTCGGTGGCAGAGATGCGATCCTAAGAAAAAAATGGGATAAGAATCCAGTAGTTGTAAACTATGGAACAACTTTTAGAACAATACAGGAAGTTGTAGACTTCTTACAGGGCTACGGTGAGTATCTTAAGGATCAAGGATTTGTTTTTGATGAATATAACACTGACTTAAAAGAAATTTCCAGTTGGGAAACTTCTATCAAAGAATTTTTATTCTGGACTACACAAAACTGGAGTACTGGAGAGGACAAGTACGTCGATTGGATACCAGACACTGAATATAAAGAAGGTATAATAGTCATTTATAACGGCGACTATTACAGATCAAAATTTGATCACACTACTACTAGTCTGTTTGATCCAGATCAATATTTTAAATTAGATAACCTAAGTCAAGATGGGGCCAGCGTCATTGCACTAAGCCCATGCGCCTTGGGTATATCAATGAATTTAGATTATAATGTAGTCGATGATTTAAGAGACACATTTAACGAGTATGAAATTTTTAGAGCCGATGGTCAAAAATTTGATCAGAACTTTTTAAATTATACTAGAGAAGATAATACATTTGCCTTTAGTCCAAGAATTGATGGTATAGGAATTTATGGCGCAGGATTTTATCTTGTGCAGAAAGAACATGTATTAATCATTGACAATGTTACACAGTTTAATGATACGATTTATGATCTCGAAGCAGGTTATCGTCAGGAAAGAATTAAAATAGCAGGGTACAAAACATCAGATTGGTATGGTGGATTTGATATTCCTGGATTTATATATGACAATGCTTATATTTCAGATTGGCAACAATGGACTGACTATAATTTAGGCGACATTGTCAAATATAAAGAATTCTACTATAGTGCTAGTAAGTTTTTACCTGGCTCGGAAGAATTTGTTGATGGTGATTGGATAAGACTAGAAGAAAAACCAGAAAGTCAGTTATTACCTAACTGGGATTATAAAGCAGACCAGTTTACAGATTTTTATGATTTAGAAAGTGATAATTTCGATGCAGGTCAACAGCGCATAGCTCAACATTTGATTGGCTATCAGAAGAGACAATATTTAGAAAACATCATTAAAAATGATGTAAGTGAGTACAAATTCTATCAAGGGATGATACCTGAAAAAGGTACAACAAACGTACTTAACAAGTTGTTTGATGTGCTAAGTGCCGCTGATCAGGAAAGCATTGATTTCAATGAAGAATGGGCAGTGCGATTGGGCCAATACGGCGGATCAGATGCGTTTGAGGAAATTGAATTTACATTAGATCAAACTTTATTCAAAACTAATCCGCAGGCCTTTGAACTGGTTAATGTTGTTGATAATAATCTTGTTGATTTTGTCATTAGACAGACACCATCACAGATATATGTAAAACCTAAATCTTATAATAACAATCCTTGGCCAGCTATTTCCGGTGGTAGAGATTATTTAAGAACACCTGGTTATGTTCGATATGACCAAATTAACGTTAATATCGACTCGTTAGCTGACATTGTTAACGAAGACATTTCCACGTTCAAGGACGGTGACTATGTCTGGTGTGCGTTCCAAAACAGAGACTGGAACATCTATAGATTTACACCTGCAGAATTCTTCGTTCAAGATTTAGAATATAGCAACGGTGTTTTAAAAATACAATGTGATAAAATACCTTCTGTTGAATCAGGTGATTATATTGGAATTATTAATTCTGATTTAGTAAACGGATTCCATAAAGTAGATGACGTTGTTCTAAATAATATTTTTATAAACAAGACAATTAAAGATTGGAAAAATCCTTTCCAGGACAGTGCGCAGATATTAATTTATAAACTTACGCCACAACGATTTACCAACATTGATTCAATAATTTTACCTAAAATAATTAAAAATTCTGAATATGCTTGGACAGATGATGTGGGCAACGGTAAGCCAGGTGTATGGAAAAATATACCTGTTTACTCTAGGAAAAAATTAGTTAATCCGTTACTACCTTCCGGCAGCAAACTAGGCAAAGCACTAGCAGTTAGCCGTAATGGCCAGATAATGGCAACTGCTAACGAACAAAATGAAATATTAATTTATAACAAATCAAATAGCACTACTGGTTGGACACGTAGACAAAGTATCCAACCCCCAACGCTATTAGGCTCACTGACAGGCTATGGCGATGTATTAGCTATCAGTGAAGATGGTAAATTTATGGCAGTGGGCTTGCCTAGATCAAGCACCGTATACACTAACCTTGTTGGCGATTATAATAATACGTTAACGTATACTGCTGGGGATATTGTTCGAGTAGGAAACACACACTGGAAAGCTAAAAGAACAGTTGTAGCAGATGGCAGCTCTATAAGCCTTAATGCACAAGATTGGGAGCCAGCATACTTAATTGAAGTCGATACTGTAAATGGATCTGCAAGTGCTTTGACTAATCAGGGTATGGTCATGCTTTATATTAAAGATGACAACGGTGACTATGCATATCTAACATCCTTTGTAAGCCCCGAGCCTGTAGATAATGAATATTTTGGATCAAAAATAAAAATAGCCAAAAACGCAAATGATTATACAATGGCTATTAGCAGTATCGGATATAACAATAATCAAGGAAGAATTTACCTGTTTAATTATTCTGGTGCAGCAAGTAGATGGGCCATGAGCTATGATAATAGGTACAGAGGATTTTACAGTAACACTGTCGAGTATGGTGTTCGTGATATAGTTTTTTATGATTTTAAACTGTATCAAAATACTAAAGCATCTGAAGGTATAAATCCAGAAACTACTAATAACTGGCAGCGCATCACAGATAAAAATATTTTAGGTTATTTTCCACAACAGATTGTAACTGCTGAAGCTGATCTTAATTTAGATTATTTGCCATTAGTCGGCGATGGATCAACAGTCATCGATGGCTTAGGCGATTCTACTACACAAGGAAAAGAAACAGTTGAGTCTATTAGACAGGGTGATCAGTTCGGATATGACTTTGACTTCAGCCAAGACGGATCATATCTTGTAATAAGCGCACCTCTGTCAGATCAATTATCCTATGAAAATTATAGGGGATTATATAGAACAAATCAAACATATATTGTTGATGATGTAGTTTTACATTCAGGAAGTTATTACAAATGCCTAATAAGTTTTAATGGTGTTGCTGCCGGTGTGTTTAACGGAGCCAAGTGGCAACTTTTATCTTCATCACTTGAGTCAAATAACGGTAAAGTATTTGTCTATAAGAAAGATGAAGATAGCTATGATCTAATACAAACATTAGCAAAAAATAACGTTAATTTTACCAGCGCAGAAAAATTTGGTGAAAGTGTTTCCCTAGCATCTGACGCTAGTGTTTTAGCAGTGGGTAGTTTGTTAGCAGATGATACTAGAACAGATCAAGGTGTTGTTAGGGTATTCAATTTAACTGACAATGAATTTGACTTCAAGCAATTAATAAAAAATAGAAGTCCAGAATCTGTAGAAGGGTTCGGTGCTGAAATTAGATTTGTTAACAACAATAAAACTCTTGCTGTTTTAAGTGCGTTAGGTGATTCATTTGTATCAACTACATTTGACAGCGCAGCGACTACATTTGATAGAACAACTACTAGGGTAAGAGATTTTAATAGAGACAGCGGTAGAATTGACATTTATGACAAATACAATGAAAACTTTGTATTTGCTGAATCTCTACCAGTAGAAAATTCTAACACTGATAGGTATGCATTTGCTTTTGATGCAGGTAATAATGTTATAGTGTCGTCAGCAATTAATGCCGTTAATTCGTCTGTGGCCAACGGTGCTATCTATACATACACCAAGTCTAGCAATAAGTTTAGTTGGACATTGGATCAACAAGAATCTAACAAAGTTGATATTTCAAAAGTTAAAAAAGTTTTTCTCTACAATAAGAAAACAAACGATTTAGTTACATACTTAGATGTAATAGATCCAGTTCAAGGTAAAATCGCAGGAGTTGCTGAACAGGAAATTAAGTTTAAAACTTATTACGATCCGGCGACTTATTCTATAGGCACTGACAGTGTTCGTGTAGACGACGGTATGGCATGGTTAGATAATCAAGTAGGCACCTTATGGTGGGATTTGACCAGAGCCAAATTCTTGGATAGTTATACCGGAGATATTGTTTATAAAAACAGTACTTGGAATACTCTTTACGAAACAGGTAGTATCGATGTTTACGAATGGGTAGAATCTAAACTAACACCTGAACAGTGGGACGCACAAGCTGACACTGAGGAAGGACTAGTATTAGGCATAAGCGGCACAAGTCTATATGGCAACAGCGTTTACAGTCTAAAAAGAAAATATGATTCTGTTTCACAAACTTTTAGAAACACTTATTATTTCTGGGTTAAAAATAAAACCATAACCCCTAACGTTCAAGGAAGAAGCATATCTGCAAGTAGTGTGGCTTCTCTTATAAGAGATCCTAAGGGACAAGGGTTAAAATATATTCAGTTTACTGACACTGATTCTTTCAGTTTAGTTAATGTATCTAATAATTTACAAGATAGTGACGTTGTCTTAGCAGTTCAATATTGGATTGTGAATCAGGATAAACTCAATGTTCATACTGATTGGAAAATTATCAGTGAAAACAAAAATACAGAAATACCATCTTTAATAGAAAGAAAGTGGATTGACAGTTTAGTTGGTGTGGATGAAAACAATAAATTAGTTCCAGATTTAAATTTACCAGCTAAACAACGTTACGGTAATCAGTTTGTGCCTAGACAAAGCATGTTTGTTAATAGATTAGAAGCACTAAAACAATTTGTTGAAAGACTTAACGGTGAATTTAAAAAGTTATTAATTGTTGATTCTGCTGACCTTAGTGATTTTAATTCTATTGATAAAGTACCATCAACAGTATCGGGACTGTACGATTATGTGATCGATGCAGATAATGAATTGCGATTGGTTAATACTGGCGGATTTAGACAGCCAAGTTTACGACCCGTTGTAGTAGATGGTGAAGTAGTTGATGTTTTAATTGATAATCCAGGTTCTGGATACATCTATGCTCCTTACCTAACAATTAATGGTGCAGGTAAAGACGCAAGGGTCAAAACAATTATCGATCAAACTAACGGTAGCATCACTGGCGTTAATATTATTAATAAGGGATATGGTTATAGTGAATTTGATACTACAATAACCATACGAAATTTAAGCACACTGATTAGAAGTGATAGTAATGCCATAGGACGTTGGAGCATCTACGATTTCAATACTTCATCAAATACATGGGTTAGAACAAAAACTCAGGGCTACGATGTAACACAATTTTGGAATTATATCGATTGGTATGATGTTGGATATAATCAGTTTACAAAAGTTGATTACATTGTAGATGGAACTTATCAACTTTATACATTAGTATCTGATGTTGGACAAATAGTAAAAGTAAAAAATGTTGGATCTTCGGGATGGGTTCTCTTAGAAAAATTTGCAAATATCAAGAGTGTTGATTACACGGAATCTTATAGAGTTATTGGAAGACAGAATGGAACTATTCAGTTGTCTAATAAATTCTATCAGTTCGTTGACACTAACTTAGGCTTTGATGGTCCGTTATTTGATGCTGACACTTATGATAACTCTGGTTCTACAGAGTTACGTATAATATTGACAGCATTGAAAAATAAAATTTTAAAAGATGATCTAAGATACATCTACTTAGATTTGTTCTTTTCAAGTTTGCGTTACGTATTGGCAGAACAAACATTTGTTGATTGGATATTCAAAACAAGTTTTGTAAAAGCCATGCACAACGTAGGCGAACTAAAACAAAAAGTTACATATAATAACGACAGTTTAGAAGATTTTGAGAATTATATTTCTGAAGTAAAACCTTATAGAACTAAAATTCGTGAATATGTAAGTAATTACACAGCAGTAGATAACAGTCAAAGCGTGGTTACAGATTTTGACTTACCTGCTTTGGCTAAAAATAATAAAATAGAACCATTAACAGTCACTGTTGAAAACGAAACTATTGTTACAAATGACGAAGAAATCAATCAATACCCATGGAAGCATTGGTTAGACAATGTTGGATTTAAAGTTGATGAAGTCGTATTAATAGATGGCGGATCTGGATATATTAATAGACCAGTAGTTAGATTCATAGGCGAATGTGAAGAGCCAGCAGTTGGCAGAGCTTACATAGCCAATGGAAAAGTAACTAAAGTTGAAATATTATCTAAGGGCAAAGGATATTTAAAGGCTCCTATTGTAGAAATTTCTGGCGGATTTGCAACAACTGGCGTTAATGCTAGAGCTATATCTATTATAAAAAATGATGCTGTAAGAAGTAACTTGATCAAAATTAAATTTGATAGGATTACAAGAAACTTCTTTATTACAGATCTGTCTGTAACTGAAACATTCACTGGCACTGGATCTAGACTACAGTTCCCATTAAAGTGGAGTCCGGACACACGCATTGGAAATACAACAGTTGTAGTACAAAATCAAGAAGCATTGCGTGACACATATACTGTTACAAGTAAAAAATCTACGTCAAGAGGATATACTTCATATTCTGGACTGCTAACATTTGATACAGCACCAGCTGTTGGAGATCAGATAACCATTACATATGTAAAGGATTTCAATAATCTTTCAGCGGCAGACCGCATCAATTACTATTATAATCCGGAAACAGGACAGCTGGGCAAAGATATGGCTCAGCTTATGACCGGCGTAGATTACGGTGGTGTTAATATTGTTGGATTAGACTTTAAAGCCAGCAGTGGTTGGGATGAGCTTCCTTGGTTCAACGATGTCTGGGACACCTTTGATCCAACATTTGATGACTATATTATCACAGTAGGTGATAGTAGTTATGAATTTCAATTGCCATACACACCTGCAGCGGGCCAGCAAATAAACGTCTATGTCAACGGAGTAAGAATTGATGACTTATATTTTGATGTTTATGACGGTAGCACAGTTCAACCTAATGGAAGATTAGTAGCACCTGCTACGGCAAAGATGAAAACGATCATCGGTAACGGGGTAACAAATACATTTGCACTACCAAATTTAACAAGTAATCCTCCGCTAGATATTAATTCTGGTGATCAAATTATATTTAGAAAGTCCACTAGCGATGGTTCGCAAGCGCCAAATAACTTAGACTATGACACTGCACTAAGCGGTGGCGACCTTGCTTATTCTACGGCCACTGGACTATCAGCTGAAGATATTATTGTAGATGGCGACGGGTTTGTAACACCTACTTCTAGCCCAGCCACTGAGGAAGTTGTCCCAGGACAAATTTTTGATGCAGTGGCTATCAAAGTGTACCATAGACCAACAAACGGATCCGCCAATGTAACAACTAAGAATTATGTTGCAGATGGTGTCAATAAAGTGTTCTCTATGGAACAATATCCTAATACTCAGGAAGCGATTATAGTAAAAGTTGATGATACAATAGTAGAATTAGGTGACGATTATACTGTAAATTATGATACTAAATCTGTGGAATTTGCTGTTGCCCCAACTAATAAAGCTATAGTTTCTGTAACTAGCTTTGGATATAACGGAACTGACATATTGGATTTAAATTACTTTGTCGGTGATGGCAGCACTATCGAATTTATGACTAACGCAACATGGAGCGATAGCGCAACTTCGTTAGTTGTAGTTTCTGGTGTAGTGAAAGATTATGTACTGTTTAGAACAGACGACACTTACGAAAGCATAAACAAAGTAGGTATAAGATTTGGCGCTGCTCCAGATTCCGGAGCTGTTATCAATTATCTAATTTCTGGATCTTCAGAAAGAACATTTAGTCTAACTTCTAAAGAAATCATAGTCGGCGATGGATCTACAAATACTTTTGCCTTGACAAATACATTGGGCAATAGAGATCCTTTTGAGGCTAATATAATTGTAAGAAATAGTACAACTAATCAAATTTTATCTGGCCCAGACAATATCTATTACACATTGTCAGACAATAACTTGACTTATAAAATTCCTACAGTTAAATTTGAAGCCGATTCTTATGAAACTGATGATTTTAAAGTTTACTTGAATGGTGTTGAGTTAACCTTAATGGTGGATTACAGATTAGATTTATTAACTGGCAATGTCATTTTAAATATTTCTAATTATGTAGATGGTGGAAGAATGATTGTTAGCATACTTCCAAATGCTGATTATCAAATTTCTACAGATTCTACAGTAGAGTTAGTAACCTTCTCTAATACCCCGGCATTAAATCATGAAATAGTTATATTAAGTATGTACAATCATGATGTTCTGGATGTAGAACGCACCCAGGTCACTATAGAAACTGCTAACTCTCTTGTAGCAGACACAGTTGAATATTTAGAATATGGCAAGAGTTTAGGTGGTATTATTGCCCTAGGCAGAGAAGTAATCAGTGATGACTTTGTATTAGTAATTAAAAACAATACACTACTGACATCAAGTGTAGATTATGTGTTACTGTCTAACAAAACTGAAGTTAAATTAACAGATGATCCAATTGATGGTGATGAATTTGATATTATAACCTTCTCTAGCAACGTATCTAGATCCGGATTCGGATATATGCAATTTAAAGATATGTTAAACAGGGATCACTATAAGAGAATTTCGAAACAAAAAAGTACTGTGTTAGCACAGCCTTTGAATTATTATGATAATCAAATAATTGTTGATGATGGTAGTGTATTGACAGAACCTAATAGGGGAAGAAATTTACCAGGAGTTATCTACGTTAATGGTGAAAGGATTGAGTATTTTGTTAAGAACACCAATATTCTTTCTCAGATTAGAAGAGGAACATTAGGAACTGGTACACCGATGGTACATGCTGTTGGATTAGATGTGATAGATATTGGTCCTACTGAAACTATACCATACACTGATGACATGATCATCGATACACATATCTATGATGGTAGTACTGGCCTTGTCCCACTGCAATATACCCCAGAACCAACTATGGGAACCATTGATGATGGAAGCACTGAATATACTGAATGGTATAGAGATACGATACCTGAGCAATTTGGACAGTGTGATGAAATAGAAGTATTTGTGGGCGGTTATAGTATTAAGGGACTATGGAACACAGAAGTGGATTATAGTCTAGGCGAGATCGTTGTATATGGAACATATATGTTCCGTTGTTTACAAAATCACACTAGTTCAGAATCCTTTGTAGATGATAAAGATAAATGGGAATACTTTGTTGGAACACAGAGACTTAATAAAGTTCCGTATAAAGTTTATAACAATGACATACATCCAGAAAGTCCAGAAGGCGACGAACAGTTTGAAGCTGACTTTGCTGTTGATGGAACCACAGACGCTGTTCGTTTAACTAACGATCTAGTCGCAGGAACTAAAATCATTGTTGTGAAGAAAGTTGGCCGTATTTGGAATGATCCCGGCAGGAGTTTAGTTGAATCTAATAACAAAGTTGCTAATTTTCTTAAAAATACTAGCACTTTATTCCCTCGATAAATACACTGATTGAGAGACAACCATGCAAAATAAAGACTTAACAGGATTACATATAGAAGGGCATATTAAAATTTGGTACCCTGAAACAGGGGAAATAGCTGTCAATAAGCGCAATGCTATCCATTATGAAAACATGAGTATAGCACTTGCAGAGAGTATAGCTAATTCTGGGCAGGGATTTATTTATGAAATGGCCTTTGGTAATGGTGGAACTACAGTTGACCCCACAGGAATAATTACATATTTGACCCCAAATAGTACAGGTATTAACGCAAGTCTTTACAATCAGCGTTATACTAAAGTAGTTGATGACAGAAGTGTATCAAACGTTGATCCTACAAGAAACTATATCGAAACAAGACACGTAACTGGTGTTAATTATACTGACGTATTTGTGACCTGCTTACTTGATTACGGTGAGCCTAACGGACAAAATGCGTTTGATAATACAACTGATAACGAGGGAAATTTCGTATTTGACGAATTAGGCCTAAAATCTTATAGCACTAGTGGTCAAAGTAGATTATTGACGCATGTGATATTCCATCCTGTACAAAAAAGTTTAAATCGTTTAATTCAAATCGATTATACAGTCAGAATTCAAAGCCTAACAGGCATAGCCGGAGCATAAGATGGCATATCAAGTTAGATTTACTGATACTACAAAGACCCCAATAACAGTTCAAGATCAGACTCTGAACTCTGAAAAAAGCGTAGCGTTTGTAGGTAAAAATTATGCTGGTTATAGTCAGGCTATTGCAGAAAATTTTTTACATTTGCTAGAAAATTTTGCAAAAAGTTCTCCACCAACAACACCTATTACTGGACAGTTGTGGTATGATACAACAGTTGGTGTTAACAATCAATTAAAACTTTATGACGGAACTGGATGGGTAGCGGCCGGTAACGTAAAAAAATCAACAACACAGCCCGCAACAGCAGTTATTGGCGACCTATGGGTAGACACTGATAACCAACAGCTATATTTGTACAATGGTACCAGTTGGGTTTTAGTTGGGCCACAATATAGCATAGGTCAAAAAACTGGTGCAGAAGTTGAATTAATTTCTGACACAGTCGGTGATAATATTAGACCATGTTTAACGCTGTTTGTTAAAGATGAGCGTGTAGCAATTATAAGCGAATATGATTTTATACCTAAATCAGCTATAGAAGGCTTTACTAGTATTAAACAAGGTATTAATTTATCTACAAAGAATTTTAATTCAAGCGCCACAGGTAATAAATTTTGGGGTACAGCAGAAAAAGCAGAAGCATTGATTGTAGGTGGTGCAGCTATTGCCGCTTCAAGCTTCTTAAGAGGTGATGCAATTAGCACTACCAACTATGGTTTAAACGTTAGAAACAATGCAGGTGTTAGTATTGGTGGTGATCTTGCTTTAAGTATCAGTATCGATAGCAACACAGTCGTATTTTATAATAAAATTTCCGGTTCAAGCATTGATTTTAAAGTTAAAACATCATCAAGTACTCCAACAGTATTAAGAATAGATAGTTCGGAGCGTGTTGGTATAAACAAAACTAACCCAGACGAAGCTCTTGATGTTACAGGAAATATTAAAACAAGCGGTCAGTTAATAGTTACCGGGACTGAAAATGCTACCAATTTACTTACTGGCAGCATAAAAACCACTGGCGGCGCCAGTGTTACAAAAAGTCTTTTTGTTGGAGAAGGCGTAAATGTGTCTGGAGCAAGTTCTTTAGAGAACATATTGCCAAAAACTGACAGTACATACAACTTGGGATCTAGCGCAATTCGTTGGAGTAACATTTATGCAGATAGTATTACTGCTGACAATTTTACAGGCAGTTTTACTGGATTTTTAACTGGTAATATTAGTGGTAGCGCCGGCAGTTTAGTTAGCAATACTGAATTTAGTTTAGGTGATAGGCTAGATGGCAGCGGCAATATTATTCAAGCTAGCGATGTAGTTAGTACAGGTGTTAATTTTAATGGATCTACTACATCGGGTAAGGTCGTTTTAACAGGTATTATTGCTAGTACATTCATTACTAACAAAACTGCATTATTAGATTCTTTTAGTACTGATGAAATACTTATAAGTAGAAGCGGAAATCTTAGAAAAAGCACAAAAAGTACTTTTCTAAGAAACGTTCCAACAGTACCAACAGGCGCTGTATTTCCCTTTGCTGGAACTGTAGCACCTACTGGATACTTATTTTGCGATGGCAGCGAACAACTAATTGCAAACTATCCTGAATTGTTTGCTGTAATACAATACAATTATAAACCACTGAGCTTATTAACGGGTGTTTCCACATTTGGTCTACCAGATTTAAGGGGCCGATTCCCATTAGGAAGAGATAATATGGGTAATGGTGGTGATAGTTCAGCAAATAGAGTAACAGACGTTGCGGCAGATTCTGTAGGCGGAGTTGGTGGTAGTAGTGACGTAACTCTTACAAGAAATAATTTACCTGAACACGTACACGATCTCAAAGGTAATGCAGGCAGTCAATTCTTTGCATTTAGACCTAGTGCTGGATCACCTCCAGATACAAATGCTGAAGGTGCTAACGGTCTTGTTGCTTCAGGTCAAGGACAGTTAATGGTTGATAGTGGTGGTATATTCATGGATGATTTGCCATCAGATACTTTAAGTGTACCAGTTACAGTTACTAACCACTATCAAACAATGAATTACATTATATTCACAGGTAGGATAGCATAATGGCTTATGTATTAAACAAAACTGACGGATCAGTTTTAACAGAACTAATTGACAGTACTATTGATCAGACAAGTACTGATCTTACTTTGATTGGAAAAAACGTTTCTAATTACGGTGAATATTTCAACGAAAATTTAATAAAATTACTTGAGAATTTTTCAAACACAACAGCACCTAATTTTCCAATAACGGGACAATTATGGTACGATACTTCCGATAATAGATTAAAAGTTTACGATGGTACGCAGTTTAGAACCAGCGGTGGTCCGATTGTTTCGGGTACAACGCCTAGCAGTTTGATACAAGGCGACTTGTGGATCAACAACGTTAAAAATCAGATGTATTTTTATGATGGTATTGATCTACTTCTTGCAGGGCCTTTGTATAGTGATGAGCAAGGAATTTCCGGCCCAGAAGTAGCCAGTGTTCAAGACACTGCTGGTAACCTTAAAGTGATAGTTAAGGAATGGTGCGGTCAAACCTTAATGGGCATTTATAGCAAAGATGAGTTTACTCCTGCTACAGCGATTGATGGATTTTCTGGAACAATCAAAAAAGGATTTAACGCAAGTTCACTTTCGGATTTTAAACTACATGCCACAGCAACTAAAGCTGACGGGTTAACTAATCCAAGTAATCCCACAGGTACAGCACTTTCTGCAACATCATTTGTTAGCACAACATCTAACAGTACGATGATAGGCACATTATCTGTACAAAATGGTACACCTTTGATACTTGGTCCTAATCAAAATAATGAAGTAAGAATTAGTGCATCGTCTTTTCAGATGATCAGTAACAATTCTGGACAGGATTTTGTTGTTAAGGTTAAAAATGCGTCCTTTACAAATGACGCAATCACTGTTAAACCATTAACTTCATATGTGGGTATTTTTAACTCTGCCCCAACTGCTACTTTAGATGTAGGCGGCAGTATAACATTATCTGGCGATTTGACTCTAACAGCGGGTAAATTTAAGCCCTATTACAATAGAATTACTACAAATCACACAGCAGTTGCTGGTGAAAGATTAATTGTTGATATTATTGCTCCAGCAACAATTACGTTGCCAGCCAGCCCATCAGTGGGAGATTATGTAACAATTATTGATGCTTCAAGTGCTGGTTTCAGTACTTATAACGTAACAGTTGCGAGAAACGGTAGCAAAATTAACAACGCCACTTCTGATTTAACTGTAAATCAAAGCGGTAGAGCATTTACTCTTGTCTATGTAGGGGCGACAAGGGGCTGGGTTTATGAGAATAACTTAGTTTAAATAAATATAGAAAAGGGGTTTAGGGAATGCCTTATAACATTAATAGATACAACGGTACACTGTTAACCACTGTTGAAGATGGTACAGTTGATACGACACTGGACATTAAACTTATCGGTAAGAATTATGCCGGTTACGGTGAAGTGCAGAATGAGAATTTTGTACATTTGCTAGAAAATTTCGCTGGAACAGGCGAACCATCCAAAAAAACAACGGGCCAGATTTGGTACGACAGTGCTAACAAAAAGCTAAAATTTTACGATGGTACTAAATTTAGAACCACCGGTGGTGCAGAAGTAGGGACTACAGAACCAGTAGGACTAACCACAGGTGATTTTTGGTTCAATACATCAACAAACCAGCTATATGCTTGGGATGGCGGCGAATTTATACTCGTTGGTCCACAGGCAGTGGCTGATGCTGAAACTACTCAGCTACGTTCTAGAAGTGTTGTTGACAATTCCAGTGCTACTCATGCTATTGTTGAAGCAGTTATAGATGGCACTACAGTTTATATTATTAGCAGTGATGAGTTTACCCTTAACAATTCCCTTAATCCTATCACTGGCTTCAGCGTAATCAAGAAAGGTATTACATTAGTTAATACTCCTAACGTAACAGCTGGCGTTGAAGTAGCTGGGGTTACTAGCTCAGATCATAGATTCTGGGGAACAACATCAAACGCTTTAAAACTTGGTGGTATTGATGCTAATCTATTCTCTAGAAAAGACGTTTCAGAGTATCCAACAGCGATTCAAAGATTTGCTGATGTTGGTTATACAGTTGGTAATGACAATGATCTACGTGTGTTCATTGATGGAACAACACCGACGATTCAAAATGATTTAAGCGACACTATTGTCTTTAAAACAACATTAAGCGGCACAAAAATTCCACTAAGACTTGTGGGTGCAGATCTTTTACCTGGTGTTAATAATACATCAAATATTGGATCTAGTGCTTTAAGATATGCAACAGTTTTTGCTACAAGTTTTAATGGTACTGCAACTCAAGCAGATTCAGTAAATGTTGGTGGTACTTATAGAACGGCATCTACTGCGTCAAGCGTAAACACAATCGCAGCAAGAGACAGTTCTGGAAACATTTATGCAAATCGATTTGAAGGGGTAGCATCAGAAGCAGAATACGCTGACTTAGCTGAGGTTTATGCTACAGATGCTCAATATTCTGTTGGTACAGTTGTTACAGTGGGCGGCGAGAAAGAAGTTCGTGCATCAGTTTTCGGTGATCGTGCTATTGGTGTTATTTCAGAAAAACCAGCTTATCTAATGAATAGCGAAGCAGAAGGTCAAGCAGTAGCACTTAAAGGTCGTGTTCCTGTTCGTGTTACTGGAGCCATTAAGAAAGGTGACCGTTTAGTAGCCGCCGATAATGGCTGCGCAGTACATGCCACTTTCCATCAATTTGCTGATGTATTTGGAATCGCCCTTGAATCAAGTGATGATACCGGTGAGAAATTAATTGAAGCAGTAATACTGTAAAATAAATAGATAGAAATTAACAGAGAGAATTAAGATGCCAGGATCAGCAGGAATTTACCCAAAGAATGACGGCGATACAATTTATGCAGCCGACTATAATAACGTTCAAGACACAGTTCAAACTTTATTAGGAACTGGACTTGCTGACCAGGGTTATGGACAAGCAGTTGGTAGTTCACAAGTAGCCATTAATAATAAAGTAACAGTAAGTCAGTGGAGTGTTTTACGCACTGATTTATTAAAAATTAGAACGCATCAAACTGGAGTTGACGAAACTGCTAACTTAACAGTGCCAACAACCAGTGATAAAATTACTAACGAATTCGTAAATCAATATAAAACATATGCTACGACTTGTACAACAAATAGATTTTCTATTGCTAGTAATCAAGGACAAGAAGAAGCATTTGTTTCTAGACAAAGAGTAACTGCTTGGAATGGTGTGTTAACGCATACCGTTACAGTCACTTTTGCAAGTTCAAATGCTGCTCGTCATTGGTTCAACGCAGGCGGACAATTTAGATTCACTGCTAGTAGGTCTGGCGGTGGCGCAACAAGTAAGAATACCATTTGGGAAAATTTACTAAGCGATATGGGCACCATTACATTGGCTGCTAATGGAACAACTTATAGTGGTACAGGCGGAACAGCGCAGACTAGTACTGGGTGGTATCAGTTAACTACATCGAATACAAAAGTATTTGAAAAGCCAGCCGCAGCCGGAGTTTACAACGAAAACGACTATATCATCTATGCACGTAAAAATGCCAGTGATAACACAGCAACTGAACTAACTCT
>JACCDI012049890.1_pt1 | contig 21602 bp, 23 predicted proteins | sample 7442791 | NCBI WGS metagenome assembly JACCDI01 (sample SAMN15323434, study PRJNA562643) | freshwater metagenome | isolation source: river surface water | place: USA:Blue River Watershed | collected 2017-08-15
AGGCGTCGGCAGCTTTCCTCGACTTCCTTGTCCTTGCAGTTCAGGCGGTACATGTTCGCCGTCGGCCCGCCGAGGTCGGAGATGGTGCCGGTGAAGCCCTTGGTCTTGTCGCGTATCAGTTCGATCTCGCGCAGGATGGACGGCTCGGAACGGCTCTGGATGATGCGGCCTTCATGCTCCGTGATCGAGCAGAAGGTGCAGCCGCCGAAGCAGCCGCGCATGATGTTCACCGAGAAGCGGATCATGTCCCAGGCCGGGATCTTCGCATTGCCGTACACCGGATGCGGCGAGCGCGCGTACGGCAGGTCGTACACGTAATCCATCTCTTCCATCGCCAGCGGCAGCGGCGGCGGGGTAAGCCATACGTCACGCTCGCCATGCGCCTGCACCATCGCGCGCGCGTTGCCGGGGTTCGATTCGAGGTGGAACACGCGCGACGCATGCGCATAGGCGACGGGATCGTCCTTCACCGTCTCGTACGCAGGCAGGCGCACCACGCTCTTCGCGCGGATCTCCTTCTGCTGCGCGAGGCGTTCCTCGCGGCTCATGATCTTTATCGGCGCGACCGCTTCGGTCTTGCTCTCGGTGCCGCAGGCCTGCGGCTCCTTTTCCTTCATCTCGTACGGATTCTGGTGCGGCTCGATCTTGCCCGGCATGTCGACGCGGGTCGAGTCGACTTCGGTCCAGTCGTCGGCCGGCTTCCAGCCGCGCGGCACCATGTAGGCCGTGCCGCGCAGGTCACGGATGGCTTTCACCGGTTCGCCCTCGGCCAGCCGGTGCGACAGTTCGAGCAGCGCGCGCTCGGCGTTACCGAACAGCAGGATGTCGGCCTTCGAATCCATCAGCACCGAGCGGCGCACGGTGTCGGACCAGTAGTCGTAGTGCGCAATGCGGCGCAGGCTGGCCTCGATGCTGCCGATCACGATCGGTACGCCCGGATACGCTTCGCGCGCACGCTGCGCGTAGACGGTCAGCGTGCGGTCGGGGCGCTTGTTCGGCTCGCCGTTGGCCGTGTACGCATCCTCGGAGCGCGGCTTGCGGTCGGCGGTGTAGCGGTTGATCATGGAATCCATGTTGCCCGCCGTGACGCCGAAATACAGGTTCGGCATGCCAAGCGCGCGGAAGGGCTCGGCCGAGTGCCAGTCCGGTTGGCTGATGATGCCGACGCGGAAGCCCTGCGATTCCAGCAGCCGCCCGATCAGCGCCATGCCGAAGCTCGGATGGTCGATGTAGGCGTCGCCGGTAATGAGGATGATGTCGCAGCTGTCCCAGCCGAGTTTCTCCATTTCCTTGCGCGACATCGGCAGGAAAGGCGCCGGCTTCAGCTCGGGGCGGAAACGCGGATAGGAACGGAGGTTGCGCGGGGTGGGGGACATTCGCTACTGCCGGGATGCGTGAACAGGGCGACAGTATGCCAGTGTTGGTGCCGGGACGTGGCGAGGGACGCGGATAGTCCGAGCGGCAACGAAAGACGCTGGATCCCCCTTCGGGTCACGGCTCGGCTCGCAGGCCGAGCCGCTTCGGAAGGCGCAACGCAGGCGTTGCCAAGCCCCTTCCTCACCCTGCGCCGGGATGGCAGATATGAAGACTTTGCGATTTGATAACGTCACCCCGGCGCAGGCCGGGGTCCAGCGTCTTTTCAACGGTTACTTGAAAGGGTTATCGACACTATCTGTTGGCTTGAACGCAATCTTGTCCGGCAGCGCAGCGTCATCCTGCAGCGCCTTCACCGCTGCATCGACGATCTGCTTGAGCCGCAGCGCGCGCTCCAGCCCGAGCTTGTCGCGGGTGACGGACAGCGAGCCATAGATTTCCAGCTGGTCGACGCGGTTCTCCACCGTCAGCTCGTCGATCGCCATCGAGTCGCTCTCATTGTCGAAAGGCTTCAGCGTCTGGTCGTTTGAATGGCTCATGGTCGTCTCCCTCATTGGCCCCGGCGTCCCCGCACGCGCGGAGCCGGCAATTCCATCCCCTTCTGCTTCGCGGCTTCCGGCAGTTTCGGAAACAGGTTAATGCCGGTTTTCTTTTCCAGCTCGGCGATCGGCACCACCTGATAGTCGCCGCTGTCATCGTTCGGCGCAAGCCATGCCGCGCCTTCGCCGCTGGCCGGATCGACCACCGCCTTGAACACATGGGTCGGCACGAACACGCGGCCATTGATGCGCGCTATCTTGTCGCCTTCGAACACCGGGCCCGTGATCACATACAGCTCGCCGCGCACATTCGCCAGGTGCCGCGTTGCGCCTTCGATCGCCGACCACAGCACCTGGTTGTTCTTGCGATTTTGCGGCACGACATTGGCCAGTGAAAAGCTCTCGTGTTGCGCCTGCGCCGTCGGCATGTCGGCTGCCGGGGCCATATGGCCTCGGTCAAAGCCGGAGCGCGCATAGTCAGCCAGTTCGGCGCCATGCTTCGGCGGCAGCGTGATCTCGGCATGGAAGCGGTCCTCGCGCTTCACTTCCTTCGCCGCTTTCAGGCTGTCGCGGGTCAGGTGCTCGGCCGACCACAGCGGCGTTTTCGATACCCCCGAGTGCATGACGGAGAACGCCTCGAAGCAAAGGCCGACGGTGCTGGCCTGCAGCGCCTTGCGCGTGAATTCCGGCGTTGCCTTCTGGAAGAAATGCTTTTCGCAACCCGTGACCTGCGCGTGCGCAAGCGTGAAAATCGACAAGCCCAGCAGTACAGCGAGTAATTTTTTCATTGCATTTTTCGATTGGCGAACCTTGCGGATTCGAAGCGCGAAGGGATTCCGAAGTTCCGACCGAACTTCGAATAGGAAATGCGCAATTTTACTTTAGAGAAATTTTGATTTTTTCATCACCGCCCCGGTCAAAGCCGCATGGACGGCCACATGACGCCATTCAATTTCCAGGACCGGGCCGAAGCGGGGCAGCGGCTGGCCGACGCGCTCGCCCCATCGCCGCCTGAGGCGGGCACGGTCGTGCTGGCCTTGCCGCGTGGCGGTATTCCGGACGCGTTCGCGATTGCCGAGCGCTACCGCTTGCCGCTGGAGCCGCTGGTGGTGCGCAAGCTGGGGGTGCCGCACTTCCCGGAATTCGCGATGGGCGCGATCGCAGCCGGCGGCGAGTGCGTGATCGACCGTGAACTCGTGCAGCGGCTGCGCCTGCCTGACGCGGCGGTCAATGAAGTGGTGCGGCGCGAGCGCGCCGAACTGGCCGAGCGCGAGCGCCGTTACCCGCTCAGCGCGCCGCTGTCCTCGCTGGCAGGCCGGCCCGTGATCGTCGTCGACGATGGCATGGCGACCGGCAGCACGATGCTGGCGGCGGTCGCCGCATTGCGCGCATTGCCGACCGGCGCGATCACGGTCGCGGTGCCGGTGCTGGCGCGCGAGGCGCGGGACAAGGTCGCGCCGCTGGTGCGCCGGGTCCTGTGGCTGGCCTGCCCCGAGCCTTTCGAATCGGTAGGGCAGTGGTATCACGACTTCCGGCAGCTGCGCGATGGCGAGGTGGTCGCGCTGCTGTCGCGGGCACAGCGCTTGCCTGCATCCGGAGTTTCCGCGGGAGCGACCTCGTCACACTGAAAGGAGAACATTGTGGAATATCAGACGCGAAGCAGGGACACGCAGTGGATGGGCTGGCTGGGCGGCATCGCGCTCGGCGCGCTGGCGATGTATGTCGCCGATCCGTCCGAGGGCCGGCGACGGCGCGCGCTGCTGCAGGACAAGGTCACGCATTACTCGAAACAGACGCAGCGCATGGTCGGTGGCACGATGCGTGACGCACGCAACCGGCTGACCGGCCTGCAGGCCGAGGCGATGCGCATGGTGTCCTCGCGCCAGGCCAAGCCCATCGACAACCATGTGCTCGAGGCCCGCGTGCGCTCGCGGATCGCGCGCGCGTTTCCGCAGGCCGACGAAGTCGAGGTGACGGCCGACGAGGGCGTGATCTCGCTGGGCGGCCATGTCGATGCCGACATCGAAGACCAACTGCTCGAACTGGTCGAGGGCATACCGGGCGTCGAGGGCGTCAGTCACGGGATGCGCGCGTATGCGAATGAGCATGAGGCAGGGAGCTGGATGTCATCCCTGTTCGAGGGACGCAGCGCGCTATGGATCGCCGGCGCGGTAGGCGCCGGCGCGCTGACATGGTACGGACTCACGCGGCGCCAGCCGTTCGGATTGATCGCGGCGGCCACCGGCATGGGCCTGCTCTCGCGCGGTAGTCGCATGCGCGAGATGGCCAGCTCGTGGAGGGGCGAGGTGCAGGGCGAGGCCGGGCAGGGCTTCGAGGCCGAGCGCAGCATCGACATCAATGCGTCACCCGACGTCGTGTATGACGTCTGCAGCCGCTACGAGAATTTTCCGCACTTCATGTCGCATGTGATCGAGGTGAGCGACCTTGGCCAGCAGCGCTCGCACTGGGTGGTGCAGGGACCCGGCGGCAGCGAGGTCGAATTCGATTCGCGGCTGACCGACGCTGACCGGCCCCATCGCATCGCGTGGCGCAGCGAGCCGGGGGCGAGCGTCGACAGCGAGGGCGCGATTACCCTGCAGCCGCAGGGCGCAGGCACGCGCGCGACCGTGCGCATGTCATGGCGGCCACCGGCGGGCGCGGTCGGCAAGGGCATTGCCGTGCTGACCGGCACCGATCCCGGATCCGCGCTCGATGATGACCTGCAGCGGCTGAAGCAGTTCATCGAACGCGGCCTGCCGTCGCGCGAGAGCAAGGGCGGTTCGGCGGTGCTGCATTGACTCATCCCTCCGGAACTCGCTTGTCATCCTTTCATCCAATCGAGGCCGGGCTTGCCCGGCCCCATGACCCAGACAGGAGCGAAACCATGATGCAAGCAGAAGAAGTCCGTAAGCGCTTCAGCCAGATCGAGCAGACTATCCATCAGGCCAGCCAGGCCTGCGAGCGCGCCGGTACTGGCGTGCCGATAGACCTGAAGAACTGCATACAGCAACTCGACCAGCAATCGACGCAGGCACGGCAGCAACTGCAGAACGCGAAGGACGACCAGTCGATCATCCAGTGCGTCGACCAGCTCGAAGACCTCGGCGACAAGGCCAAGGCAGCGTGCGAGAAGGGCGGCAATGTCGACCAGCAGTTGAAGAACGCGGTGCTGCAGGCGCATCAGGAACTGAGCCAGCTGAAGCATCAGCTGCATTGAAAGACGGCTGTTGCCTTGCTCCCCATCCCGGCTTCCGGCGGGATGGGGAAGTCATGCCGGTGACAGCGCCTCAGGTGGTCGGTGAGGGAGCGGGGCAGGTCAGCCCGCTTGCGCGCCGACGATCCAGCCTTCGAGGCCGTCATGCGGCGGCAGGCCATAGTCCCTGTCGCGCCGCTGCCAGGCCCATGCCGCCATCAGCGCGCACAGCACCGCATCGAGCAGGTCGCCGCTGCCGTCGTCGAGCAACTGGCGGCGGAATTTGCCTGCGTCCAGCTTTACCCGCTGCGGATACTCGCCTTTTTCGATCGCCTTGACGATCTGCAGCCGCGCCGCGCGCCGCTCCGGGGTCTGCATCGCCGGCGCATCGTTCTTGTACGACGCGCGCGTGATGCCGCGCGCGACGAGGCCCGGGTAAGCCTCGAGCGCAACACGCGTCGGGTCGCCGTCGTGCATGCAGGGAATGCTCACGTTCGCGTCCAGCAGCAGCGGCGTGCCTGCGTGCAGCATGTAGGCCACCGGCGGATTCACCCATTTCATCGGCGATGAGGAACCGGCCGGCAAATCGCAGGCGCGGTGGATGAATTTCGATCCGGCCGGGCGGGAGTCGCAGACCGCCTTGAATGCGTCGCGCAATTGCGCGCGCTCCGTCGATGACACGTGCCGTATCAGCGCCGGCCATGTCGTCGGCCAGCCGAGCAGCGTGATCAGTTCACGCGGGAAGGAAAACGGGAAATCGAAGCCGCCCAGCCACGGACCCGGCTGGCGCAGCCAGGCAGCGAATGCCGCAAAGTCATGCAGCGTGGTCAGGCTGTCGAGGGTGAAGCTGTCGCCCGCCAGGTGGCCGGACGCGATGGTGATGCCTTTCTGCCGGCGCGGCGCCGACGTGAAGTCGACGCCGTGCAGCAGAACCGACGTTGCTTCAGCTGGCATCCGGCAGGACGACGTTCACGTCCAGCACTTCGAGGTTGCCCTGCTTGTCGAGCGAGATCTTGATGTCTTCCGGATTGACCTTCACGTACTTCGAGATCACTTCGATCAGCTCGCGGTGCAGCGCCGGCATGAAGTCCGGGCCGCTGGTGATGTGACGCTCGCGCGCGATGATGATCTGCAGGCGTTCCTTCGCGGTGCTCGCCGATTGTTTCTTGTTGTTGAACAAGAAGGAGAAGATGTCCATCTTACTTGCCTCCGAAGATCCGCGACAGCAGGCCCGGCTTCTCGTATTCGGCGAAGCGCAGCGGGCGGTCTTCGCCGAGGAAACGTGCGATCACGTCCTTGTAAGCCTCGGACACATCGCTATTGGCGATGTGGATCGCCGGCGAACCCTGGTTCGATGCGTGCAGCACCGACTCCGACTCGGGGATGATGCCCAGCAGCGGAATGCGCAGGATTTCCTGCACGTCCTCGTACGACAGCATCTCGCCGGCCTCGACGCGCTTGGGCGAGTAGCGGGTAATCAGCAGGTGCTCCTTGACCGGCTCGGCGCCCGTCGGCGCGCGGCGCGACTTGGCCTGGATGATGCCGAGGATGCGGTCGGAATCGCGCACCGACGACACTTCCGGGTTGGTGACGATGATCGCCTCGTCGGCGAAGGTCAGCGCCATCACCGCGCCACGCTCGATACCGGCCGGCGAGTCGCAGACGATGTATTCGAAGCCCATGGACTTGAGCTCGTCGAGGATGCGCTCGACGCCGTCTTCGGTCAGCGCGTCCTTGTCGCGCGTCTGCGAGGCGGGCAGCACGAACAGGTTGTCGCAGTGCTTGTCCTTGATCAGCGCCTGCGTCAGCGACGCCTCGCGGTTGATCACGTTGATCATGTCGTACACCACGCGGCGCTCGCAGCCCATGATCAGGTCGAGGTTGCGCAGGCCGACGTCGAAGTCGATGACGGCGGTTTTCTTGCCGCGCAGCGCGAGGCCGGAAGCAACGCTTGCGCTCGACGTGGTCTTGCCCACGCCGCCCTTGCCGGACGTAACGACGATAATTTTTGTCACCAAAAACTCCTTGTCTGAGTTTGCCTGTTTATCGGGAATCGGAAATCTATTTCAGCGGGATCGCGCGCAGCTCCAGGCGCTCGTCCTTCAGCAGCACCTGCGCCGGCTTGCCCGCGAGCTCTTTCGGCCAGCCTTCGTCGAAGGTGCGGTACACGCCGGCGATCGATATCAGCTCGGCTTCCATCGCCGTCGAGAAAATGCGGGCATCGGCCTTGCCGGACGCGCCGGCCAGCGCGCGGCCGCGCAGCGGCGCGTACACGTGGATGCTGCCGTCGGCGATCACCTCGGCGCCGGCATTCACGGTGGCCATCACGATCAGGTCACCGCCGCGCGCGTACACGCGCTGGCCGCTGCGTACCGGTGTGTCGATGATCATCGTCGCTGCCGCTTGTGCGGGGGCGGGCGTCGCCGCGACCGGCGCGGGAGCGGGGGCAGGCGCCGGTGCCGGTTCTGCCTTGGGCGGGGATGGCGGCGGCGTCAGTTCGAAGGTGCGCGACTGTTCCATGCCATCGATGGCCAGCCCCTGCGCACGGATCTCGTCTTCCAGCGCGGCCGGCGCATTGCGCACCGCGACCGGAATGAGCCGGTGCGACCGGAACAGGGCGATCAGTTCAGCCCAGGCGATGCTGCCCGGCGCCGGCGCCGGCAGCACATTCGCGAGGTCGATCACCGTGAATTCATCTTCGAAATAATCCGGGGTGCCGCCGGTCACCTGCGCCAGCGCAGCGGACAGCTTGTCGTGGCCGGTCTCGCCCAGCAGGGCGGCGACGGCGACCACGGTGGAAATCTTGATCTCCAGGGGTTTCCTGGTCTGGTTTTTCGACATACGGTCCCGGGTGATGACGGCTGATCGGCGCCCTTGCAGGGGTGCCACGGCAAGGCTGTGCTTGCCGCGCCGTATTATACCCATGTCACCCGTGCTGATCCCGCGCAAATCCCTGCAACGCAGGACTACGCCATGCGCAAGATGCCACTCAGGCAACGGCGTGGCCGGGAGCAAGCCTTGCCGGTGCGCAAACGGGCGATGCCGAAGGCTTTGGGCTCACCGGAACGTTGCGCAGGAGTTTGCGGTCTCTCAAGGTCATCGCGGGTTCGGGTGACACACTTGATTGGATATCCGTCCGATACCTACCTCCCCCTTATCCATTCGAGGAGCATGAAGATGCGCAGAATGCAGCAGCACAATCCCGTCGCAGACCTGATGCGATTTCAACTCGATGCATCGATCGAACTTGCTGACGCCATGTTCTCAGGCACCGAAAAGATCGACCGTGCCATGCTGGATGTGACTCACCACACAGTCGACGGACAACTGAAGCTCGCTCGTGCTGTGGCCGACATGCGCGATCCGGACAAACTGGCTGACCTGCAGGTGGCGATCGCAGGACGACCCGAGCGAACCATCCGGTGCCAGCAGGAGATCATGGCCGCATTGGTCGAGATGCAGGCCGAGTTCGGCAAATCGATTCGCAACTACATGGAACGCATGAGCCAGACGGCCGCAGAGCAGGCCGACGAAGCCGGCGAACGTCTGAGTACGGGCGCGCAGGAGGCGAGCGGCGCAGCGGCCAATCCGTTCACCGGCATGATGTCGGTGTGGGAGCAGGCCTTCAAGGAAGCCAGCCGGTTAGCGAACCAGAACATGCTGGTCGCGCGCAGCAGCATCGAAAGCGCCAGCCATGCAGCGCGCGAGGCCGTGTCCCGCTCGATGGAAGCCGGTGCCGCTGCCAACGGCCACGCCCACGGCCATGGTCACAAAGGGCGCAGCGGACGCAAGTAAGCGCCGGCCGCAGCAGGGTTTTGCAAAGGGCAGTGCGTCGCGAGGGCCGGGCTTTGCGAAAGGGCCAGTCTGGCTCCCCGGCCCGCGATCCGCCGGCGTCCTCGCAGGCGGATGCTCAGCCGCCCGCTGCTGCCTCAGGCAGCAACGCCGGGGAAGTCCTTGTCGGTGCCAGCCGCCGAAGCCCGTGCCGCTTCGCGCGCACGCCGGCTCGCGGCCTTCGAGCGAGAGCTCGATGGCGGCAGCCGCCGCAGTGTGCGCAAGGCCTCCAGATCCTTGATGCCGATGGAACGCTGGTCCACGGTGATCAGGCCTATTTCATTGAAAGCCGACAGTGTGCGGCTGACCGTCTCCAGCGTCAGGCCGAGGTAGCTGCCGATTTCATGCCGGGTCATCCGCAGGTTGAACAGCTTGCTGGAATAGCCCATTTCAGCGAAGCGCTCCGACAGCGAGACCAGGAAGCGGGCCACCCTCGCTTCGGCCGACAGGGCGCCGAGCATGCTGACCATCGCCTGTTCGCGCACGAGTTCGCGGCTCATCACGCTGTACATCGCATGCTCCAGCTCCACGTAGGTGCGGCCGAGTTGCGTGAATTTCTTGAACGGCAGCAGTATCAGGTCGCAATTCGACAGCGCGACCGCCTCCGACGTGTAACGCTTGTTGTGGATGCCATCGACGCCGAACAGGTCGCCCTTCATCGGGAAGCTCAATACCTGCTCGTTGCCGAACTCGTCGATCAAGACGGTTTTCAGGAAGCCAGAGTGCACGATGAACAGCGTATCGAAAGGCTGTCCTATGGTGTGGATACGCTGTCCGGTCTTGAATTGCACGTGCTGGAACAGGAACTCCTCGTCGTTCACCGAAGGCGCTGCCGGTATGCGCAGGAGTTCGCACAGTTCCTTCAGGTTGGACCACAGCTTGCCCTGGCGCTGCCAGCCTGCCTCAGTCGCCGTCGCATGCATGGCCGGATGGACGGGCTCGGTACGTAGTTCGGAAAAGGGAGTGCTCATGTTCATCTCCTGATATCTAGGGCTGGAAGGGTTGTGGATGTCGCTGGCGTTTGCTCACCTGTTTTTGCTTTATCGCCATGCCGCTGCTAGCGCTGGCAATTGCCGGAATGAGTCCCGGCCTTGATGAGCATTGCGCAGCCGGAATCGCTGACCGTGTTTCGGTTTCATCGCGCTTTCCTGCTTTCTGCAAGTCATGCTTGATGCGCTTGCTAGTATCCGGGCTCGCCTTTTCCGAAGCTATCGGGGCAGCCTGAATGCTTCGAGCGTTCGAGCCGACAATTTGTAAGGCCATTCCTAGCATCTGTCTCTCCTCGAAAAACTTGTTTGTCGTTCTTTCAGGGCCTGAATTTTTCGAGCAGTCCCTGTGCCATCGCGTACTGCACCAGCTCGGCCAGCGAAGGCGTTCCCAGCTTCTGCAGGATGTGCGCCTTGTGCGTGCTGACTGTCTTCACCGACAGGTGAAGGACATCGGCGATGTCCGTGACCGATTTGCCCGTCACCAGCATGTTGAACACTTCAAATTCGCGGTTCGTCAGCGACTTGTGCGGCAGTTCGTGCCGGTTCGGCATGGCGTCGATGGCCAGCTGCTCGGCGACTTCCATGCTGATGTAGGGGCGCCCCGAGTGCACCTTGCGGATCGCCGTCAGCAGGTCGGTGCCTGCGCTTTCCTTCGTGATGTAGCCATGCGCGCCCAGCCGAATCGCGCGTGCCGCATACTGGTCTTCGTCATGCATGGTCAACACCAGCACGGCGATGTTTGGTGCCTCCTCCTTGATCTGCTTGATCAGGTCCATGCCGCTACGCCCCGGCATCGACAAATCCATCACCAGCACGTCGAACCCGCCCTTGCGTACCAGCCCCAGCACCTCGAAGCCGTCGGTGGCTTCCGCATGGATCTCGATGTCTTCCGCTTTCCGCAGGATGTATTTCAGGCCTTCCCGCATCAGTGCGTGGTCATCGGCGAGCACGACTCGAATCATTCGGAGTCGCTCCCCGGATGATCGACTCGCCAATCGCTCGGCTCTGTTGCGCGCGCATCGGTCAGCTGCTGGTCTTTATTGAACTTGGTCAATCTTTTTTCCATTACGATTTCCGAGTAGTAACAAAATAGCAACAGTTTTGTTAAATGTATCAGCTTTTCACCAAGTGACCTATATGATTTGAATCAAAAAATGGGATATCGCTGGAATTTCATGCTTAGGAATTTGGGTTTAATTCCTTGAAGAAATGAAATTGATTCTTCCGAGGAAGATTCGATGATCGAAGCGCTTTCTCGAAAGCAATGAAGGCTGCTGCTAGACTTGCCGCTCTGTGAAAATCGTTGAAACCATCCCACAGGCAACATGGAAATCAAGCCGGACGAAATAGGACACATCATTCAACTGGCGATCGCGCCGGTCTTTCTGCTGACCGGCGTGGGAACCAACATGCTGGTTCTGACGAACCGCCTTGCGCGGATCATTGACCGCACACGGCAACTGGAAGAGAAATTGGATCATCACGAGCAGCCGGCGCGCGACGAATTCATCGTCGCCGAGCTGGAGGTGCTTTTTCGCCGTGCGAAGAAGATCAATCGAGCGATCTTCCTGTCCACCAGCTGCGCATTGCTCATCTGCATGGTGGTGGCCGGATTGTTCATCACCGATGCGCTGAATCTGCGGATGGCCTCGCTGATTGCCGGATGCTTCGTGCTGGCGATGGTGGCGCTGACGGGGAGCTTTGTTTATCTGCTGCGCGAGATCTTGCTGGCCACGGAATTCATGAATCAGCAGCAGAACGAGCGGCGGCAGCGTTCGTCCTTGCGGTGACGTAGCGCGCCCACCGGGGGCGCGGGATCAGGCCAGCAATGCGCAGGTTGCCGCGCACAGCGGGTGCGACGGATCGGCAAAGCTGTCGCATATGGTCAGGTGGTTCATGCCGGATAGCGGAATCTCCGTGCGGAAGCCAGCCTGCCACTGCGTTGCGATCAGCGCCGTCTGCCGCTTGAACTCATCCGACTCAAGATCACCGACCGAGGTGATGAAGGGTGTGGGCAGCGATTGCGGCATCCATGCCGGTGAAAGCTCGAGCGCACTGCCTTCATCGAGTTTCAGGTCCACATTCACGAAGTCGGCATGGCGCACCGGATCGAGGTCGTACAGTCCTGACATCAGCACGCCGGCCTTCACCAGATCCGGCGGCAGGTCGCTGTCAACCCTCTGCCAGTGCGCAGCCATCATCATCGCCGCCAGATGCGCGCCTGCCGAATGGCCGGCGACCACGATGCGGCTGCGATCGAATTCCAGTCTTTCGGCATTCCGGTACAGCCAGGCCAGCGCGCGCACCTGCTGCATCGTGATCTCGGCAATCGACGCTTCCGGCGCCAGCGTGTAATTCGTCAGCGCGATGTTGTAGCCCGCGCGGCGGTAGGCGGGGATGACGAAAGTGAAATCCGACTTGTCGAGCGAACGCCACCAGCCGCCGTGGATGAACACCAGCAGCGGCGCGCCGGCTTCGTAGGCCGGGTAGAAATCCAGTTTTTCCTTGGCGGCCGTGCCGTAGGCCAGGTCGAGCAGGCCGGCATGCGTGCGGCGCGCCAGCGCCGAATCCTTCTGCCAGCGAGTGAAGATGTAGGGGTGATCGGGAATGCTCGCGCGGGCGTTGTACTGCTGCGTGTAGTAATCGGCCAGGGAAGGGGCGCTGCCCGCTGTGTTGTCATTATTTTTGCGCATGCGCGGTCTCCGTCGCTGTCGGATCTTGGTCTGGGCGTGGTGCTGAAGGTCGCAACAGTGTAGAGCCTTTGCACAAGGCACGGAAGCCGCAACCCTCGGGCTTTGCGGCGTTCCATTGACCAACCGTTGCCGCTTCCTCTACACTTCATTCGTTTTGGTGCTCGCCCGTCATCCCTGACGGGCAGTTAAACGGGAAACACGAAGCCCGCGCCCCTCACGGTGCAAGGCCAACGTGTGCTGCCCCCGCAACGGTAAGCAAGCGCATGACCTCAGTCATGCAGTCCGCTTCATTCACCACTGTGCCTTCGGCATGGGAAGGTCTAGCGGAGTCGCTTGTCAGCCCGGATACCGGCCAGGACAGGTGGGAGAGGCGAACGGGGTGGATTCGCCGGACATCCGGATACCGAGACACTCGGTTTGCGCTCCTTTTTCTTTCGCGATGAATGCCTCGTGCGGCCTGCTGCACGACTTCATTCCGACAATGGCACTGCGGGGATGCTGGGCCGTTGAAGCGCTTTTGGAAAATGAAAAATGCAACTCCGATTCGTTGCGTCGCTGCTGGCCGCCTGTGCCACGTACGCGCACGCCGATGCTTCCTTGCCGCACGAGCGCGCAGGCCGAAAACTTGACGACGTCATCGTCACCGCAACCCGCTTCGAAGAAGCCTCCCCCAGGACGGCAGGCAATATCTTCGTGCTGACCCGGGAAGAGATCGATCGCATCCCGGCCGCCAGCGTGCCGGACCTGCTCGCCGGCATGCCGGGCACCCATGTGCTGCCGCTGTATGGCGCGCTGGGCATCGATTCCGTGATCAATCTGCGCGGCGCCGGAAATGTCGGCACCGCGACAAGCAATACGCTGGTGCTGCTGAATGGCCAGCGGCTCAATCCCATCGATAGCGGTTCGATCGACTGGTCGCTGGTGCCGCTGTCGAGCATCGAGCGCATCGAGATCATGCCGGGCAGCGGCACGGTGATGTACGGTGACCGTGCGACCGGCGGCGTGATCAACATCATCACGCGCAAGGGCGTGACGGGTAGCCATGCGCAGGCTGGCCTCGGTAGTTACGGATTGCGCGAAATGAGCGCGCAGACCGGCTGGGAGATCGGCGGCGCCGACGCCAACGTGCATTTCCAGTACGGGTCCAGCGATGGCTGGCGCAGGAACGCTGACCAGGAACGTTATTCGGCAGGCGGAAGGCTGGGATTCGGGCAGTCTGATGCATTGCGCGGGTTTGTCGATGTCTCTGCCTTCAATGAGCGCATTGGCACGCCGGGAGGGCTGTGGCGGGCGGACTATGTCGCCAATCCGACCGCGTCGCTCCATCCGGGCGACCGCTCGAACCGCGAGGGGTTCAGGATCCGTCCGGGCCTGCAGATGGCGTTGACGTCGGCGATCGATTTCGACGCTGACCTCACCTTGTCGAAGGACGAGCGCAGTGGGTACAGCGATGCCACCAACCCGAAGGAGCAGGTCCGGAACCTGTCGCGCGATTTCATCGCGTTCAGCCCGAAGTTCAAGGGCTCCTATCTGCTTGGCGGCATAAACAGCAAGGCCACCGCAGGCTACGACTTTTACCGGGGCAGCGCCGACAATGCCACCACGCCGGCAGATGTCGCGTTCGATCCGTACAAGCAAAATGCAACGCAGCACAGCCACGCGATCTATCTGCAAAATCTGTTCGAGCTCGACCGGCACTGGAGCCTGAGCCTCGGCTGGCGCGGGCAGCGGCTGCACCAGCAGGCGAGCCAGTCTGCCTATGACGGCAATCCTGCGATGTCGGGCAACTCGAGGTCGACTCGGTCGGCCTGGGAAACCGGCTTGTCCTACCAGGCCGACGCCTGGCGGGTCTATGCCCGCACCGGCCTGATGTATCGCTTCCCGAATACCGACGAGCTCTACGGCCTCGATCCTGTCAGCTTTGAACCCGCGTTCGTCGCGAGCCTGAAGCCGCAGCACGGCCAGATCCGCGAAGTCGGCGCGAGCGTGAAAACCACGCAGGGCGTGTATGCGATCAGCCTTTACCAGCAGGACCTGAAGGACGAGATCACGAGCGACCCCATATGGGGCGGCAACATGAACCTGGCCGGCACCCGTCGCCGCGGCGTCGACATGAATGCGAAACTGCGCTTCACCGATGAACTGCGCGGCAGCGTGTCCCTGACGCGCCAGCAGGCGATCGTCGACGCGGGAACGTATGCGGGCTACGAGTTGCCGATGATTCCGAAGGTGCTCGCCAGCGCCATGCTCAGCTGGGGCAAGATCAATGGATATTCCTTGTCGGCGCGCGTGAATTACGTGAGCAAGCGACGCTATGGCGATGACTATGCGAGCGAGGCCGGCTACCTGGACGGCTACACGACCCTCGACGTATCGGCTGCCTGGCAGGTCCATCGCTGGAAGATCGAGGCCAGGCTGATGAACCTGACCGACGTCAAGTATGCGGCGTACGGCGGCTACGGTTTCAACATGAGCTTGCCGGTGCCCGCAAACGATACGTTCTATTATCCGGCCGACCCGCGCAGCTTCCGTATCCTCGCCCGATACGACTTCTGATCGATGAGACCCGTCCCGACCGTAACGATGCTGTGGTGGCTGGCGATCCTGCTGCTGGCCGCGGTGGCGCTGTCGCTCGGGTGCGGTTCCGACGGCTGCGCATTGCCGTCACCCGAAAGCGGGGACCTGTGGCCATTGCGCGCGCCCCGTACCTTTGCTGCGTGCGCCGTGGGCGCGCTGCTGGCGCTGGCGGGCGCGCTGATGCAGCTGCTGCTGCGCAATCCGCTCGCCGATCCTTATGTGCTCGGCGTGTCGGGCGGCGCGGCGACCGGTGCGATGATGGCCGGCTGGCTGTTTCCTGCCACGCTGGCCTGGTTCGGGCTGCAACTGGGCGCGCTGGCCGGGGCTGCGCTGGCCACGGCGCTGCTGTTCTTCCTTGCGCGGCGCAGTCTCGCGAGCCTGCCTGTATCCAATGGCTTGCCCGGCGTGAGCCTGATCCTGACCGGCGTGATGATCGCTGCCGGTTTCGGCGCGCTGATCAGCCTGTTGCTGTCGCTGTCGCCGGATACCCAGCTGCGCAGCGCGCTGTTCTGGCTGATGGGCGATCTTGATGTCGATTCGTATGGGTGGCCGGCCTGGGCCGTGCTGCTGCTCGCGGGCAGCTGGTCGGTGCTGCGCGCGCCGCAGCTGAACGTGCTCGCGCACGGCGAAGCCACCGCATACCTGCTCGGATTGCCGGTGCGGCGGCTGCGGATATCGCTGCTGGCAGTGGCCTCGCTGGCGACGGCGGCCGCCGTGTCGCTGGCCGGGGCGATCGGTTTCATCGGACTCGTCGTGCCGCACGTGCTGCGTCTCGCGCTCGGCAACGACCAGCGTCGCCTGTTGCCAGCCGCGATGCTGGCCGGCGGCGCGGCGCTGGTGCTGGCTGACCTGCTGGCGCGCACGCTGGTCGCGCCGCTGCAACTGCCGGTGGGCGTGATCACCGCGCTGGTCGGTGTGCCCGTGTTCCTGGCCATGCTGTCGGGGAGGCGCTGATGGGCATCCTCGAAACGCGCCAGCTGGATATCCGTATCGGGAAGCGCAGCCTGGTCAGCGGTTTGAACTGGCAGGTGCGCCAGGGCGAGTTCTGGTGCGTGCTGGGCCGCAATGGCGCGGGAAAGAGCATGCTGCTGCATTCTCTTTCCGGCCTGCGTGCCGCTGCCCGGGGCACCGTCAGCATCAATGGCAGGGCGCTCGATGCCATTGCGCTGCCTGAGCTTGCGCGACTGCGCGGACTGATGCCGCAACAGGCGATCGACAGTTTTTCCTGCGCGGTCGGCGACGCGGTCGCGATCGCGCGTACACCCTGGCGAACGGGCAGCGTGCAGGAGGACGACGAAGAATTTCAGCGGGTCCGCGATGCGCTCGCACAGGTCGGGATGCTGGACCGCATCGATGACGACATCACCCGCCTGTCCGGCGGCGAGCGGCAGCGCGTCGCGTTCGCCGCGATGCTGGCGCAGGATCCCGGGCTGATGCTGTTCGACGAGCCGACGTCGCATCAGGACGTCGCACAGCAATTGATGCTGATGCGGCTGATGCGACAGCTATCGGAAAACCGCGCGGTCGTGGCCACTTGCCATGACATCAACCTCGTGTCCCGCTTCGCGACCCATGTCATGTTGCTGGGCGAAGGATTTCATCTTGCCGGACGCGCCGCGGAGGTGCTGACACCCGAGACGCTAGCGCGTGCATTCGCGTGCCGCTTCGTGCGTGCCGGCGAAATGTTTGTCGCCGGCTGAGCGCAGGATCCCGCTTCAGGCCTTCGGCCAGAGGATCATTTGCGTGCAGCGAAACAGGGCGATCGTCTTGCCCGCCGCCGTCACCGTCGCGTCCCACACCTGTGTGGTGCGGCCACGGTGCACGGGCCTTGCCTCGCACTCGACGCGGCCCTCGCGCGCAGTGCCGAGGTGATTGCTCTTGATCTCTATCGTGGTGAAGCTCTGCGCGCCTTCAGGCAGGTGCAGCATGCAGCCGAAACCGCAGCTGCTGTCGGCCAGCATGATGATCGACGCCGCGTGCAGGAAGCCGTTCGGCGCGAGGTGATGCGGCTGCACGTCGAAAGCGGCCATGATGCGGCCGTCTTCCGCCGACAGCAGCTCGAAGCCCAGATGGTCGGTCAGTGTGCCTTGGGCGAGCTGCTTCATTTTTTCCATCATTGCCGCATCCATGCCTGTCTCCTTGTCGTTATTTATGGCCGTGCCGGCGCGCCTCGTCGATGCGCTCGCACAGCGTGATTGTCGCATCGGCCAGCCGCGGGCCGGGACGGTTCATCGCGCCGCCGTCGATGCGGAACAAGTGGCCGTTGGCGACCGCTTTCACCTGCCTGAATTCCCGCCAGCGGTCGAATGCATCATCGCGCTCGTCGCTGATGAAAATGACGTCCGGATCGGCCTTCACGACGGCTTCGCGGCTGACGGCCGGCGCCAGCGGCCCCAGCCGTCCGAAGACATTCTCGCCGCCACACACGCGGATCGCCTCGGACACGAAATGCGCGTCGTTCAGCGTCATCAGCGGCGACGGCCAGATCTGGTAGAAGACGGCCACCTTTGCTCGCTTCGCGTAGCGTTGCCGCAGCGACTCGACCGTCGCCCTGAGTTTCGCAGCCTGCGCCTGTCCCTCGGCGCGGCCGGCCAGCGTGCCGAGGCGTTCCAGCGAACTGGCGATATCGGCGAAGCCGCGCGGCTCGCTGTCGAAGACCGTCAGGCCCAGCGCGCGCAGCCGCGCGAGCTGCCGCGCGCTGTTGCCGCTTTTCCAGGCAACGACGAGATCGGGCTTGAGCGCGACGATGCGCTCGAGGTCGAGCTGCATGCTGCCACCGACCGAAGGCAGGCGTTTCGCGGCTTGCGGATGATCGCTGAATTCTGAGACGCCGACGACCTTGGCGCCGGCGCCGGCGGCGAACAGCAGTTCGGTCGCATGCGGCGCGAGGCTGACGATGCGCGTCGCGGGCGAGGGCAGGGCGATCGTATGGCCGCTGTCATCGACGGCCGAGACGGCGGCGCAGCAGGCCGCGTGGAGCAGGACCGCGGCGCCGAGCAGCATGGGCAGCGGTCGCTTGCGTGTCATATCTCGAGGTTGTCGATCAGGCGCGTGGAGCCGAGCTTGGCGGCCGCCAGCACTACCAGCGGCTCCTTGGTCGCGAGGTCGCCGGCGGTCGGCGGCTGCAGGTCGACGCGCTTGCGGATGGCGATATAGTCCGGCTTCCAGCCACGGTCGGCCAGCCGCTGCATCGCGTCCTGCTCCAGCAGCGACACGTCGAGCTTGCCGGCGCGGACCTCGTCGGCGACGTTGTTCAGTTCACGGAACAGCATCGGCGCTTCCGTGCGCTCGACGTCGGACAGGTAGCCGTTGCGCGAGGACAGCGCGAGGCCGTCCCCGGCGCGGAAGGTCTCCGCCGCAATGATCTCGGTCGGCAGCGCGAACTGGCGCGCCATGTTCCGCACGATCATCAGCTGCTGGTAATCCTTCTTGCCGAACACGGCCACGCGCGGCTGCACGCAGGAGAACAGCTTCATCACGACGGTCGTCACGCCGGTGAAGAAGCCGGGACGGAACTCGCCCTCGAGGATGTTGCCCAGGTCATTTGGCGGCTGGATGCGGAATTCCTGCGGCTCGGGGTAGATGTCCTTCTCGGTCGGCGCGAACAGCACGTACACGCCTTCCTTCTCCAGCTTCTCGATGTCGGCGGCGAAGGTGCGCGGGTACTTGTCGAAGTCCTCGTTCGGGCCGAACTGCATGCGATTGACGAAAATCGACGCCACCACCGGGTCGCCGTGCTTGCGTGCCAGCCGCATCAGCGACAGATGGCCCTCGTGCAGGTTGCCCATCGTGGGAACGAAGGCGGTGCGCAGCTGGCCACGCAGCTGGTCGCGCAGTTCCGCGATCGAGGAGATGATTTTCATGGTTGTCTCGGTCGGTGAGGCTCGCCGGTGTCGGCGCCCTTGCCGCGCCGGCGTCTTATACGGGCTGGTTCAGTTGGGCGAATACGCGAGGCGCACGTAAATCGGCGCGAACGCTTCGGCCTGCGTGATCTCGATCAGGGTTTCCTTGGCCAGCTCGAGCATCGCGATGAAGTTCACCACCACCACCGGCACGCCGCGCGAGGTGTCGAACAGGTCCTGGAATTCGACGAACTTCGCGCTCTGCAGGCGGCGCAGGATCTGCGTCATGTGCTCGCGCACCGACAGCTCCTCGCGGCTGATCGTGTGCTTCGCGGTCAGCTTCGCGCGCCGCAGCAGGTCGTTCCATGCGGCCTGCAGGTCGGTGATGTTCACGTCCGGGAAGCGGGTGACCACGTTCTGGTCCACGTAGACCTGCGTGCGCACGAAATCGCGGCCGACCTGCGGCAGCGTGTCGAGCTGGAACGCGGCCAGCTTGATCTGTTCGTACTCGAGCAGGCGGCGCACGAGCTCGGCGCGCGGGTCGAGCGGCTCTTCCGAACCTTCGACCTTCTTCGCCGGCAGCAGCATGCGCGACTTGATCTCGATCAGCATCGCGGCCATCAGCAGGTAATCGGCGGCCAGTTCGAGGTTGCGCTGGCGGATCTGCTCGACATAGTCCAGGTACTGGTGCGTGACCGCTGCCATCGGAATGTCGAGGATGTTGAAGTTCTGCTTGCGGATCATGTACAGCAGCAGATCGAGCGGACCTTCGAAGGCCTCGAGGAAAATCTCGAGCGCATCCGGCGGTATGTACAGGTCGTTCGGCAGCTTGAACAGCGGCTCGCCGTACAGCTTCGCGAAAGCGACGCCGTCGACGACGTTCGGCGTGCTGTCAGGCACGCCCGCCGGCGGGTTCTCGACCGCGCCCTGCACCGAATCGGAGGGAGTTTCCACGCTCAGGTCTTTATGCCGATTGATACACGTAGGCCTTTTGCTTCACGCGCGACTCTTGCGTGCGGCGCATTTCGTCGAGGTCGAGCTTGTCCTTGTCCCACAGGCGGGCGCGGCCGGACTGCTGCTCGGATTCGAGCTTAGGGTTCTGCTGCTTCATGTCCGCGAGGAAGCGGGAGAAGTCGGACACGTACGCTGTTTGCTTGTTGAAAAGACTCATGGCCAGGAATTCCGGATTGGTGTGCGGCGTATTTTACCTTCAGCGGATGCGCATGCCCGGCTTTGCGCCCGGCCACGGCTCCAGGATGTAGATGCCGGGATCTGCCTTCTCGTCCTTTGCGCTGGCCGCCAGAACCATGCCCTCGGACACGCCGAATTTCATCTTGCGTGGTGCCAGGTTGGCAACCATGACGGTCAGCTTGCCCTTCAGGTCTTCCGGCTTGTACGCCGACTTGATGCCCGAGAACACGTTGCGCAGGCGGCCTTCGCCGACGTCCAGCGTCAGGCGCAGCAACTTGTCCGAGCCGTCGACGTGCTCGCATTCGACGATCTGCGCGACGCGCAGGTCGATCTTCATGAAGTCGTCGATCTTGACCTCGGCGTCGATGGCCTCGATGTCCGGTACGGCGGTCGCCGGCGCAGCGTCGGCCGGCGGTTCGAACAGGTCGTCCAGCATCTTCGGCTCGACGCGGGTCATCAGGTGCGAGTAGGGTTTCATCACATGCTGGTCCGGCATCGCCTGCGCGACATCGCTCCACTGCAGCGGCGCGATGTTCAGCAGCGACTCGACCTGCGCGGCCAGCGCCGGCAGTACCGGCTTCAGGTAGAGGGTCAGGATGCGGAAGGCTTCCAGCAGGCGGGAACAGACTTCCTGTGTCTTCGCATTGTTGGCCGGGTCCTTCGCCAGTTCCCATGGCTTGTTCGCGTCGACATAGGCGTTCACGATGTCGGCCTGTTCCATCACCACGCGCAGCGCCTTGCCGTAGTCACGCGCCTCGTACAGCGCGGCGATCTCGTCGCCTGCCTTGCGCAATCCGGACAGGAAGCTGTCGTCGGCCGTGGCCCAGTCCATCGCCAGCTTGCCGTCGAACTTCTTCGTGATGAAGCCAGCCGAGCGGCTGGCGATGTTGATGTACTTGCCGACCAGGTCGCTGTTGACGCGGGCGACGAAGTCTTCCGGGTTGAAGTCCACGTCCTCGACGCGCGCATTCAGCTTGGCCGCGATGTAGTAGCGCAGCCATTCCGGGTTCATGCCGATGTCGAGATAGCGCAGCGGCGAGATGCCGGTGCCGCGCGACTTCGACATCTTCTCGCCGCTGACCGTGATGAAGCCGTGCACGAACACGTTGTTCGGCACCTTCATGCCGGCGAAGTGCAGCATCGCCGGCCAGAACAGCGTGTGGAAGTAGGTGATGTCCTTCCCGATGAAGTGGTACTGCTCGGTCGCCGGATCGGCCATGAAGGCTTCATAGTCGCGGCCGGTCTTCTCGAAATAATTCTTCAGCGACGCGAGGTAGCCGATCGGCGCGTCCAGCCACACGTAGAAGTATTTACCCGGCGCATCCGGAATCTCGATGCCAAAATACGGCGAATCGCGGCTGATATCCCAGTCG
>JACCDI011892915.1_pt1 | contig 21597 bp, 23 predicted proteins | sample 7442791 | NCBI WGS metagenome assembly JACCDI01 (sample SAMN15323434, study PRJNA562643) | freshwater metagenome | isolation source: river surface water | place: USA:Blue River Watershed | collected 2017-08-15
GGCCGCCGTGGCCAAGGGCGTGGCCACCGTCTCGGGCAGCCTGGACCGCCTGGTCAAAAAAGAAAAGATTTCCGAGGCCGACAAAGCTGCGGCGTTGGGTCGCATCAAAGGCTCCACCCGTTACGACGACCTCCAGGGCGCGCAACTGGTGATCGAGGCCGCCACCGAAAACCACGAGCTCAAGGTCAAGATCCTGAAGCAGCTAGACGGCCTGCTGGCGCCCAGCGTGATCATCGCGTCCAACACCTCGTCGATCTCGATCACGCAACTGGCCGCCGCCACGCAGCGCGCCGACCGTTTCATCGGCATGCACTTCTTCAACCCGGTGCCGATGATGGCGCTGGTGGAAATCATCCGCGGCCTTCAGACCAGCGATGCCACCCACGACGCGGTACACGATCTGGCGCTCGCGCTGGGCAAGACACCCATCACCGTCAAGAACGCCCCCGGCTTTGTGGTCAACCGCATCCTGGTGCCCATGATCAACGAAGCCTTCTTCGTTCTGGGCGAGGGTCTGGCCGAAGCCGAAGCGATCGACGCGGGCATGAAGCTGGGCTGCAACCAGCCGATCGGCCCGCTGGCGCTGGCGGACATGATCGGTCTGGACGTGTGCCTGGCCGTGATGGAGGTCTACCTGAAGGAGTTCGGCGACAGCAAGTACCGCCCCAGCCCCCTGCTCAAGGAGATGGTGGCTGCCGGTCGCCTGGGCCGCAAAACCGGCCAAGGGGTTTACACCTACTGAAACCAGGGTGTCTGGAATAAATCCAGGCAGCCCCGTCAGTCTCTGGGTTTGATCTGGAGCAGTGTGATTCGCCGATAGCCCAGCTGGATCAGGCCCTCACGCTCCAGTCGCTTGAGTTCCTGCTGCACCCGGGGCCGGGACGCGTTGAGCGACTGCGCGATGTCCTGCTGGGTCAATGGCAGCTCGATGCGCCCCAGCCGGTCGGGGCGTCCGTTGAACAGTGCCAGGCGTTGCAGGCGCTTGTAGACACGGGCACGCAAGGAGGGCAGCAGATCGGCCTCCATGACGTCGAACATTTCCGCGACCCGGGTGGCCAGGCTCCTGATCACGCCCAATGCCAAATCGGGCTCCTTGCGCAACATCGCCAGCAAAGTCAGGCGCGGAATCTCGAGCGTCTGACCAGGCTCGTCACACACGATGTCCGTGGGAAAAGGCGTACCCGCCAAGGCAGAAGGCACCCCGAAAAGCTCGCCTGCTGTGATGAGACGCATGAAGTGGGACTGTCCACCAATGCTGGTGAGCAGCACTTTGTATTGGCCACTCAGGCACACGCTCACCGATTCCATGCGCTGACCGTAGGAGGCCAGCAGATCCCCACTTTGCCAGCGCCGGCAGATGCCCAGGGGCATCAGGGTGCGCACCATGGCTTCGTCCAGCAAAAAATGCGTGATCAAGTGATCGGCCGATTCGCCACGGAATTCTGGATCGGGTAAACCATAAGGTGGTGTCATCCCTTAAATTGTCACATAAGGAACATTTGTAGTACAGCCTGACATGGAACATCACTGCAGGGTCTTACCCAGATCACGAGGAGACAACCATGATCAAGCGAGTTTTCAAGCATTGGGCTGTGGCCTGCGTGGCCATGGGCGCAGTGGCTGCGGCACAAGCACAGCCCGTGGTGCGCTTCCAGGACTACCCCGGCACCGGCAACCTGCTGGTGCGGGTGGCCAACGAACAAGGCTTTTGTCAGCAGGCCGGCATCCGCTGCGAGCTGCGCACCATACCCGCAGCCCCACTGGGCATGCAGACCATGCTGTCGGGGGATATCGAGGTGTTCTTCGGCCCCACCGAAGTGGCGGCCGCATCGGTGGCACGCAAGGCCCCGATCAAGATCATCGGCGCGGGCTACACCGACCCGATCTTCTTCATTGCCGCTGGCGCCAATACCGAGTTGCCGACTGAAAAAGAAGGCTACCCCGGCGTGGTCAAGTCCTTCAAGGGCAAGAAGATCGGCGTGACCCAACGCGGCTCGGGCGCCGAATTCCAGGTGATCGATATGCTGGCCGATGTGGGCCTGACCGCCAACGATGTGACCTTCGTGGCCGTGGGCGCGCCCGACACCGCTTTTCCGGCACTCACCCGCGGTCAGGTGGACCTGATCATGACCTTCTCGCCGACCGACGGGATGTGTGAAGTGCTCAAGGCCTGCCGCGTGGTGGTGGACCCGCGCAAAGGGCAGGGCCCCAAGAGCCTGCTCGCCACCCGCGGCGGCAGCGGCACCATGGCCGTGAAGGCCGACTGGGCCGCAGCCAACCCGCAGACCGTCGCGGCCATCCGCAAGGCACTCGAGTTGTCCGAGACCTTTGTGGCCAACCCGGCCAATTTCGGCAAAACCCTCGAAATCCTGCGCAAAACCTTTGCACTGCAGTTGCCCAACGCCGACCAGATCGCCGAAGTGGCGCTGCGCAACGCCCTGGGCAACTTCAAGGCCCGCGGCACGGTGCCTGCCATCCAGGCCGTGGCCGACTCGATGACCGAGAACAAGCTGCTGCCCGGCAAGGTGGACATGGCCCCGGCTGTCCTGCCCTGATGCCTAGGGCGGCCCCACCAGGGTTCAGGGAACATTCATGATCGAAGCCCGGCAGATCGATCTGAGTTTTGATGGCGTCCACCTCGTCCTCCAGGGGGTGGATCTGCACGTCAAGGCCGGAGAGTTCGTGGCGCTGGCCGGACCCAGTGGTTGTGGCAAGACCACCTTGCTCAACCTTTGTGCCGGGCTGGTGCCCCTGCCCGCCGGGCAGCAACTCCAGGTCGCCGGCCAGCGTCCTGCGCTGGGCAGCCACAGCGTGGCCTACATGCTGGCGCGTGACAGCCTCTTCCCCTGGCTCAGCGCCCTGGACAATGCCGCTTTCGGCCTGAAGGTGCGCGGCATGGCCGTGCAGGAGGCTCGTCAGCGGGCCGCAGCCATGCTCAAGCGCGTGGGCCTGGGGGGCTTCGAACACAAACTGCCCAAGGCCCTGTCGCACGGCATGCGCCAGCGGGTGGCCCTGGCGCGCACCTTTGCCATGCCGTCGCCCCTGCTCCTGATGGACGAGCCCTTTGGTGCACTGGACGCGCAGACCAAGCTGCAGCTGCAGGACCTGCTGCTGCAGCTGTGCCAGGAGGGCGAGCGCACGGTGCTGTTCGTGACGCACGACCTGTCCGAAGCCGTGGCCCTGGCCGACCGGGTGGTGGTGATGTCCTCGCGCCCGGGCCGCATCGTGGCCGATGTGACGGTGCCGCTGCCGCGTCCGCGCTCGATCCGCGCGCTGCAGACCAGCGAAGACTTCCACCACACCTATGCGCAGGTCTGGAAACACCTTGAAGATGGGTGGGTTCACCATGAAGGCTGAAACCTTGCGCACAGTGGCACAACACGCCGTGTTCGTTGGCACGGTGCTGGGCCTGTGGGAATGGGGTGCCCACGCCGGCGCCATCGACCCCAGTTTCATGGGCAGCCCGCTGGGCATCATCGGCTTCACCATGGAAAACCTCGGCAACGCCCGGCTCTGGGGCGATCTGGGCTACACCCTGCTGGCGGTCTTCTCGTCCTTCTTCATCGGCTCGGCCGCCGCCATGGCGACAGGGTTGGCCTTTGTCACCTGGCCCAGGCTCGAAGCTTTCTGCGAGCCCTACATCGCAGCCATGAACGTGCTGCCCCGGATCGCGCTGGTGCCTTTGTTCATCCTGTGGTTCGGCCTTGGGGTCGGCTCCAAGATCGCCCTGGGCGTGTCGCTGACCTTCTTCATCGTGCTCTCCACCACGGTGGCGGGTATCCGCGGGGTCAGCCAGGACCACGTCACGCTCACCCGCACCCTGGGTGCGAGCAGTCGGCAGATGTTCTTCTGGGTGACCCTGCCGGGTGCCGTGCCGGTGCTGTTTTCCGGGCTGCGTCTGGGCCTGATCTACGCGCTGCTGGGCGTGGTCGGCGCCGAGGTGATCGCCTCCGAGCGTGGCCTGGGCCAGCAGCTGGCCTACCTGGGCTCCACCTTCAACGTCAACGGCGTGTGGTCACTGCTGTTTGATCTGGCCCTCATCGGCGTGCTGATCATGAAGCTCATGAACTGGCTCGAACGCCGCCTTTTGCACTGGCAATAACGTCACCCCACACTCGTCAGGAGACACAACATGAATTTCCGCCACATCCAGGTTGATCCGCTCACCCCCACCATCGGCGGCATGATCAGCGGCGTGGACCTCAACGAGGTCCGTTCGGAAGACGTCTACGAAGAGATCAAACTGGCCCTGTGGCAATACGGTGTGGTGTTCTTCCGAAAGCAAGCGCTGACGCCCGAGGCCTACATCCGTCTGGGTGGGCACTTTGGCGAGATGGAAAAACACGAGTTCTTCCCGCACATCGAAGGCCATCCGCAGATCCAGCTGATCTCTCACCAGGGCACCGATGCGCCGGAGACCGACCGCTGGCACACCGACGTGACCTTCCGCAAGAAGCCCAACATGGTCTCCATCCTGCGCATCACCGACCTGCCACCTGCCGGCGGCGACACCATGTGGATGCATGCGGGCGCAGCCTTTGACGCGCTCAACCCTGGCCTGCAGCAGATGCTGATGGGCCTGCAGGCCGAACACGACCTGCCCTGGCATTTCCGCCGCATCAATGCACATGAGCGTTTGGCCCAAAGGGCCTCGGCCAAGACTGGCATGACGGTCACGGCCAATGCGAACGAATTCAAGATGATCGAGAACACGCCGACGGTCACACACCCGGCGGTGATCACCCACCCCTGCAACGGCCGCAAGATCCTGTTCGTCAACTCGATCTGGACCAAGCGCCTGCTGGGCATGCACATGGACCTCTCCGAGGCCATCCTCAACATGCTCTACGAATGGGTCAAAAAGCCCGAGTTCATGGTCCGCTTCCGATGGGAAAAGGACTCGGTGGCCATGTGGGACAACTGCGCCACCCAACACTACGCGGTGTTTGACTACGCGCCGCACTACCGCGCCGGTCAGCGCATGACCTGCGGCAGTTTCGTGCCCGCGCTGGACCTCGCGGCATAGACCGGCTGAGCGGGCAGCGCACCCACTGCCGTTACCATCGTGCCATGAGCACACTGCACCCCGAAGGCAGCATCGATACCACTGTGGTGGGCGATGTGCTGCAGATCGCCATCAACCGCCCGGCCAAGCGCAACGGCTTCACGCCCAAAATGTTCCGGGAGCTGGGCCAAGCCTACACGCGGCTGGACGACGACCCTGCGTTGCGCGTGGGCCTGCTGTGCGCCGAGGGCGCACATTTCACTGCCGGGCTGGACCTGCCCACCATCGCTCCGCTGATGCAGCGCGGCGAAAAGGCCGTGCCTCTCGGATTGGTCGACCCACTCAACCTGGGCATGGATGGCTACCGGCGACGCACCAAGCCGATGGTGGTGGCGGTGCAGGGCATCACCTACACCCTGGGCATAGAACTCATGCTGGCCGCCGACATCGTGGTCGCGGCCGACGACTGCCGGTTTTCGCAGCTCGAAGTGGCCCGGGGGATCATGGCCACCGGTGGCGCCACGCTGCGCATGGCCGAGCGTGCCGGCATGGGCAACGCGCTCTTGCACCTGCTCACCGGCGACGTGTTCGACAGCGCCGAGGCGCTGCGCCTGAACTTCGTGCAGAAGGTGGTACCAGCCGGACAGGAACGCGCCGAAGCGCTTCGCATCGCGCAGCAGATCGCGGCGCAGGCACCGCTGGCGGTGGTGGCCACCCGGCAAAACGTGCTCAAGGGCGTCGAACATGGCCCGCTGGTGGCCATGCAGGACTTCATCGGGGTGCAGCAGCGGCTCTCCCACAGCGAGGATGCCGCCGAGGGTGTGCGCTCGTTCGTGGAAAAGCGCGCAGCCCGGTTCAGCGGCCGCTGAGCCTCAACGCGGCTTGCGCAACTCCTGCACTTCCTCGCGCAGGCTGTGCAGCTCTTCGCGCAACACCCGCAATTCGCGCAGAAGGTCTTTTTCGATCTGCCGCTCTTCGGCCTCGACTTCCTTTTCGACAAAGATGGCCGACAGGGAAGCGGTGACCAGTGACAGCACCGCCAGCCCCAAGAGCACCACCAGCACAGAAAACAGCCGCGAAGCCGTGGTGTGCGGGATCACGTCGCCGTAGCCCACGGTCGCTGCGGTGGTGAAGGCCAGCCACAAGCCATCCCCGAGGCTGTCGATGCGCGGGTCGATCATCCAGAAGCCCAGCCCACCCATGCCGAGAATGCCCAAGGCCAACAACAGGGAGTACATCAACCCCTGGCGAATCAGCAGATGCACCCGTTTTTTGCGCAAATCCATGGGCATATTCTGACAGCTCACCCGGACGTCGCAAATTGACGGCAATCAAGATGCGCAGGTCTGCCACGCTGCAAGATTGACATCAGCCCGCGGCCTCAAGATAGGGGCCTCACGGGAGATGCATATGAAATGGGCCCTGCTATCCGACATCCACGCCAACATCCAGGCCCTGCTGGCCTGCGAAGACCACGCCCGACGCCAGGGGGTGGAGCGCTGGGCTGTGCTCGGTGATCTGGTGGGTTACGGCGGCGACCCCTTGCCCGTGGTGGAGCGCGTCATGCACTGGCACGGCGAAGGCGCCTGCGTGCTGCAGGGCAACCATGACGCCATGGCGGTCACCCCGCCCCAGGCCGAGGGCAGCCTGGGCGCCATGACCGCAGCATGGACTTACCAGCAGCTGCCCCCCCACTGCCGTCGCTTTCTGGCACAGCTGCCCCTGTCGCAACGCTTTGAGCACATGCTGCTGGTACACGCCAGCGCCCACCAGCCCAAGGAATGGCGCTACGTGGACAACGAACGCGCCGCACGCCAGTGTCTGGACGCGGCCATGCGCGATGAACAAAGCACCCATGTGTTCGTGGGCCATGTGCATGAACAGACCCTTTACTACCAGGGCAGTGGGCAAAACCTGATGCCCTTCACGCCCACCGCCGGAGTGCCTGTGCCCCTGCCCAAGCACCGCTCGTGGGTGGCCACCGTCGGCTCGGTGGGCCAGCCCCGCGATGGCGATCCACGCGCCATGTACGCCATCTACGACGATGTGGCAGGCCGGCTCACGTTCCACCGCGTGGCCTACGACCATGCCGCAGCGGCAGCGGCCGTGCGGCGAGCGGGTTTGCCCGAATTTTTTGCCACGCGGCTGGAGGAAGGGCGGTGAAGCTGCTCGAACCCGGCACCCTGATCGACGGTTTCGAGGTCGGGCGCTGCATCCACGCCGGAGGCATGGCCCACATCTACGAGGTGCAGCATGCGCCCGGTCCCGACGGCGTACGGCGCGAGGCCGAGTTCCCGATGGCCATGAAGATCCCGCGCATGACCGCGGGCGACGGGGCGGAAACCATCCTCAGCTTTGAAGTCGAGCTGATGATCCTGCCCTCGCTGACGGGGCCACATGTGCCGCGCTTTGTGGCCGCCGGCGACCTCAGCCGCCTGCCCTACCTGGTGATGGAATACATCGAGGGCCACACCCTGGCGCATTGGCTCGAAGACAAGGGGCCACTGGCGCCGCTGGAGATCGCCCGCCTGGGCGCGGCCGTGGCCAAGGCCGCGCACAGCCTGCACAAGCAGAACGTCTGCCACCTCGACATCAAGCCGGCCAACGTGCTGATCCGGCCCGACGGCTCGGCCGTGTTCCTGGACTTCGGCCTCTCGTGCCACGCCCACTACCCCGACCTGCTGGCCGAAGAGTTCCGCAAGGCGGTGGGCTCGCCCATCTGGATCGCGCCCGAGCAGGTGGTGGGCATGCGCGGCGACCCGCGCAGCGATGTGTTCGCCATCGGCGTCATGCTCTACCAGCTGGCCACCGGCGAGACCCCGTTTGGCGAGCCGGCCACCGCGTCGGGCATGCGCCAGCGCCTGTGGATGGACCCGGTGCCCCCGCGCAAGCGCCGGCCCGACTTGCCCGAGTGGCTGCAGGAGGTCATCCTGCGCTGCCTCGAACCCGAAGCCGATCAGCGTTACGCCTCGGCCTCGCTGCTGGCCTTTGACCTGGGCCACCCGGAGCAGATCGCCGTCACCGCACGCGGCAAGCGAACCGAAGGCACCGGCTTCTGGACCCACTTCAAGCGCTGGGTGCGCGCTGCTGGCAAGCATTACCAACCCTCGCCACTGCCCTCACGCCGCATCGAAGAAGTGCCCATCGTGATGGTCGCCATCCCGCACCAGGATGTGAGTGACGCCACCCTGTATTCGCTTCGCGAAGCGGTGGCCCGCTCACTGGGCCTGCGCCCCGGCGCCCGGCTGGCCTGCGTGACCGTGATCTCGCCCGGCGAGGCCAGCAGCACCGACAGCGAGCGCAGCGAGACCGCCCTGCGCCGCCAGCACATCACCCGCATGCAGCAGTGGGCGCAAGCGCTGGACCTCAGCAACCACCAGGCTTCGTTCCATGTGCTCGAATCGGGCGACGTGGCCGAAGCCCTGCTCCAATACGCCGAGACCAATCACGTCAACATCATCATCATGGGCGCAGCCACCCACGGCCTGCAGCTGCAGCGCTTTGTGGCCACCGTGCCCATCAAGGTGGCCATGGCGGCGCCCTGCACCGTCATCCTGGTCAAGCAAAGCCTGCCTTTTGAGGCGCTGGCGGGTTGAGTCGGCCATCCTGCGCTAACCTTGGTGCATGAGCCGCCCCACCGCCCTGACCGACCTCATCCCTTCTCGTCACCCGCTGATCCAGGCCCCCATGGCCGGTGCCCAGGGGTCGGCCCTGGCGTTGGCCGTCTGCGCTGCAGGGGGTGTGGGCAGCCTGCCTGCGGCCATGCTCTCGCCCGAGGCCTTGCAGGCCGAGCTGCAGGTGCTTCGCCAGCAGGCCCAAGGCCCCTGGAACGTCAATTTCTTTTGTCATCCGTCGCCCACAGCGGACAGCGCGACTGAAGCACGCTGGCGCGAAGCCCTGCGCCCTTTCTACGACGAAGCCGGCATCGACCCGGCTCAGGTCCCGGCGGGCGCCGGACGGGTGCCGTTTTCTCACGCGGTGGCCGATGTGGTCGAGCCCTTCGCCCCACCGGTGGTGAGCTTCCACTTTGGTCTGCCCGCGCCCGACCTGCTGGCCCGTGTCAAACGCTGGGGCAGCGTGGTGCTGTCGTCGGCCACCACGGTCGACGAAGCGCGCTGGCTGCAGGCCCATGGCGCCGATGCCGTGATCGCCCAGGGGCTCGAGGCGGGCGGCCACCGGGGCATGTTCCTGACGGCCGACCTGAGCACCCAGCTGGGCAGTTTCGCGCTGCTGCCACAGATTGCTCAAGCAGTGGACGTGCCTGTGGTAGCGGCAGGCGGCATCGCCAACGCCGACGGCGTGCGGGCCGCCATGGCACTGGGCGCGGCCGGCGTGCAGGTGGGTACCGCCTACCTGTGCTGCCCCGAGGCCAGCACCAGCGCGCTGCACCGCGCAGCCCTCATGAGCGAAGCGGCACGGCACACCGCACTGACCACCCTGTTCAGCGGCCGCCCTGCGAGGGGCATCGTCAACCGCCTGATGGAGACACTCGGGCCACTGCACCCGGCCGCCCCAGCCTTCCCCTTGGCCACGGGCGCCATCGCCCCCTTGCGCAACCACTTCGAGGCCCTGGGCCGTACCGACTGCACCCCCCTGTGGTCAGGGCAGAACACCTCGGGCTGCAAGCCCGTGCCAGCTGCCAAGCTCACCGCCGAACTGGCGCAAGGTTTCGCTTGACAAGACCGGCGCCTGTACGGCGTCGGCAGGCGGCACAATCTGCCCATGGCCAAGGAAAAAACCCTCTACACCTGCAACGAATGCGGCGGCACCACGCCACGCTGGCTGGGCAAATGCCCCGGCTGCGGCGCCTGGAACAGCCTGGTGGAGAGTGTGGCCGAACCGGCGGGGGGCAAGAACCGCTTCGGCAGTGCGCTGGCACAGGGCCTGGCCCCGGCGTCCGAAGTGATGCCGCTGTCGCAGATTGAAGCCACCGATGTGGACCGCCACCCCACGGGGCAGGAAGAACTCGACCGGGTGCTGGGCGGCGGCATCGTCGAAGGCGGGGTGGTTCTGATCGGCGGTGACCCGGGCATCGGCAAGTCGACCCTGCTGTTGCAGGCCGTGGACGCCCTGCAGCGCTCGGGCATGGACACGCTCTACGTGACGGGCGAAGAAAGCGGCGCGCAGGTCGCCCTGCGTTCGCGCCGGCTGGGCCTGGCGGGTTCGCAGGTGCCGGTGCTGGCCGAAATCCAGCTCGAAAAAATCCTGGCCACGCTGCAGGCGCGCTCGCCGAAGGTGGCGATCATCGACTCGATCCAGACCGTCTATTCGGACCAGCTCACCAGTGCGCCCGGCTCGGTGGCCCAGGTGCGCGAATGCGCGGCGCACCTCACGCGCGCCGCCAAGGCCAGCGGCACGGCCATCGTGCTGGTCGGCCACGTGACCAAGGAAGGGGCGCTGGCCGGCCCGCGCGTGCTCGAACACATGGTCGATACGGTGCTCTACTTTGAAGGCGACACCCATTCGAGCTTTCGCCTGATCCGCGCCATCAAGAACCGCTTTGGCGCCGTCAACGAGATCGGCGTCTTCGCCATGACCGAAAAAGGCCTCAAGGGCGTGGCCAACCCGAGTGCCATCTTCCTGAGCCAGCACAGCGAGCCGGTGCCCGGCAGCTGCGTGATGGTCACCCTTGAAGGCACGCGGCCCATGCTGGTCGAGATCCAGGCGCTGGTGGACAGCGGCGGCCCCAGCCCGCGCCGCCTGTCGGTGGGCCTGGAGCGCGACCGCCTGGCCATGCTGCTGGCGGTGCTGCACCGCCACGCGGGCGTGGCCTGCATGGACCAGGATGTGTTCGTGAATGCCGTGGGCGGCGTTCACATCCGCGAACCAGCGGCCGATCTGGCGGTGATGCTGGCCATCACCAGCAGCCTGCGCGGCAAGGCGCTGCCCAAGGGCTTTCTGGCCTTTGGCGAAGTGGGCCTGGCGGGCGAAGTGCGCCCCGCACCGCGTGGTCAGGAACGCTTGAAAGAAGCGGCCAAGCTGGGCTTCAAGATTGCGGTGGTGCCCAAAGCCAACATGCCCAAAAAAGGCGACAAGGCCTATGAGGGCCTGAGCGTTTACCCGGTCGAGCGCATCGAAGAGGCCATGCAGGTGGTGCGGGGTCTGGACTGACAGGCACAATCTCGTCCCCATGAGCTTCACCAAAATCATCGGCCCACTGGCCGTCATCATTTTCACCATCGGCGCCTGGCGCCAGTTCGGCTGGCCGGGCATCGCCATGGCCGCAGGCGGCGTGGTCATGTGGATCTTGTTGCACTTCACCCGGCTGATGACCATCCTCAAAAAGGCGTCACAAAGGCCGATTGGCCATGTGGCCAGCGCCGTCATGCTCAATGCCAAGCTCAAAAAAGGCATGTCGCTGATGCACGTGATCGCCATGACCAAGTCCCTGGGCGAGTTGCAGACGGCCAAAGATGAACAGCCCGAGGTCTTCACCTGGACCGACACCGGCCAATCGGTGGTGACCTGCACTTTTGTGGGGGGAAAACTGGCCGACTGGACACTGGGTCGCCCTGCTGAAAACACGCCCGAAGCAGCCTCGCCGCAGTCGTAAAATGCCCGTTTTGCCCTGCGCCTGCGGGGTGCTTTTCAGGCCCATGAAGGAATTCCCATGACCCAAGTGATCCCCTCGATGTCCGACCGTGACGGCAAAATCTGGATGGACGGCCAGATGGTGGACTGGCGCGACGCCAAGATCCATGTGCTGACCCACACGCTGCACTACGGCTGCGGCGCATTCGAGGGCGTGCGTGCCTACAACACGGTCAATGGCACCGCCATCTTCCGCCTGCAAGAGCACACCGACCGCCTGTTCAACAGCGCCAAAATCCTGCGCATGGCCATTCCGTTCACCAAGGAACAGGTCAACGAAGCCCAGAAGGCCGTGGTGCGCGAGAACAAGCTCGAGAGCTGCTACCTGCGCCCGCTGACCTGGATCGGCGACAAGAAGCTGGGCGTTTCGCCCAAGGGCAACACCATCCACCTGATGGTCGCGGCCTGGGCCTGGGGCGCCTACCTGGGCGAAGAAGGCCTCAAGCGGGGCATCCGCGTCAAGACCTCCAGCTACACCCGCCACCACGTCAACATCACCATGACACAGGCTAAGGCAGTGAGCAACTACAGCAACTCCATCCTGGCCAATATGGAAGCCACCGATGACGGCTACGACGAAGCCCTGCTGCTTGATTCATCAGGCTTCGTGTCGGAAGGCGCGGGTGAAAACATCTTCGTCATCAAGGACGGTGTGATCTACACCCCTGACCTGTCGGCCGGTGCGCTCAACGGCATCACCCGCAACACCATCTTCCACATCGCCAAAGACCTGGGCCTGGAGATCGTGCAAAAGCGCATCACCCGCGACGAGGTGTACATCTCTGACGAAGCGTTCTTCACCGGCACCGCCGCCGAAGTCACCCCGATCCGTGAACTCGACCGCGTACAGATCGGCATCGGCAGCCGCGGCCCGATCACCGAAAAAATCCAAGCCGCGTTCTTTGACATCGTCAACGGCCGCAACCCCCAATACGCCCACTGGCTGACCAAAGTCTGAGGAACAAAACATGAGCAACGCAACCGTTGAACTGCTGGCCAAAGACCTGAACGCCCAAGGCGGCGTGTTCTGTCCCAGCCCCCAAGCCGAGATGCAACTCTGGAACACCCATCCCAAGGTCTACTTGGACGTGGGCAAAACTGGCGAAGCCAAGTGCCCGTATTGCGGGACGGTGTACAAGCTCAAGGCGGGTGAGCATTTTGGTGGCGGCCACTGAGAAATATGAGTGACGTTGAGGTCATCGTCACAACCTACAACAACCCTGTCGCGTTGCATTACACGCTGCTTGGCTTGTATGAGCAAAGCATGCAGGCTTTTGATCTGTGCGTTGCAGACGATGGTTCAGGTGAAGAAACCCATGAGGTGGTTGAATATTGGCGTAAGCGCTTTGGTGCAGGTCGCTTGCGGCACGTCTGGCACCCAGACAATGGGTTTGCCAAAAACCAGATCCTGAATAAAGCCATCGCATCTTCAACAGCACCTTACTTGGTATTTCTTGACGGCGACTGCATTCCCTGCCCGGGCTACCTCCAGCGCCATATGGCATTGCGCCAACCCGGCCGCTTCGTCAGCGGCAGCTTGATTCGAATGCCTTGGTCCGTCAATTCAATCCTTACCGACGAACTGGTCAGCAGCGGCACTGTCTTTTCATTGGCTTGGTTGCGCGCACACGACTGCATAGACAGACTGGGCACGCGACTGAAAGTTGCGACACTGCCACTCTGGCTGTCAAATTTCCTGGAGAGAATTTCCCCAGTCAAAATCGTCTGGAACGGTTGCAACAGCGCCGGATGGCGGCAGGATATTTTGCGGGTGAATGGTTTTGACGAAACCATGCTTTATGGCTCTGAAGATGTGGAAATGGGTGTCCGCATGAACAACGCTGGCGTGCGTGGCCGGCACATCCGCTACACAGCACCTGTATTGCACATAGAGCACAAGCGCGGCTACGCCGATCCGGCTGTGGCCGCTGGCAACAAACGCTACATGAAGTCAGTGCGCCGCTCAGGCAAGTGCTGGACACCGGACGGCATCCTCAAAACCGAGTCCCCGATGCCACATCGCACGCCATGAAGTCTTCCAACCCTTTAGTCCGTCCGCGCCTGAGCATTGGCATTCTGACAAAGAACGAGGCACGCTTGATCGAGGCCTGTGTCCGCAGCGCACGCTTTGCCGATGAAGTGATCGTGCTTGACAGTGGCAGTACGGACAACACCGTTGCGTTGGCGCAAGCACTTGGTGCCATAGTCCACATCAGCGAAGACTGGCAAGGATTTGCTGTGCAGCGCAACCGCCTGCTTTCGCTGGCCACAGGCGAGTACATTTTTTTCCTGGATGCAGACGAAGTCATCACCCCCGAGTTGCGTCAGGAAATAGAGTCCATCGTCGCCCATAAGGACCGATCCATTTGGTCAGTGCGATGGACCGTCGTGGCTTATGGGCATGCGCTGCATCACTTTAAGTCCGGCGCCAGCATGGAGAGGCTTTTCCCACGCACATCGATAGACCACTATGAAGGGGTCGTGCATGAACAAGCCATCCTCACGCAAGCAGATCCACAACGCAAGACGCTGGAACATCGCCTTTTGCACCACTCACGTCAGAGCATCCGCGCCAGCCTTGAAAAATTAACGCAATATGCCCTGCTGGGCGCAGCCAAACGGCATGCCAAGGGGAAACAAGGTGGAATCATGCGTGGCTTCGCCTCTGCGATGGCCAGCTTTTTGCGCAACTACTTTTTTCAACGGGCTTTTTTGGATGGTGGTCCTGGCTTCCTTTACTGCTTGTTTGTTGCACTTGAATGTTTCTTTCGTTACGTGGCATTGAAATATGACGCCAAACAATTGACCACCACTGTTCAACGCTGAGTGGGGGCGCATGCAATCGTTCGTTCATTGATAATGATCGGATGTCCCTCCGGTCTCTTCCTAGCATGCGACTGATCCATCAAATGTCTTGGCCTGGCTGGTGGTTAGCGAGCCTTCTGATCCTCGCAAGCCTGTCCTCCAGTGCGCTGGGCGTCGCATGGTTTTTGTTTGCTTTTGCCGGACTTTGGCAACTACTCCCATCTATCACCCCAAACAAGAGTCCGCCCTGTCCATCATCATTGGGCATATGGGTGCTGGCTGCAGTGACAGGCTTTTCGGCCAAAGCACTGCTCACAGTCTACTGGCATGACCCCTGGGCTGAACGACATGGAGAAATTCGCATCCTGTTAGGCGCGATTGCAGCCTACGGGGCCCATGGTTACTGGCGTGACAAACCAATACAACGGCAAACATTGCTCACCTGGGTCTCGCACGCCTTGAGCCTGACATCGCTGCTGGGCTTGCTCTGGGTCGCTTGGCAGGGGCGAGGGCACGTGGCGAGCCACCCTATCCCTTGGGCTGGGGTCATGGCCTTGTTCAGTTGCTGGCTATTGGCTGTTGGCTTGGACAAAGGCTTTTCCTGGTCGCAGCGCCGCTGGTGGCTAGCGGGCAGTGGGTCGGCCGTGCTGGCTGTACTGGCAAGCCAAAGCCGAGGGTTTTTTGTGGTGGCCCTTTGGTGGCTGGGCATCATGGCTGTACAAGGCTGGAATACATTCAAAAAATCACCGCAACCATGGCTTAAGCCCAGCCACACATCGATCACGATAGGCTCAATGGCCCTGCTTGTGCTCACACTCTCATACACCCCTTTGTTTGAACGGCCCTTGATGTCTTTGCGGGCGGCGGTATCAGAAGTGCGAATTTCTCTGGGCGATCCAACCGAAGGATCCAACAGTTCGGTGGGCGCACGCTTGTACATGTGGCGCCGCAGTGCCCAAGCGATTGCCCAATCTCCTTGGCTCGGATATGGACACGACGGTCGCAAACAACTGCTCAATACATGGGCCGAAGAAGCCGGATCGGACGAAATTCATCGGCTGGGACATGTGCACAACGAATACCTGCACCAACTGATTGATCATGGCTTGCCTGGGCTGATCAGCCAACTCGCGTTCTTACTGGGCCTGTTATGCACCACACTGCAACTACGGCGAAACGGTTCAAGCTCAGCCGCCATGGCGCTGGGAGGCATGTTGCTGGTGTATGCAGTGGGCAACCTGAGCAATGTGAATTTTGCCCACAATTACTTCACAGCTGGACTTTCTTTGATGACAGGACTCTCTATTGGAGTGCTGGGCCTGTCTCAAACTCTCACCACAAAACAAGCCCCGCCCCCCGCACGGTCTTCACAACTTACACGCCAGCCATGACGCTCGGCAATGGACTTGACCAGGGCCAGACCAAGCCCCACGCCACCTGCACGTTCACTGGCGCCGGGTAGTCTGAAGAAGGGCTCAAAAATCCGATCCCTATAGACCAGCGGCACGCCCGGGCCTCGGTCGCACACGCGCAGAATGGATGATCCGTTCTCGAACAAAAGGCTCAAAACCACACCACCCTCCTGCCCAGCAGCCGCGCCATAGCGCACGGCGTTTTCCAGCAGGTTGCGCACCATGCGGCGCAGCAGTTTGGCTACGCCCTGCACTTCCAGGCTGGCCATCCCTCCGGGCACGTCCAGCGTAACACCAACGCGGGCGCATTCTTCGGCGCACAGGCCCACCAGGTCCACACTTTCCACAGTGCCCATATCAGCCTCGCGGGCGTCCAGGCGGCTGGCCAGCAAAATTTCGTCGATCAATTGGTCCAGCTCCACCATGTTGCGCAGGATTTCGTTGCGCGTGCGTTCACGCACAGTGTCGTTGGCACCAGGTGTGTCCATCAGCTCTAGCCCCATGCGGATGCGTGCCAACGGCGAGCGCAGTTCGTGCGAGGCATTGGCCAGCAGGGATTTTTGTGCGGCCATCAGGTTCTGGATGCGTTCTGCGGCGGCGTTGAAGCGGCGTGACAGGTCGGCCACTTCGTCGTCGCCCGACTCCGGCATACGCACCGACAGATCGCCCTCACCCCAGCGTTGCACGCCTTGCTGCAGGCCTTCCAGCCGTTTGGTCAAGCGGCGCACCACAGGGTACAAGGCCAGTGCGGCGGCAAGGCCCATCAGGGCCAGCATCCAGATAAAGCCATAAGGTGGACGCGCCCACCAGGGCGACAGGTCGCGCGGGTGTGGGGGGCGTCCACCCAGGTGCATGGAACCGCCACCGGGACGCTCCATGCGCCGCTCTAAAAACAGCTGCATGGGCGGCTGGCCTGCGGGCATTTGCATCTGCAGCTCCAGCGGCTGCCCCGGCACTGGACGGGCCGTGGTGCTGGCCAGCACTTCACCTTGCGCATTGCGCACAATCCATTCGCGTTGTGGCGGATTGTTCACGTTGTGTTCCACCGAGCGTTGCCAGGCCCAGCCCACCACGATCATGAGTACCGTCACCCCCAGCACCACGGCCAGCCAGATGCGCAAGTACAGGTGTTTGACCTCCAGATTCATGCTTCAGTCCTGTTGGCGTGCAAACACATAACCGACACCCCGCACCGTAAGGATGCGTTTGGGGTTCTTGACGTCATCTTCGATGGCGGCGCGGATGCGCCCCATGTGCACGTCGATCGAGCGGTCAAAGGCTTCGAGTTCACGGCCGCGCACCGCCTCCATGATCTGGTCGCGTGTGAGCACCCGACCCGCACGCTCGGCCAACGCCACCAGCAGGTCAAACTGGTAAGACGTCAATTCACAGGGTTGCCCGCGCACCGTCACCTGCCGGGCGTCACGGTCGATGTCAAGTGAGCCGAACTGGATGGACGGGGTGGCCACCGGGGACGCCCCCCCCTGCTTGCGCCGTAGTACCGCCCGGATACGCGCCAACAACTCTCGCGGCTCAAAAGGTTTGGGCAAGTAATCATCGGCACCCATCTCCAAACCAATGATGCGATCCATCGGATCGCCTTTGGCCGTGAGCATGAGCACCGGCACTTGACCGGCGTGGCCTGGCAGCCCCCGGATGCGCTGACACACCTGCAAGCCATCCATGTCGGGCAACATCAGGTCCAGGATGACCAGCTCGGGCAGCGACTGCTGCAGACTCTGCAAGCCCGTGGCGGCATCGGGCGCGAGGCTCACCTGGTAGCCATTGGCCCCCAGGTAATCCGACACCATGCCCGCCAGGCGTTCGTCGTCTTCGATCATCAACAAGCTTGTCATGTGGCAATCATCCTTGGCTTGTGCTCTGTAGCGATTTCGGATCGGTAAAGTTGGGTAAACCGCTCACTTGACCCGCGACGCCAGCCACACCAGCAGCAGCACCGGTGCGCCCAACCAGGCCGTAGCTTCAAAGAAAGCCACATAGCCGTGGGCATTCACAAAGTCGCCCGAGAATCCGGCAATGAACTTGGGCAGCAGCAGCATCATGGAGCTGAGCAGCGCGTACTGCGTGGCCGAATATTGGATGTTGGTGAGCGAAGACAGATAGGCGATGAAGGCGGCAGACGCGATGCCACTGGCCAGGTTGTCGGCAGACACCACGGCGATCAGCGCCGTCACATCGTGCCCAACGCCGTGCAACCAGGCGAACAGCAGGTTGCTCGCCGCACTCAGCACCGCCCCCAGCATCAGCACCCGCATCACCCCCAGGCGAGAGGACAGCAAGCCGCCCACAAAAGCGCCCACCAGCGTCATGGCCACGCCGTAAATCTTGGTCACAGCGGCCACCTCGTCCTTGGTGTAGCCCATGTCCACATAAAAGGGGTTGGCCATGATGCCCATCACCACGTCGCTGATGCGGTAGACCGCGATCAGCGCCAGCATCAGCAGCGCCTGCCAGCGGTAGCGGCGCCAGAAGTCGGCGAAAGGGTCGAGCAGCGCGCCCTGCAGCCATTCGCCCACGCTGCGCGCCGCAGACATGGGGCGCACAGCAGGTTCGGGCGACAGCAAAACGACCAACATGCACGGCAGCAAACTGAGTGCCATGAGCAGGTACGCCGTTTGCCAGGCCGAATGGGCGTAGCCCGTGGCATCCGTGCCTTGTGCCCGCGCCGCGATCCATAGCACGCCCGCGCCAGCCCAGATCATGGCCAGGCGGTAGCCAGTCTGGTAGCTGGCAGCCAGCGTGGCTTGCGCGTCCGCATCTGCAGACTCGATGCGGTAGGCGTCCAGCGCAATGTCCTGCGTGGCCGAGCCAAAGGCCACAGCCAATGCACACCACACCAAAGGCGCCAGCATTTGCGCAGGGTCGTTGAGCGCCATGCCCACCAGACCCAGTGCAATGACGACCTGCGCCAGCAGCAGCCAGCTGCGGCGGCGCCCCAGTCGAGTCGTCAGCCAAGGCAGGGGCATGCGGTCCACCAGCGGTGCCCAGACCCATTTGAAGCCATACGCCAGACCCACCCAGCTCAGGTAGCCGATGGTGCTGCGGTCAATGCCGGCCTCACGCAAACGAAAACTCAGGGTGCCCAGCACCAGCAACAGCGGCAAGCCCGCCGAAAACCCCAGAGCCAACATGCGCAGACTGTCGGGCTGGGCATACAGGCGCAGAGCCTGCGTCCAACTGCGGGGCGGGGGCGCAGAAAGGTCTTTCATGCGCCCGATTATCCCGGCTGGCTACAGGCGATGGCCGTGCGCGTGTGAATCGCTATGATTTGCGGCCATGTGCCTCTTGTGCGAACTGAAATCTTCGGTCGATGCGTCTGCGGACATCCCGCAACGCTGGAAACCGCGCCGCGCCTTTTTGCTGGCGACGGGCACCGCCGTGGCAGCCCCCGCACTGGCACAGGTGAACGTAGGCGGATCATCCGAGGTGCGCAAGCTGGTACCTGCCGAAACGCTGGAAGGCTCGGCCCGCCAGCAATACAACCAGGTGCTGGCCGACGCCAAAGCCAAGGGCGCCCTGGCGCCTGAAGGCCACCCGCAGCTGCAGCGCCTGCACACCATTGCCAAAAAGCTCATTCCCTTTACAGCGCAATGGAACCCCCGTGCGCGCGACTGGAAATGGCAGGTCAATCTCATCGCCAGCAAACAACTCAACGCCTGGTGCATGCCGGGCGGCAAGATCGCTTTCTACACCGGCATCATTGAGCAACTGGAACTCGACGACGACCAGATCGCCATGATCATGGGCCACGAGATGGCGCACGCCCTGCGTGAGCATGCCCGCGAACGCCTGGCCAAGAGCCAGGTCACCAGCATCGGCCTGTCGGTGGCATCACAGCTGCTGGGTCTGGGCCAGCTGGGCAATATGGCAGCCGACCTGGGCACGCAGCTGCTCACCCTCAAATACAGCCGCGACGATGAAACCGACGCCGATTTAGTGGGGCTGGAGATTGCCGCGCGCGGTGGCTACCGGCCAGAGGCCAGTGTCGAGCTTTGGAAAAAGATGCTGTCGGCCAACGGCGCGGGCGGCCCGGGGTTCCTGTCCACCCACCCCAGCGGCGCCAACCGCATCCAGGAGCTCGAAGCCAACCTGCCCAAAGTGCAGCGTCTGTACGACCAGGCGCGCCGGCAGGGCTGACTCACATGTCGCGGACGTAAGGGTTGCTGCGGCGCTCGCGCCCAAAAGTGCTTTCGGGCCCGTGCCCCGGAATGAACACCGTGTCATTGCCCATGGGCCACAGGCGCTCGCGGATGCTGCGGATCAGGTCCTCGTGGTTGCCCTGCGGAAAGTCGGTACGACCAATGCTGCCAGCGAACAGCACATCGCCCACAAAGGCGCGTTGCATCTCGGGGGAATGAAACACCACATGCCCTGGTGTGTGGCCCGGGCAATGCCGCACATTGAGCGTATGGCTGCCCAGCGTCACGGTGTCGCCATCTTCGAGCCAGCGTGTAGGCGTGAACGGGCGAGCGGGCGGAAAACCATAGTTCATCGCCGCCATCGGCAGACCGTCGATCCAGAATTGGTCGCCTCGGTGCGGGCCGATGATCGGCAAACCGAGCTGCTCGGCCAGATCGGCCGCACCGCTGCAATGGTCCAGATGCCCGTGCGTGACCCAGACCTGCTCCAGCTTGAGTCCCAGCTTTTTCACGGCATCCTGCAGCACATCCAGATCACCGCCCGGGTCAATCACGGCAGCTTGCATCGTCTGATCGTCCCAGACGAGAGAGCAGTTTTGTTGGAATGCGGTGACGGGGATGGTGAGGTACTTGAGCATGCCCCAAATTATGGCGCGCCCAACCCCCTATCCAATGACCTCAGCGGATGAACTGGTCCACATACCCCTCGCCCAGACCATTGGCCGCGTAATGCGCCCGGCATTTGGCGATGCGGGTGAAGACATCGTCGTAGCCGGTGTTGTTGCCATCGGGGTCCACGTAGATCATGGCGCCGTTGACCTGGAACAGCGTGATCATTTCTTCGGTGTCGGGGTCCACCACCAGGGTGTGTGTTTCGCCGGGCGCTTCGTAAACGTAGCCGCCCTCGGTGGCCACCCAGTCGTGCTCCAGGTAGCGCCACTTACCCTTAAGCACGTAGCCATGCACCGGCTGCGGGTGGCGGTGGCGCGATAGCACACCGGCCTTGCGCACCTTGAGCAGGTTCACCCAGTAGCCGCTGGACGCGCTCAGGCACAGCGGGCGAAACCACACGTTGTCATCCACCGGCACCCAGATGCGCTCGTCCTGCGGGATGACGTTGGGGATCACCAGCTCGGGCGGCGACTCCTTGGGCATCGGGTGCTTGTAGGGTTGCCATTTTTCAGAATCGAGGCGGACGGCTTGTGTCAATTCATGCTCCTGTTGTGCGCAAGAGCTTACGCAGGCGAAGGCAAACCGCTGTCGCTTCAGGCTCAGAGCGAGAAGTCGTATTCGATGGTGATGGGCGCGTGGTCGCTGAACTTCTCACCTTTGTAAATCGCCTCGCTGCGCGCCTTGTCGGCCACGGCTGGCGTGGCCAGGTGGTAGTCCAGACGCCAGCCCACGTTCTTGGCATAGGCCTGCCCGCGGTTGCTCCACCAGGTGTAGCAAGCGTCGGTGGTGTCGGGTTGCAGGCGGCGGTACACATCCACCACGCCACCTTCGGTGGTGAGCTTGGTCATCCAGGCGCGCTCTTCGGGCAGGAAACCGCTGTTCTTGAGGTTGCCTTTCCAGTTCTTGAGGTCGGCCTCCTTGTGCGCAATGTTCACGTCACTGCACACAATGA
>JACCDI010148076.1_pt1 | contig 21595 bp, 17 predicted proteins | sample 7442791 | NCBI WGS metagenome assembly JACCDI01 (sample SAMN15323434, study PRJNA562643) | freshwater metagenome | isolation source: river surface water | place: USA:Blue River Watershed | collected 2017-08-15
CAGTTGTAGCTTCAGTAGAAGCACCACCACAAGCAGTTAAAGCAGCGATAGCGAAGATTGCGAATACTTTTTTCATTTGAATGAGTTTTAATTGTTTAAATTATACTATTAATACCCCAACTAATAAAAGGTAACCTCGATTTCCTAAAAAAATTAAAAAGAGGCCATTTTTAACCTAGTTGGGTTACTTTTGTACCCTAATCGTATTAATATCTTGAAAGCTGAACTCAATGAACAAGCCCTCTTAAAGGGGTTAGCACAAAATGACTCCAAGGCGGTGGAAGCCCTCTATAAAAGTCATTTTGGTATGATTCAGCACTTTGTTACCAATAACAATGGCTCTTTTGATGATGCTAGGGATATTTTCCAGGAAGCAATGATCACTTTATACGAAAAGGTGCAATTAGACCATTTTGCCCTTACCTGCCAAATAAAAACCTATTTATTCTCTATCTGTAAAAACCTTTGGTTAAAAAGGCTTCAACAAATGGGAAAATATAGTGCCCCACTCAGTGCTCAAGAAGAAACAGTCTCCGTTGAGGAAGATTTAGATGAGTTTGAGAAAAAAGATGCCGCTTTTGCAATCATGGACCGAGCCTTAAATAGTCTTGGTGAGCCGTGTAAAAGTTTGTTAGAAGGTTACTATTTGAACAAAAAAGGAATGCAGGAACTAGCTAGTCAATTTGGATACACCAATGCAGACAATGCGAAGAACCAAAAATATAAATGTTTAATGCGCTTGAAGAAACTCTTTTTTGCGCAATATAATATAGGAGAATAAAACCATGGACGACATTCAATTACAGGAAGCGATCGAAAGCTATTTAACAGGCGAAATGTCTGCTGAAGAGCGCACTCAATTTGAGGCGATCCGTAAAACTACGCCTGAGATTGACCAAATGGTAGTAGAGCATGATATGTTCTTAAGAGAGATGGAAGTATATGCTAGTCGTAAGAATTTCTCAAAACTAAGCAATCAAGTCTTTAATCAATTATTGGATGCTGGCACTTGGGCTCCAGTAGAAGCACAATCTACATCATTCAAAGTCATTCAACTTTGGAGTAAGTATAAAAAAGTGACTGCTATTGCAGCTTCTGTGGGTGGATTCATTGCCTTATTTACATCCGCAATGATGCTTTTCTTTTTCCCAAGCATTAACGGGAATCAAATCTTAGAATTAAGTAAAGCAGTGGAGAAAATTCAACAAAATCAGAAAGTGCAAGGTCATATATTAAATGAGGTAAAGACCAAAGTACCTGAGAATGCAAAATTAATCAGTGGTGGTTCTGGCTTCTTAATTGATACCAAAGGATTCGTTATTACCAACGCCCATGTATTAAAGGGAAATGGCGCTATTGTGGTGAATAGTCTTGGTCAAGAATTCAAAGCGACCATTATCTACAGTGATAAAAACGCAGATCTGGCACTATTAAAAATCGAAGACGCTGATTATAAACAATCGAAAACCTTACCATTTACTATTCGTAAAAAAAGAACAGAGCTTGGCGAGGACCTATTTACATTAGGCTTTCCTAGAAACGATAATGATATTGTATATGGCAGAGGTTATTTGAGTGCTCAGACAGGATTCAACGGAGATAGCAATACCTACCAAATTCAGATAAGTGTCAATCCCGGGTACTCTGGTTCACCAGTATTTAATGACAAAAATGAGCTAGTTGGAATTATAAGTAGTAGACAAAAGCAAGCAGAAGGCGTTGCCTTTGCTATTAAAGCGGATAAATTATTTGACTTAGTGGAAACATTGAAGAATAACGAACTTACCAAAGGGTATCACGTAAAATTGAATAAGCAAAAAGTTAAAGGATCAAAGGACCGTAAAGCACAGATCAATAACTACAAGAATTATATCTACAGTGTTCGTTCTTTTGATTAGTCAATAAATCTATTATTAACTCCAAAGATTCGTAGGATATACTTTTGCATCAATCAAAGTATCTATACTGGCTTTCACACCAGGAGCGTCTTCTTTGTACGTTACACCAAACCATTTTGCATTGGTAGGGATCACTTTCACTGCACCTAAATTCAATTCCTTGAATCTACCTGCCACAAATGGAATATAAAATTCCGATTTCAAAGCCTGTCCTTCTTTAGCTAAAAATAATTTGAATTCCGCCTCGCATAAATCAATAAAACCTGGAGCAAAGCACATAAAGTTCATACTTACTCTAGTGTCTTCGGCAAGTGGTGTTTCAACAGCATCTTCTTCATACACAATACCGTCTCTGTCTTTTCTATAAATCTTAGTACGTTCATTGATGGCAGTCAAATAACCAGCTGCATTTAAACTACATACACCTCTACTCACCGTTCCATTTTCACTTAAGGTATTAGCAAGCTCATAACCAAGAATGCAATATTCTTTTTCAGAACAAGTAGTGGTCAAAAATGTATACGCTTCTTCAAAAGCTGCTTGTCCATAATAATCATCTGCATTGATGACAGCGAATGGTTCATTCACCACACCCTTAGTGCATAATAATGCATGTGCTGTTCCCCAAGGCTTGGTTCTTTCTTGAGGAATCGAAAAGCCGTCTGTAAATTTATCTAAAGACTGAAACACATATGCGGTTTCAATTTTGCCTTTTAATTTTGGTTCAATCACTGCCTTAAAAGCTTCAGCAAAATCTGCTCTTATAATGAATACCACTTTCCCAAATCCTGCTCTAATGGCATCATAAATAGAATACTCCATGATGGTCTCTCCACTTGGCCCGAATCCTTCGGTTTGTTTCATGCTGCCATATCTACTTGCCATCCCTGCTGCTAATATCACTAATGTCGGTGCACTCATTTTTCCTTTTTTTAATTGTAATTTCACGATCCATTACAGAAGTCAAAATTAGTTGATTTATTTTAAATATAAAATTTTGCATATAAAGCCATATAAACAATCCTTATCCTCTTTTAGCCTTCAGCATAGCGTTGATTGCTTAAGATTGGATGTATTGCATCCTGTGGTGAGTGGCAATAAATTTTTTAAACTTAGATTTTACATAGCCGAAGCAAAGTCAATTGCTGCAACTACTGTGGCAAGTTTTGGCGGTCCCTATTCCAACCATATTGTCGCACTAGCTTACACAGCAAAAGAAGCTGGCTTAAAAAGCCTCGGTTATATCAGAACCAATGAGAACGAACCCATTACACCAAGTTTAGAAGAAGCCAAAGGGTATGGGATGGATTTAGTGTATTTAGGCAGGACCGAATTTCAAGGTAAGAAAGCGGCTATTTTATTGGAGGGCAAAAACAATCCCAGTTGTTATTTTGTAGACGAGGGCGGATACGGCCCCTTGGGCGCTAAAGGCGCTGCTACAATTTTAACAGATCATGCTACTGAACAATACGATTATATCATTGCTGCAGTGGGCACGGGTACTATGCTCGCAGGATGTATCAACGCTGCTTTACCACATCAGAAAGTAATTGGCATCCCTGTTTTAAAAAATGAAGGCACCATCCATGCCGAGATCAATGCATTGCTGATTGATCCAAATAAACACTATACTTTATTACATCAATTTCACCAAGGAGGATATGCCAAAACAAATCCTGCTATGATTGAGTTTATGAATGCATTATGGGAAAAAGAAAAAATCCCTACTGACATCGTGTACACGAGTAAATTGCTCTTTGCTGTAGATCAATTAATAAAAGAAAATTATTTTGAAAAGAGCGCAACCATCTTAATCATACATAGCGGAGGTTTGCAAGGGAACCGATCTTTACCAATTGGTACGCTGAAATTTTAAAGACTCATTTAAAATTCAACTTTAAGTTAATTATAAAAATTGATTTAATTAAATCAATTCGCAATCAAAGATGGCTTCAAAATGCTTTTTAATTTTTTGCTTCACTTCTTCGTAATCCAATTTTTTGCCCAATTCTTTTTCTAAAGAAGTCACCGTCTTCCCTTGTATACCACAAGGCACGATAAATTCAAAATGAGACAAATCTGTATTGACATTCAATGCAAATCCATGCATCGTGATCCATCGACTACATTTAATCCCCATGGCACAGATTTTTCTGGCTACAAAAGGGTCCTGTGGATCCAACCATACCCCTGTTTCTCCTGCACTTCTTTCTCCTTTCAATCCATATTCAGCCAATACTTGAATAATCACTTCCTCCAAACTTCTTAGATACCAACCCAAATCTGGCTTGAACTTATCTAAGTCGATAATCGGATAACCCACCACTTGTTGCAAACCATGGTAAGTAATATCCCCGCCCCTATTGATATGAAAAAACTCAATACCCAATACTTTTAACTGCTCGTCTGATACCAACACATTGGCTCTATTGCCATTTTTGCCTAAAGTAAAAACTGGTTGGTGCTCCACTAAAATCAATCGATGCTGGGTAGTTGCTTCACTCGCTTCCTTACCTTCTGTTCTTGCTTGCGCTTTCATACCCACATTGTCTTTTAATAACTGTTCTTGGTAATCCCAGGTAGGTTGATAGGCTTGAATCCCTAAATCTTCGAAAATCACTTGTTGGCGCATAGAACAAAGTTACAAACTAAGCAGCAATAACTTACTTTTGCAACATGTTAACAGAAGAGCTTCAAATAGAGAACGAAGATGTATATGAGAAACTGACCTTTATCGTAGATAAGGGGCAAGAACCTATGCGTATCGACAAATGGGTTCAAATGAGGATTGAGGGGCTCACTAGAAGCAAATTGCAAAACGGCATTGAAGGTGGCTTTTTAACGGTGAATGGTAAAGTGGTTAAAAGCAATTACCGCACACGTCCAGGTGACGAAGTGGTTTATATGAGCTATGTCAATCCTGATTACACAGAATTGAAGCCCGAGGAGATGAATTTAGATATTGTCTATGAGGATGATGCTTTAATGGTCATCAACAAACCATCCAATATGGTGGTGCATCCTGGCATTGGTAATTATACGGGCACCCTTTTAAATGGCGTGGCTTTTCATTTATTAAAACAGAACCCGAATTTAAACGAAGAAATTTTGCCTAGATTTGGCTTGGTACATCGTATTGATAAAAATACCACAGGTTTGATTGTACTAGCAAAGACGCCAGAAGCAGCAAGTCATTTAGCGAAACAGTTTTTCAACCATACTGTGGAGCGCAAATATGTGGCGTTGGTTTGGGGCAATATGGAAGAAGACGAAGGCACGGTGAATGCCCATATTGCACGTCATAAAACTTTCCGTAAAATGTTTGACGCCTATCCAGAAGGAGAAGTAGGCAAACATGCCATTACACATTATAAAGTCATCGAACGCTATAATTATACTTCATTAGTGTCTTGCGTATTGGAGACAGGTAGAACCCATCAGATTCGTGTGCACATGAAACATATTGGACACACTTTATTCAATGACCAAGAATATGGTGGAGATAGAATTTTAAAAGGAACCATCTATACCAAGTACAAACAATTCGTTGACAATTGTTTTGATGCTTGTCCTAGGTGTGCTTTGCATGCTGCTACACTTGGATTCAAACATCCTACTACAGAAGCCATGATGCGTTTTGATAGCCCTCTACCTTCTGATATGGAAGCAGCTATTACCAAATGGAAAAACTATAAAGCAGCTGCGCATACTTAATCCATTTCAAATGAGCGATTTAGATAAAAAAATCATTAAAAGATAGACATAAAAATAGCCGCCTCGATTTTGAGGCGGCTATTTTATTTCAGCTACTCACTAAACTTAATTAGGTCGCTTATTTTTTATTCTGACTCGCAGCCATTGGAGACAATCCAATGGATTGACCTCTAGTAAAACCTTTAGATTTGAATAAAGCAAATTTACTTGGAGCAGCTACATTTGGCCACTTGTTATTGCTTTCGTCAATATCAGCAGTTTCACGCATTGGATCTAATTGAATAGACACTGCTTTCTTACTTGTCAAGAACACCTTAGTTACTTTATTTTCGTTCTTTCTCCAGATCTGTGCTGGTAAACGTTGTGTTTCTTTAGTACCATCTTCGAATGTGAATTCAAGAATGATTGGCATAACCAAACCGCCTTTATTCAAGAAGCTTACTTCATACAAATTCGCAGTAGCATATTTTGCTTTCTCTGCATCTGTTAATGTTTCTGGAGCAGGCATTGCCATTGCTGGTTGCTTTGTAGCAGTATCGTATGGCTCTAAACCTCTGTCATATCTCCAATAGAAATCTCTTAAAGTAGTATCCACATCCGTTAAGAATACAATGGACTTGTCGTTTCTATTTCTGATTTTAGAAATGTCTTCGAAGCTATTCACTTCTGGTTTTGCCAATCCTCTAGCAGGCATTGTTCTTGATGATGGAGCTGCTGCTGTTCCGTCATACACAGCATGCTTTACTGTATCAATTGCAATATCCACTGGATCGATGCTATAGAACCAACCTCTCCAGAACCAGTCTAAGTCTTCTGCACTTGCATCTTCTATTGTTCTAAATAAATCTGCAGGCGTTGGGTGTTTGAAGGCCCATCTTCTTGCATATTCTTTAAATGAATAATCAAACAATTCGCGACCCATAATGGTTTCACGTAAAATGTTCAATCCAGTTGCTGGCTTTGCATATGCGTTTGGTCCAAATTGAATGATGTTTTCACTATTTGTCATAATTGGCTCTAACTGATCTTTCGGCAATTTCATGTAATCTGCTATTGCAAAAGCAGGTCCACGACGGCTAGGGAACTTATTGTCATACAATTCCTCTGTTAAATATTCAACATAGGTATTTAAACCCTCATCCATCCAAGACCATTGACGCTCATCGCTGTTAATGATCATTGGGAAAAAGTTATGTCCTACCTCGTGAATGATTACTCCTAACATACCATTCTTTGTAGCTTCTGTATACGTACCATCTTTTTCTGTACGACCGTAGTTGAAACAGATCATTGGATACTCCATACCATTAGAGGCTTCAATACTTTGAGCAACTGGGTATGGATAAGGAATGGTGAACTTAGAATAAGTCTTTATTGTATGTGCTACTGCTTTAGAAGAATAAGGACGGTACAAACCGTAAGCTTCTTTTCCATAAGCACTCATACACATTACTTTCTTACCTTCTACATTTGCAGCCAAAGCATCCCAGATAAATTTACGGCTTGATCCAAATGCAAAATCACGAACGTTTTCTGCATTGAATACCCAAGTTTCTTGTGTCGTTGCTTTTGTTTTTTCTGCTTGCTTCGCTTCTGCTAAAGTCACCACTTCAACAGGCTCTGCAGAAGTTTGTGCTTTATTCCATCTAGCCAATTGAGCTGGGCTCAATACAGCTGCATAGTTTTGACAAGCACCCGTTGCCATCACCACGTGGTCGCTAGGAACTGTGATGGCTACTTTGAAATTTCCAAAAGTCAATGCAAACTCACCTCTTCCAGTAAACTGGTGGTGTTGCCATCCTTGAAAATCAGAATACACTGCTAGACGAGGATACCATTGTGCCATAGTGAACAAATGGTTGCCGTCTTCTGGGAAGAACTCATATCCACCTCTACCACCCACAGTTAATCTGTCTGTGATTTTATAATTCCAATCTACTTTAAAAGCAAATTTTTGACCAGGCTTTAATGCGGTAGGCAATTCAACACGCATCATGGTCTTGTTCACTGTATATTTTAATTTAGCACCCAATAGATCTGTGATTTTTAAAATATTCACACCCAATCCATTGTCCTTTTTTGCTTCTTCTAATTTGTCGATCATAGCAGGACTCATTGCTCTACCCATTGAACTACCATCTGGGTAACCAGCGTTCTTGGTTGTGCTATGCTCATTCTCATCCAATTGTAACCAGATATAGGTTAATACGTCGGGTGAATTGTTGAAATAAGTAATGGTCTCTGCGCCATGTAACATTAAATTTTTCTCATCTAATGTTGCTTTAATATCATAATCAGCTCTTTGTTGCCAGTACTTGGTACCTGGAGCACCACTTGCCGTTCTGTATTCATTTGGCGTTGGTAAAATAGTACCCAATTGCTCAAATTTGTTTCCATGGTTTGAACCTGGGTTGTTTCGGATGTCCTGCGCCACAACTGTCAAGACAGTCAAGCACATGATTCCGAATGACAATAATTTCTTCATAGCAGTTTCGTTTTCAAGGTTTAAAGAGATCCTAGTCGATCTAGGATCATACGTAAAGATAACAATATAGTCAAGATAGAACCATACCGCACATACATTTTTCTAGGCAATTTTAAGAAGTTGACAAAGCCATAACTAAGTGCTAAAATCACCCCAACAATCAAGATTTGGCCTATTTCAAGCCCAATATTGAATGAAAACAAGGGACCCAATAAGGAAGCTTCCTTGCCCAATAGACTTTTTAGATAATTGCTAAACCCTAGTCCATGGATGAGGCCAAAAAAGAGCGCCAATCCATAATGCGCCGAATAACGCTGTTTAAATTCAAAATCCTTGACCCAAAAATTAGATAAAGCAGTGATCAAAATAGTTACAGGGATCATAAACTCTACCCAATTCACCGAAATATCAATCAAGGATAAGGTACTTAAAGCCAAAGTCAAAGAATGACCAATCGTAAAAGAAGTGACTAAAGCCAATATTTTTTTCCAGTCTGACCAGATGTAGCGCAGGGTCAAAGCCAAGACAAATAAGATATGATCCACTCCCCCTAAATCAATAATATGTTTAAAACCTAGTCTTCCGTACATCAATAGTTCCTCCATAAATGAATTTTTCTGGTGTTAAATTAATGAAGACCTTTGTATCCACAAAATAAACTACTATGGCTTGGATTGGCTTGAAACATTGGATGCTTTGGATAATGACCTCATTTCACCCTTTTTATATTTCTGTCATTGAGATCGAACATAATGCAAAAAATGCCAGTATCGAAATTAGTGTACGCACTTATACAGATGACTTAGAGAAGATGATTCAAAAAGAATTCAATGTGAAATTAGACCTGAATCAAGCCAATCAAAAAGAACAAGCCAATAAGTATATCAACCAGTACATACAAAAAAAAATGGCATTGAGCACGAATGGCATTCAATACAAGATGGAATATGTAGGTTATGAAATCCAGAAAGAAAGTACTTGGAGCTATTTTGAAATCAAAGAAGTCAAGCAGTTAAAGCAATTAAACGTTTTTTGTGAAATCTTATTTGGCATTGATCCCAATCAAATCAATATTTTTCATGTGACATCAGGAGGGCAAAGAAAAAGTTTTGAATTAGCTTCACCCAAGAACTCAACGCAATTTAACTTTTAGAAATCAAGCCAAATAGGCTCCTTAGGCAATTCCTGCATGGCCTATTTATTTTTTTAGTTCCATTAACATATATGGCGTCAATTCCGAAGCTCTAGTAGCTGGATTTAAAAATTGCAAAGTCAATAAAGTTACATGAAATCGATTTCCTTGATACAGGATCTTAGAATTCGGGAAATCAACCAATACTTGCTTTGCCGGCAACGCTTCCACCACGATCCACTGACCTTCTTTTAACAAACTACTGTCTTTGATTACTGGAAAAATATGCTGCCCATAAAAATGAAACGCATTGCTATTGGGCATTTTATACAAAGCTGCTTTTTGGATATCCCAATTTTTTGCTTTCGCTTCTTTTGCCAATTCATTGCCCCACTGAAATTGTAATAAATGAGGATAGAAAAAACTGTTCATGATTAAGTTAAGCCCAATCATCAATACAAGACTCATTGTAATCCATTTTTGAATGAGCCCCTTTTTACTAAATAGCAGCTTAAGCATTAGGATGTATGTACCAAATTGAATGCATATACCCCACCAGCCCATCTTCCCAAAAGGAATATTGATGATCAATCCCATCGCAATCAATAAGATCAGAAAAATAAACAAATGGAACCCATAAAACCATTTAACCCCTTTACTCAAACGGTCTGATTGATCTAGTAATGGTGCAATATGCGCAGCCAGTAGGATAGCAGCCAATGGGAAGACTACAAAAATATAATGTGGCAATTGCGCCTGACTTCTTGATAAAACTAAATAAGTTAAAAAGAATCCAAAAAAACTAACTCGTTCAACAGACACTTTGAATAAACCCTCTTTAACAATAGTGCCTATTTTAGCTACAAATGCCCAAAGAAAAATAAAGATCCAAGGCAAGAAACTCCAAAGCATATTCTCCAATAAGAAAGTTGGATAACTCATTTCATGATAATAATTCTCCCCGGTGTACCTTCCAAAACTTTGGGTCCAATAGTAAAACTTCAATCCCGATTCAATAGGTATATTGTTGATTAATTTGCCGGGATGTAAATCATACTGTTGGTATAAGCCCCAACTCATAGGCAATAATAAAACCCCAATGATAAGGAGACCTACTATATAAATAGGCTTGAAAAAATAAGCCCATTTTTTCTCAAAAAACCATTGTGGTGCAAAAGCCAATACCGGCACCACCAACGCAATCGGCCCCTTGGTCATCATCCCTCCTGCTATTGCTACCATGGCCCAAACAAAATCAGCCCAATGATCGGAATCCTCCCATTTTGCAATCAACCAAATACTTAATGCCACCCATCCCATTAACATGGTATCGGTTCTTACATCGTGTGCGATTAAGAAAAAAGCTTGACAGCTAGCTAGCATCAACACCGCTAAATAAGCGACGGTTTGATTGTATTTTAATTTTGCAAATTGAAAAGTTGCAAACAATGCAAGGCCTAGAAAAATAAGGGAAGGTAAACGGTAAGCCCAGTCAGAAATGCCAAAAATTTTCATCGACAAAGCCGATAACCAAAACAACATGGGCGGTTTATCTAAATAGTCTTTCCCAAGATCAAAGATTTGCAAGAAGCTATTTCTTTCCAACATTTCCCTACTAATTGAAGCATATTGTGCTGCATCAATATCCATTAATGGGATTGCAAAAGCGCCAATGACTTGTACGCCGATAATCGCAGAAAGTAATAACCAGAAAGTATTTTTATGCATCAGGGTTTATTTTTTAAATTGTATTGGCCCTGCCCATTTTAAATAAAGCTTTGCTATAAAATAACCAGAAATCAATCCAATCATACTGCCGCCAAGAATATCCAATGGATAATGAACCCCTACATACATTTGAGCATAGGCAATCAAGCCGGCCCAAAGAAAGAAATACTTTGTATATCTTTTTTGCTTCATACCCCAAGTCATAAAAATAAACATGGCCAAGCCAAAATGATTGGCAGCATGGGAGGATGTGAAACTAAATCCACCCGAACAATGGTCTAATAAAAGCCTTGTTTTGCCAAAGAGTGCAGGGTCATTACAGGGTCTTAATCGATGAAAAAGGGGTTTGAAAATACTGCTACTCACCTGGTCAGTGACACCAACATTAATCAAAGCAAATAACAACCATTTCCAGGTTTTCCAACCTATCTGATACCCCATCCATCCTAGCAAAAAAACATACAAAGGAATCCAATTATTAGAATGTCTTGTCCAAGGCAGGATGGTATCCAATAACGGATGGTGCCAAACCCCATTGATTTGATAAAACAACGCTTGGTCGATGTCCTTAATTTGTTGAAAAATACTTAGCCCCATGGAGTAAAGATACAAGGAAGTGGAAAAATTTAAAGTAAATTTGCATTTCGTTTTATTTTAATATTTAGCTATGTCATTAATTAAGAGCATTTCGGGTTTTAGAGGCACCATTGGAGGCCGACCTGACGACAACCTTACCCCCATCGATATTGTAAAATTTGCATCGGCTTACGGCACTTGGTTGATCAGAAAATCAGCTGGGAAGAAAAAAGTGATTGTGGGCCGTGATGGTAGAATGAGCGGCTTGATGGTAGAAGCATTAGTAGAACAAAGTTTATTGGCATTGGGCATTGATGTGGTTCATCTGGGACTAAGCACCACTCCTACAGTAGAAATGGCAGTAGTGTTTGAAGGCGCAGATGGTGGAATTATTTTAACTGCAAGTCACAATCCTAAAGAATGGAATGCCCTTAAATTATTAAATGAAAAAGGAGAATTTGTAAGTGGAGAAGAGGGTAAAACCATCCTTGCTTTAGCGGAACAAGAAGATTTTATTTATGCGCCTGTGGATGAAATGGGCTCAATCATTGGTGATGACAATAGTTTATCAAAACATATTCAAGCCATTTTAGACCATCCATTGGTGGACATTTACGCTATCAAAAAAGCCAATTTCAAAGTCGTTGTAGACGCCATCAATAGTTCTGGGGCATTTACAGTACCTGCTTTATTGAAAGCAATTGGCGTGGAAGATATAGTGGTATTGAATGCAGAGATGACAGGTGATTTTGCGCACAATCCAGAACCATTGAAAGAACACTTAACGGTACTTTGCGATACGGTTGTCAACGAAAAAGCACATTTAGGTATCGCGGTGGATCCTGACGTGGACCGTTTGTGTTTTGTAAGTGAAGAAGGCAATTTATTTGGCGAAGAGTATACCTTGGTGGCTGTTGCAGATTATATTTTACAATACACCAAAGGGGCCACAGTGAGTAATTTATCCTCTACTAGAGCCTTAAGAGATGTCACTGAAAAATATGGCTGTACTTATTTTGCAAGTGCAGTTGGCGAAGTGAATGTGGTCACCAAGATGAAAGAAGCAAAAGCCGTCATTGGAGGAGAAGGCAATGGCGGAATCATTGTACCTGATTTACATTATGGAAGAGATGCTTTAATTGGTATTGCACTGTTCTTATCTCATCTTGCCAAAGCGGAAACAACCTGTTCTGCATTAAGGGCTAGTTATCCTGCTTATTTTATGAGCAAGAAAAAGATGGATTTAAATGCCAGCCTTTCATTGACTACTATTTTTGATCAATTAAAGCAGGAATTTTCCGCGTATCCAATGAATGATATAGATGGACTTAAGATTGATTTCGAAAATGAATGGGTCCATTTACGTTCTAGCAATACAGAACCCATCATGCGCATTTATACTGAAGCAACATCACAAGATGCCGCGGACCAATTAGCCGATAAAATTATTCAGCTAATTCTTAAAATTCAGTAAATTAGCAAACATGCAGAGAATCTATTTTGACAATGCGGCTACCACCCCGCTTGCACCCGAAGTACTTGAAGCAATGATGCCTTATTTAACAGAGAAATTTGGCAACCCTTCCTCCATTTATAGTTATGGCAGAGAGACTAGACTTGCTATTGAGCAAGCTAGAAAATCGGTAGCGAAAAACTTAGGTGCCAAGCCTGCTGAAATATTTTTTACAAGTGGCGGAACAGAGAGTAGCAATACCATTTTAAACGCAGCCATTCTAGATTTAGGATGCAAGCATATCATAAGCTCACCTATTGAGCACCATGCCACTTTACACACTGTAACACATTTGGCCAAGCAGCATCATGTCGCTTTAAGCTTTGTACAGATTTTGCCAACTGGACATATTGATATGGCCCATTTAGCCACTTTACTAGCAGACAGTTCAGAAAAGGCAATCGTTTCAATCATGCACGCCAATAACGAAATTGGAAACATGATTGATATTGAAGCGGTGGGGCATTTGTGTCGTCAGCACAATGCTTATTTTCATAGCGACACAGTGCAAACCGTAGGACATTTTCCATTTGAATTAAGCAAACTACCTGTTGATTTTATTACAGGTGCTGGACATAAATTCCACGGCCCTAAAGGCGTGGGTATCCTATACATCAATGAAAATGTAAAAATCAGCCCACTGGTTCATGGTGGTTCGCAAGAACGCAATATGCGCGCAGGGACAGAGAACTTATACGGCATCGTTGGATTCGCCAAAGCCCTTGAATTAGCAACAGATAAACACCAAGAAGATAGCAACTATATTCAATCTTTAAAACAATACATGCACGACCAATTGGTGGCAAATATACCCGGCGTGAGTTTTAATGGAGATCCATTTGGTGCTAGTTTATATACTTTATTAAGTGTGAACTTTCCAAAGAACGAAAAGACAGAAATGATTTTATTCAACCTAGACATGCATCATATTTGTGCAAGTGGCGGTAGCGCTTGTTCTAGTGGCGCTCAACAAGGATCTCATGTGATTGGGGCATTGAATAAAGGATCCGAGATCGTGACCATTCGTTTTTCATTCTCTAAACAAAATACAAAAGCGGAAATTGACCAAGTAGTGGCGGCTTTATTGACGATGATGAACTAATCACTTTTCGTTTAACCAATCAGACTTATATATCAGTCGAATAAATTATACAAAAAGAGGCGCTTCAATCGAAGCGCCTCTTTTTTATTGGATCCAATAAAATGAAACTCGATTATGGCTGAGCCACTGGCATTCCTTTTTCTAAATTCTGTATCACATTGATCAACTGATAACAAGTTAGTATATCTTGTATGAAAGCACCTTGTTTATTGTTGAATTCAGTTGGTTTATTCTGATATGCATTCTCTGCGTTTTGCATAAACTGCTCCTCGGACATTGGCGTACCCAATGATTTATAATAAGCCAATTGTTGTGTTAAATCTTTTACTACAGCGGCACCTACTCTTTTTGCTAGTTCAGTATCCCCAGCAGCATAGGCAGCTTGTAAGTATAAATAAGAGAAATAGTTGTGTTGATTGCCTCTATTAGACGACATACCATAAGGTAGGTTTTTTACACTTATTTCTGCATCTAATTTTCTTAAAATCTGGCGCGCACTATCTTTTTTGCCTTCAGCAACTAAAGCTTGTGCAATCTGTGCTACATTCAATCTCAAAGAATTTAAATGTCTTCTATTTTCTTCGTCAAAATACACATTGGACTTGCTTGCATTTTTGAAATCAAACTTCGTCATGATATTCATGTAAGCAGCATCTGTATCCACCGTAGCGCCCTTTACAGGAACCAATTCATATGCCATGCCCGTTTGACGCACATATTGATCCAACCCAAGGTCCTTTAACTCCTGAGTAGAAGTAAAACAGATTGGACGTTTGAATTGTGTAGTAGAAATGATTGCATAAATAGCCAATTCATTTTTGATCATGTATTGTCTATTTGGATTGAAATCAATCAATAATTCAGATTCAATATTATCAGTTGGTTTAGCAATGCCAGAAGCCAATGCAAATTCCTTATTCACAGGCATTTTGAACTTATGTGTAGGGAAGATACTCACTGGACCTTCCTGCGTAGATGCTTGGTACCTGCCTGTTTGATCGCCTATCACATACCTTAACATAGAATCTAAATTATGGTAAGTCGTTTCGCCAAACTCTGGCATAGCTTGGTAATAAGCCACGTTTAATTTATTTCCAGCAACTTGTTCTTCTGTAAAAATGACATCAAACTTGTCACTTTTATTCACCTTGTATCTTAATTCACGCATATACCAATCAGACCCCAATAAGCTATTCACCACCACACGTACATCTGGGCGAATGCCTTCCACTTCCTGCGCATACCACAAAGGATAAGTGTCATTGTCTCCGAAAGAAAATAAAATGGCATTTGGAGGACAGCTTTCTAGATAAGCTCTTGCCATATCTCTTGCCAATGTCTTTTGACCACGATCATGGTCATCCCACTCTTGCTGCGCCATTAAAGTTGGGACAGCCAATAAACAACCTAATGTAGCAATAGTTGTGGCCATTTTTTTATTGATCACTTTATTCAACCAATCTGCTACTTGTAATACACCTAATCCTATCCAAATCGCAAAAGCGTAGAATGAACCCACATAAGCATAATCACGCTCACGAGGTTGTAAAGTGACTTGGTTCAAGTAAATTACAATCGCCAAACCAGTGAAGAAAAACAATAGTCCCGTCACCACGAAATCCTTTTTGTTCTGTTGGTATTGATATAGCAATCCAATAATACCTAAGAACAATGGCAACATGAATAGATTGTTATTTGCTTTATTGTCTTTACGAATACTATCTGGCATTTTAGATTGTTCCCCAAAGAAGAAATTGTCTACTACAGCAATGCCAGTCTTGAAATTACCATCACGCACATTGCCAAATCCTTGCAAATCATTTTGCTTTCCTGCAAAATTCCATAGGAAATAACGTAGGTACATGAACCCAAATTGATAATTGGTAAAGTACTTGATATTGTCTCTCAAAGTTGGCACATCCCCTTCCTGTACACCGGCAAATGCACGGTAACTATCTAATTGACCACGATCATTGTCACCATCCCACATTCTTGGAAATAAATGGGCAGAGGGTGCTGAACCCCAATCACGCTTTAGATTTTTTCCAGAGAACTCATAGTTCGTTGGTGTCTTCACATATTGATCGCTTCCTTCTATTGTTTCTGCTTTGTCTACAAAATCAGGACCATATAAAATTGGCCAATCACCATATTGCTCTCTTCCTAAATAACCTACCAAGGTGACAGGATTGTCTACATTGTACATATCTACAGAAGGGTCTGCATTAGAACGGATCATTGTAGTGAGGTAAGTTGAATAACCTACTAATACAAACACCGTAGACCAGATACCCAATTTTAAGAAATAGAATCCTTTTTTGTTAGCATATCGAATACCCAATACAATCAAGGCAATGACTAATACAAAGAAGAAGATGAAACCGCTATAAAAAGGCAAGCCCAAACTATTGACAAAATGAACATCAAAAGCAGCTGCCCATTTAATGGTGTATTGAATTAGAAATACTTGTACCAATCCAGTAATCACCACCCCAATAAAGAAAGCAAATAATGCGCCTTTGAAAGAAGGTTTGTACAATCTGAAATAGTACACCATCACAATGGCAGGGATGGTCAATAAGTTTAATAAATGGACGCCTATAGAAATACCCATGATGTAGAAAATGAAAATAATCCATTTGTCTGCACCTGGCTGATCTGCTTTATGCTCCCATTTTAAGATAGCCCAAAAAACCAATGCAGTAAAGAAGGAACTCAATGCATATACTTCACCTTCTACAGCACTATACCAAAATGAATCGCTAAAGGTATAAGCCAATGCGCCTACTACACCTGCCCCCATCACCAAGAAAATTTGGTTATTGGTTAAAGCAGCTCCAGATTGTGTTTCTAAAATTCGTTTTGCAAAATGGGTGATGGTCCAGAATAAAAATAAAATAGTGAATCCACTTGCAAGTGCACTCATACTATTGACTGCCAAAGCCGCTGTTTGTGGATTGTCACCAAAAAAAATAATAAATACCCTGCCTAAAAGCACAAACATAGGTGCGCCAGGGGGATGTGGAATTTGTAATTTGTAAGCACTACTGATAAACTCTCCGCAATCCCAAAAGCTACCAGAAGCTTCCATCGTTAATAAGTAAACAGTGCAAGCAATTAAAGTAACCGCCCAGCCTGTCCAATTGTTGATTTTTTTAAAATCCATTTTGTCCTTTTTAGTAGTTGCAAACTTAATCGAAACTGAGCAAAAAGGGAAATTTGAGCCAGCTTTAAGGTTATTTTAAGATTTTAAGGTTCCCCCAAGGTTTTTTATCTTTGTGCTGCATGAGTCAAAATCGATCTGTCGCATTCCATACATTAGGTTGTAAGCTGAACTTCTCAGAAACTTCTACCCTTTCTAGGCAACTAGAGCTAGAAGGCTTTGAAAAGAAGCAGTTTACAGAGCAAGCCGATGTATATGTCATCAATACCTGCTCTGTAACAGAGAATGCCGATAAGGAATGTCGTCAATTGGTAAGAAGGGTTCAACGATTGGCGCCTGAGAGCTTTATTGTCATCACAGGATGTTATGCCCAGTTGAAACCACAGGAGATTGCCACTATTCCAGGGGTAGACCTTGTTTTGGGTGCTGCTGAAAAATTCAATCTTGTACAACATCTTGCCAACCTTACCAAGGGAGACGAGACGAAGATATGTAGTTGTGATATAGACACTGTTTCTGGTTTTAACAGCTCCTTCTCTGTGAATGATAGAACAAGGACTTTTTTAAAAGTACAAGACGGCTGTGATTATAGTTGTTCATTTTGTACGATTCCTATGGCTAGAGGTAAAAGCAGGAGCGATACTGTTGCTAATGTAGTCAAACAAGCGCAGGGCCTTGCAGAGAATGGTGTGAAAGAGATTGTTTTGACTGGAATTAATTTAGGCGATTTTGGTAAAGGCGGTGATGGCGGCAAAAAACATGAAGAAAGCTTTTTCGAATTGATCAAAGCATTGGACAACGATACTGCTATTGAACGTTATCGCATTTCCTCTATTGAACCGAATTTATTAACGGATGAAATTATTGCATGGGTTGCCCAAAGCAAAAAGTTCATGCCTCATTTTCATATTCCTTTACAAAGTGGATCGGATGCGGTTTTGAAATTAATGCAACGCAGGTACAATAGTCAGTTTTATAGAGAACGTATTGAATTGGTAAAAAAAATGATTCCAGATGCAGCTATTGGGGTGGATGTAATTGTAGGATCTCCTGGAGAAACTGAAGCTTATTTTCAAGAAAGTTTTGCTTTCATTCATAGCTTAGACGTTTCCTATTTGCATGTATTCACTTATTCAGAACGTGCTGCAACAAAAGCATTGGACATTAAACCTATTGTCCCAATTTCGGTTCGAAATGAACGCAATAAAATTCTACGCAATCTTTCTTACCAAAAATTACAATATTTCACCGAAGCACATAGAGGTGAAACAAGAAAAGTACTATTTGAATCTGTGAAAAAAACTGCAGATGGAGGAATAGAAATGTTGGAAGGTTATTCAGATAACTATATAAGGGTTAGTACACCCTATAGAGCCGAATGGAGCAATCAAATAGTGGATTGGACCATTTAATAATTGGATAGATTTACGAATTTAAAGTACTGAAACCTCTTCTAATTTAAATTCCACAATCATCATCATATTGATACTGTCTAATCTAACGTAGACGGATTTCTTATCAGCTTTGACCACTTCTCCCCTTTGCCCCATAAACAATCCATTGTTTACAGCTACTTTGGTGTTTGGCTTGATTTCACCCATGTCCACCACTTGAATATTGGTATAAGATAGCCCTAGATATTTTCTGATGAGTTCTATCTCATTGTCTCTGATGATAGCAGGTTTTTTTTCAAAATAAAGAAAGCGCACCACACCCATTGTACTTAGTACATTATTGTATTCCGCTTTGGTCGTTTTTACAAAAACATAGGATTTAAAAAGGGGCTCTTCGATGATTTTTTTGCGATCGGACCACTGACGTTCCTTTTTCTGCGTTGGACACCAGCTTTCAACACCTTTTTGCGCAAAATTCAAATCTACCTTTTTCTCCCATTTGGGTTTTGTATACACCACATGCCAGTTTCTCAATTGTTCCATGATCTTACTTGTTTTTAGCTAGAGTGGTTTTTTTATTAAATGCCGATAAAATATTGCTAGACTCATTCAATTGAAAATCTTTAGCCAAATCCTTAATCCAACCTTGATAACGATCTTGCTTTGATTTATCTGGATTGTTGTAAAATTTATCGTTGTCCACTTTCAATGGAATTAATTTCATTGGTGTCTTTAATTTAAGTGCTTGCTCGTTCTGCTTAGAAACGGCTTGCACCTGCTTTTTAAAGGCCTGGTATTTATCTAATTTTAAATAAACCGGTGTCTCAATTTGACTAGACACCCATTGCAAATTTTGTTTAAATCGATTCAATGAAGAATCATTTTGTAGGTGCTTATTGGTCGCTGCTACAATTGGGTCCAACTGAATGGCATTTGGCCAAATTTGATACTTAGCTCTCTCCATTTCATCCCAGCTCAATGCAGACTCATTGTCTTTTTCTCTATATTTTAAGTACTCGTATTCATCTGGCAATATCACATCAGGCACTACTCCTTTCTTTTGGGTGGAGCTTCCTGTAATACGATAGAATTTTTGAAAGGTTAATTTTACCGATCCATATTCAGTTTGAATACCCAAAGAATCCAAAGGTTTACCAAAAGCCACATTGCGCTGAACAGTGCCTTTTCCATAAGTGGAAGAACTACCTACTACAATACCGCGCTTGTAATCTTGAATTGCACCAGCAAAGATCTCACTAGCAGATGCACTAAATTCATTCACCATCACAACCAACGGGCCATCGTATAAAATACCTGGTGTTTCATCGTACAACGTTTGTGACCTCCCTTCTTTATTTCTGATTTGAACTACAGGTCCTTTGTCAATAAATAGACCAGCCATCTGCACCACTTCATACAAAGAGCCGCCTCCATTAAAACGCACGTCAATCACAATACCTTTTACGTTTTCAGCTTTTAGTTTTTTAATTTCAGCAGCTACATCTTCAGAACATCTATGTCCGTCTTCTCTTTCAAAATCGGCATAAAAATCGGGCAATAAAATGTAGCCGTATTTATCTTCACCTTTTTGGATGACCACACTTCTAGCATACCCTTCATCTAACACAATTTTTTCTCTAATTAATGAAACAATTTTAAATGAACCATCTGGTTTTCTAAAAGTCAAACGAACTTCTGTACCCAAATTGCCTCTAATCAATTTCACTGCATCTGTTGTTTCATAACCTGAAACATCCACAGGCTCTTCTGCACCCTGTGCAATTTTAACAATCACATCATTCACCACTATTTGTCCAGATTTCCATGCTGGTCCTCCAGGCTGAATACTAGCAATTCGAATCCCAAAATCGTCCTGCGTCAATTGAGCGCCAATACCGTATATCACACCACTCATTTGTTCTGTAAAAGATCTTTTTTCAACAGGTGCTAAATAGTCTGTGTGTGGATCCATTAAACCAGTAATTGCATTTAAGAATAAGTCGAATCGCTTTTCCTTTGTAAAAGTTTTTTCAAAAGATTCTAATCTCTTTTTAAAAGACTTTTTAATATACGCCCTTGATTCTGCTTCTAATGTGGAGTCGTTTTTGAAAACGAATTTTTCTTTGTCTTTATTTTTAGTTCTTTCCTCTACCAAACTTGCATAGCGCTCTATCGTCCTATACTTTAACATCATCTCCCAACGATTTGCTCTTTCTACTTCGTTTTTTGGGTAAGGCAATTTATCGGCATTCAACTGTACTGAATCGTCTTTATTAAAATCAAAAGGCTGATCCATAATTTGATTGAACAAGGTTTGTACTTCCTTTATACGACGCTCATAAACACTACTTACAGCTGGTTGAAAAGCAATTGTAGCGCCGTGAATTTCGTCATCAATCGTTGTGCTATAATTGGATAAACCATCTACATCGGATTGCAGGAAAATATTTTTTTCGGGATCTAATGCTTTAAAATAAGCACTGAAAACTTCTTTTGAAAAATCGTCATCAATGCGTCTAGGGCTATAATGTTCAGACTCCAATAAATGGCCGACAGTAGATAATAATTTTCTCTGTCTTAACTCAGGAGACTCTTGATTTTCGGGCTTAAAGGTGTTAAAAGCAAAGAACAAAGCGCCAAATAGGAACACTGTGGCAAAAACTTTCCACTTATTTTGTTTTACGTATGTCATAAATGTGTGCATGAAGTATTTCAAAAATAGCGTAAAAAGCCTATTCTAGGTTCCAAATTGGAATAATCTGGTTTATTTTACCATAATTTTATAAAAAGATGTAAAACATCTTTTAAAGATTACCGAATTAGTGTATTTTTGCGACCCTAAATGGAGGGCGTAGCTCAGTAGGTTAGAGCGACAGATTGTGGTTCTGTA
>JACCDI010951122.1_pt1 | contig 21582 bp, 19 predicted proteins | sample 7442791 | NCBI WGS metagenome assembly JACCDI01 (sample SAMN15323434, study PRJNA562643) | freshwater metagenome | isolation source: river surface water | place: USA:Blue River Watershed | collected 2017-08-15
CGCTGCGCGACTCGCTGGAAAAGCTCAAGCTCAACGACGCCGCGCTGATGTACGAGCCGGAAGTGTCACAGGCACTGGGCTTCGGCTTCCGCTGCGGCTTCCTCGGCCTCCTGCACATGGAGATCGTGCAGGAACGCCTCGAGCGCGAATTCGACATGGACCTGATCACCACCGCACCGACGGTGATCTACGAAGTGCAGATGCGCGACGGCACCACCATCATGGTCGACAACCCGTCGAAGATGCCGGAACCGTCAAAGATCGACGATATCCGCGAACCGATAGTGACAGTGAACCTGTACATGCCGCAGGAGTATGTGGGCTCGGTGATCACGCTCTGCACGCAGAAGCGCGGCATTCAGGTCAACATGAGCTACCACGGCAAGCAGGTGCAGCTGACCTATGAAATCCCGATGGGCGAAGTGGTGCTCGATTTCTTCGACCGGCTCAAGTCCATCTCGCGCGGCTATGCGTCGATGGATTACGAGTTCAAGGAATACCGCTCGTCCGACGTGGTGAAGGTCGACATGCTGATCAACGGCGACAAGGTCGATGCGCTGGCCATCATCGTGCACCGCTCGAATGCGCCGTTCCGCGGACGCGCGGTGGCCGCCAAGATGCGCGAACTGATTCCGCGCCAGATGTTCGATGTCGCGATCCAGGCCGCGATCGGCTCCAACATCATCTCGCGCGAGAACGTGAAGGCGCTGCGCAAGAACGTGCTGGCCAAATGCTATGGCGGCGATATCTCACGCAAGCGCAAGCTGCTGGAGAAACAGAAGGCGGGCAAGAAGCGCATGAAGCAGGTCGGCTCGGTCGAGATCCCGCAGGAAGCCTTCCTCGCGATCCTGCAAGTCGAAGAAAAGTAAATCCCGGAACCCGAAGTCCTACCGATACCCGACGGCCACCACCATGACCCTGCAATCCATCCTGGGCAATTTCGCGCTGATTCTGTTCCTGCTGACGATCGCCACCGGCGTCGTGTGGGCGGTCGATCGCTTCCATCTGGCACCTGCACGTCGCAAGAGTGCCGAGGATGCGCTGGCCGAGTTCGATGCACGCACCGCGCGTCTGGCCGCTGACGGCGTCAAACCGGATCCGATCGCGCGTGCCGAACTGGTGTCACGCCTGGACCGGCAGCCGACCTGGGTCGCCTACACCGGCAGCTTTTTCCCGGTGATCGCGGCAGTGTTCCTGTTTCGTTCCTTCGTGATCGAGCCGTTCAAGATCCCGTCGAGCTCGATGGTGCCCACACTGCAGATCGGCGACCTGATCCTGGTGAACAAGTACACCTATGGCATTCGCCTGCCTATTGTGAACAAGAAGATCATCGCGATCAACGACCCGCAGCGCGGTGACGTGATGGTGTTCAAGTTCCCGAAAGACACCTCGCTGGACTACATCAAACGCGTGGTCGGCGTGCCGGGCGACAAGGTGGTCTACAAGAACAAGAAGCTCTCCATCAACGGCCAGCCAGTGGCGTATGAACGCCTGCCCGAGTATCTGGACGAAGAGCGTCTCAGCTACTTCAGCCACTACCGCGAAAACCTGACTGGCCTGTCGCATGAAATCCTGAATGACGACAAAGTGCCCGGCTATGTGCCCAGCCCGGATGCGTTCCCGCAGCATGAGCTGTGCCGCTACGACCTTGAGGGCTTCGAGTGCACGGTGCCGGCTGGACATTACTTCATGATGGGTGATAATCGGGACAACAGTCTGGACTCCCGCTACTGGGGTTTTGTTCCGGATAGAAACATTGTCGGAAAAGCATTTTTTGTCTGGATGAACCTCGGCAACCTGAAACGCATCGGCAGCTTCCAGTGAACATCCGCCACCGGAGCCAATCCCGCCGCTGGCTGTCTCAGCAGCGCGAGGACGGTTTTTCGCTGATCGGTTTTCTGTGCACGTTGATCGTGGTCGGGGTCGCTGGATTGCTGGCCTTGCGCGCCGGCCCGGGCGTGATCGAATACTGGGCGGTGGAGAAGGCCGTTAGGGCGGCGAAAGCGACCTCGAACACGCCCGAGGAAGTGCGCGGCACTTTCGACAAGATGGCGGCGGCCGGTTTCATCGACGCGATCGAAGGCAAGGACCTGAAGATCAGCGGCCGTGGCGACCAGATGGAAGTCAGCTTTGCGTACCAGAAGACAGTCCCGTTGTATGGTCCGGCGAGCCTGGTGATCGAGTACAAGGGTTCGACGGCAGAGGCCAAAGGTGCAGGAAATGACGCCGGCAACGATGCCGGCAAAGCGTCGGAGAATGCCGCCAGGTAGGGGCAAGAGCCAATGGATATCGACCAACTGCAACAACGGCTGGGCCACACCTTCGGGAATGCTGCATTACTGCAGCAGGCCCTGACACACCGCAGCCACAGCAGCCTGCACAACGAGCGCCTCGAGTTCCTCGGGGACTCGGTGCTGAACTGCGTGGTGGCATCGCTGCTGTTCGAGAAGTACAACAAGATCGATGAAGGCGATCTGTCGCGCTTGCGCGCCAACCTCGTCAAACAGCAATCCTTGTACGAGATTGCGCAGCGGCTCGAATTGTCGCAATGCCTGCGGCTGGGCGAAGGCGAACTGAAATCCGGAGGATTTCGCCGTCCGTCCATCCTGGCCGATACGCTCGAAGCGCTGTTCGGCGCCATATTCCTCGACGCCGGTTTTGATGCTGCGCGCGACGTGATCCGCGCGATGTATGTGCCCATCCTGCAGAGCGTGGACCCGAAGACGCTGGGCAAGGATGCCAAGACCCTGCTGCAGGAGTACCTGCAGGGCAAGAAGATCGCGCTGCCGCAATACAACGTGGTCGCCACCCATGGCGCCGCGCACAACCAGGAATTCGAAGTCGAGTGCCTGGTGCCGAAGCTCGACATCCAGGTGTTCGGCACCGGCGGCAGCCGCCGCGCCGGCGAGCAGGCTGCGGCCAAACTCGCGCTGGAGGCTGTGCAGGCCGCGCTGGTCAAGGCGCCGGCCGTGCCCAAGAAAACACGCCAGCGCACCACGCAGCTGAAACTGGCCGGCATTGCCACCATACAGCCGGATGCGCCGGTTGAGCCATCGGTTGCGGACAAGCCGGAGAAGGGCGACAGGTCCGACAAGACCGACAAAGCCGACAAGGCAAAGAAGCCAACCCCGCGCCCGGCACGCATGTCGGCCACCCGCGATGCGAATGACACGCGTCAGGCAGGCGATGCGCTCGATGAGGCGCAGCACAAAGCGGCGGAGCAAGGCCAGCCCGCTATCCGGGAACACCAGGACGAATTGCTGCTCGAGCCCGACGCGGGCAAGGGCGACGTCGTCAATCACAGCAAATCCGCATGAGTTCTTCCTCCGCCAGCACCGATTTCCGGTGCGGCTACATCGCCATCGTCGGCCGCCCGAATGTCGGCAAGTCGACGCTGATGAACAAGCTGATCGGCGCGAAAGTCAGCATCACGTCGCGCAAGGCGCAGACCACGCGCCATCGCATCACCGGCATCCAGACCCATGCCGATGCACAGTATGTGTATGTCGACACGCCCGGCTTCCAGACCCGCCACAGCAATGCGCTGAACAAGACGCTGAACCGCACCGTGACCACCACGCTGACCGCCGCCGATGTGGTGCTGTACGTGGTCGAGGCCGGTGTCTTCGGCGATGCCGATGCGAAGGTGCTCGAGCTGCTGCCGGCCAAGGTGCCGGCCATCCTCGTGATCAACAAAGCTGACCGGCTGAAAGACAAGGCGGCATTGATGGCGTTCGCGCAGGACGTCTCAGGCAAGCGTGACTTCGCGGCCATCGTGCCGGTGTCGGCCAAGCAGGGCTTCCAGCTCGATCGCCTCGAAGGCGAGATCCGCAACTACCTGCCCGCCGGCGAGGCGATCTTCGATGAGGATGACATCACCGACCGCAGCGAGAAATTCCTCGCGGCCGAGATCGTGCGCGAAAAAGTCTTCCGTTTCGTTGGCGATGAGCTGCCGTATACCAGCACTGTCGTGATCGAGAAGTTCGAGCAGGAGGGCGCGCTGCGCCGCATCTTTGCCGCGATCCTGGTCGGGCGCGATGCCCACAAGGCGATGCTGATCGGGCAGAAGGGTGCGCGACTGAAGGAGATTTCGACCCAGTCGCGGCTGGACATGGAAAAGCTGTTCGGTGGCCCGGTCTATCTCGAGATCTGGGTCAAGGTGAAATCGGGCTGGGCTGACAACGAAGCCGGCCTGCGCGCCTACGGCTACGAATAAGGCGCGCGATGGACGCGCCCGCGCAGCACACTGACGCACCGCCCCGCGCCGCAGACCAGCCGGCGCAACGCCAGCCGCGCGGCAAGGCGCCGGAGCGCGAGCACCGCGTCGCCAACCAGCCGGGCTTCGTGCTGCACAGCTACCCGTACAAGGAAACCAGCCTGATCGTCGAGGTATTTACGCGCGACCATGGACGGGTGCCATTGATCGCAAAAGGCGCGAAGCGCCCGCATTCGAAACTGCGCGGCGTGCTGCAGACCTTCCAGCCGCTGCAGCTGGCCTGGAGCGGCAAATCGGAAGTGCGCACCCTGGTGTCGGCCGAGTGGGTCGGCGGCCTGCTGCCGCTGGAACGCTCGGCGCTGCTGTGCGGTTTTTACCTGAATGAATTGCTGGTCAAGCTGCTGGCACGCGATGACCCGCATCCGCAGTTGTTCGACCACTATGTATCGGCGCTGAACCAGCTCGCGCACGACGAGCCGCCGGCCATCGTGTTGCGCAAGTTCGAGCTGGTGCTGCTGAAGGAAACCGGCGTCGCCGGCAGTCTGGTGAGCTTGTCCGGCGGTCGCTCGGTCGAGCCCGATCAGATCTACGTGTTCGATCCCGAACGGGGCCCGCGCGAAGCAGTCGCCAGTGACACCGCGCCTTCGGTGTCCGGCAAGACCCTGATCGACATGGAGTCTGGCGACTATACGGACCCGGCGACCCAGCAGCAGAGCAAGTTCCTGATGCGTCACCTGCTGGGCCATCATCTGGGCGGGATGCCGCTGAATACGCGACAGATACTGATCGACCTGCTGCAGCTGTGAGCAACGGCCGGCATCCATCACGATAAAGACAGACAATAACGACGACACAAGCAGCGCAACCTCCAACACAAGACCAGCCCCGGACTGCAGACCATGAGCTATCTGAACCCGCACGGCGCCGTGATCGACCTCGGCGTCAACATCGACCATGTCGCGACGCTGCGCAATGCGCGCGGCACCACCTATCCTGATCCGCTGCAGGCTGCGCTGCTGGCAGAGCAGGCCGGTGCCGATGCGATCACGCTGCACCTGCGCGAGGACCGTCGCCATATCCGCGACGACGATGTCGACAAGATCCGCCCGCAGCTGAGCACCCGCATGAACCTCGAGTCCGCGGTGACCGAAGAAATGCTGGAGATCGCCTGCCGCATCCGTCCTCAGGATGTGTGCCTGGTGCCGGAGCGTCGCGAAGAGGTGACGACCGAAGGCGGCCTTGACGTGATCCGCTTCTTTGATGAAGTGCGCAAGGCGTGCGAGCGGCTCGCGAAGCACGATATCCGCGTGTCGCTGTTCATCGATGCCGATGCCGAGCAGATCCGTGCGGCTGCAGAAGCCGGCGCGCCCGTGATCGAGCTGCATACCGGCCGCTATGCCGATACCGAAGGCGACGAGCAGCAGGCCGAGCTCGAGCGCATACGTGGAGGTGTTGCCACCGGCGTGCAGGTGGGACTGAAAGTGAATGCCGGCCATGGCCTGCATTACACGAACGTACAGGCCATCGCAGCCATGCCGGATATCGCCGAGCTCAACATCGGTCATGCGATCGTTGCGCATGCAGTCTTCGTCGGCTGGGAAAACGCGGTACGTGAGATGAAGGCCATCATGACCCGGGCGCGGCTCGATGCGCTGAAGGCGCGCTGATCCTCACGGCTGAGCAGACCGGATACCCGCACTGACAGGGCGCACGATGATCTTTGGCATAGGCACCGACATCATCCGCATCGAGCGCATCGCCGCGGCCGTGGCGCGCCATGGCGACCGTTTCGCCGGCAAGATCCTCGGTCCGCAGGAAATGGAAAAATACCTGCGCCGCAAGGCCAAGGTCGAGGCGCGTGGTATCCGTTTCCTCGCAACGCGTTTTGCGGCGAAGGAGGCGTTTTCGAAAGCGATTGGCCTCGGCATGCGCATGCCGATGACCTGGCGTGCGGTGCAGTTTGTCAATGCGCCCAGTGGCAAGCCGGTCGTCGTCACCAGCGGTGAGCTCACCGCTTTCATGCAGGAACATGGCATCGCAGCGCAAGTGTCGCTGACGGATGAGGCAGAATATGCAGTGGCATTCGTAATCGTGGAGAAGATATGAAGAATGGCAAGCCCGACCTGGGCCCGGTGATGCTGGATGTGGTGGGTACGACGCTGTCGGACGATGATCTGCGTCGCATCCGTCACCCGCTGACCGGGGGTGTGATCCTGTTCGCGCGCAACTACACCGATCGCGCGCAACTGACCGCGCTGTGCCAGGCCATTCATGATGCGCGCCCCGGCGTGCTGATCGCGGTCGACCATGAAGGCGGCCGCGTGCAGCGCTTCCGCACCGATGGCTTCACGCGCCTGCCGGCAATGACGAAGCTGGGCGAACTGTGGGACCGTGATGTGCTCGAAGCTTGCAAGGCGGCGACCGCGCTGGGCTTTGTGCTGGCTGCCGAGCTCCGTGCGTGCGGCGTCGACTTGTCTTTCACGCCGGTACTTGATCTCGATTATGGCCAGTCCGAAGTCATCGGCGACCGAGCGTTCCACCGGGACCCGCGCACCGTCACGCTGCTGGCCAAGAGCGTCAACCATGGCCTGCAGCTGGCCGGCATGGCCAATTGCGGCAAGCACTTCCCCGGCCACGGTTTTGTCGCAGCGGATTCGCACATTGCTATTCCCGTGGACGAGCGGGACCCGAAAGACATCCTGAAAGAAGACGCTGCACCGTATGGCTGGCTCGGCATGAGCCTGTCGGCAGTGATGCCGGCGCATGTGATCTATCCGAAGTTCGACAAGCATCCGGCCGGCTTCTCGAAGAAATGGCTGTCGCTGCTGCGCAAGGACCTCGGTTTTGATGGTGTGATCTTCAGCGACGATCTGTCGATGGAAGGCGCCAGCGTTGCCGGTACCGTGGTGCAGGGCGCGCACGCGGCACTGTCCGCCGGTTGCGACATGGTCCTGGTCTGCAATGCGCCGGCGAAGGCCGATGAGCTGCTGGCTGGCCTCGATCCGTCGGTCGCGATCGACGCGCGGCGCTCGGCCGAGCGCATCGCGGCGCTGGTACCGACGTCCGCCGCAAAAGACTGGGACGGCCTGCAGGCCGATGCGCCGTACAAGGCGGCGCGTGAACTGGTGCTGGCGCTCATGTGAAAGGGAATCGCCAAAGTCACTGGGTCGAGGCACGCACCGGGACGAGGGTTTTCACAGGGAAGTTCCTGGAATCGTCATCCCAGCGAAAGCTGGGATCCAGCGTCTTTTTCAATTAGCCATGTCTGATACACCTGCGCAGCCCGATCGCATTGATCAAACCGACCCGCGCTCAGCACTGCTGGAAGAAGTCGCACGCCTGCCGCACCTGCCCGGCGTCTACCGCTACTTCGATGCGCAGGACAAGCTGCTGTATGTTGGCAAGGCGCGTGACCTGAAGAAGCGCGTCTCCAGCTATTTCCAGAAGACGCTGGCCAGCCCGCGTACTGCCATGATGGTCGAGCGCGTCGCGCGCATGGAGACCACGGTCACGCGCAGCGAGGCCGAAGCGCTGCTGCTCGAAAACAACCTGATCAAGACCCAGCAGCCGCGTTTCAACATTCTGTTCCGGGATGACAAGTCCTATCCTTACCTGAAGCTTTCCGGCGGTGACTATCCACGCATGGCCTATTACCGGGGTGCGGTGGACAAGAAGAACCAGTACTTCGGTCCATTCCCCAGTGCTTGGGCAGTGAAGGAATCGATGCAGATCCTGCAGAAGATCTTCCTGCTGCGTACCTGTGAAGACTCGGTGTTCCAGAACCGTACGCGTCCTTGCCTGCTGCACCAGATCAACCGCTGCAGCGGCCCCTGCGTGAACCTGATCAGCCAGGAAGATTACGCGGTCGATGTTGACAACGCGGCCCAGTTCCTGCGTGGTCGCCAGACCGAGTTGATGCAGTCGCTGGAAAAGAAGATGCATGCGTTCGCCGAAGCGCTGAAGTTCGAGCAGGCTGCGGTGGTGCGCAACCAGATCACCGCGCTGTCGCGCGTGCTGCACCAGCAGAGCATGGAGACCGGCGGCGACGCCGACATCGACATCATCGCCGTCGCGGTGCAGGGCGGCCGCGCGTGCGTGAACCTCGCGATGGTGCGTGGCGGCCGCCACCTCGGCGACCGAGCGTATTTTCCGACCCAGGTCGACATGGTGGCCGGCGACGGCCCTGTCGAAGCCGAGGTGCTGAAGGCCTTCCTCGCGCAGCACTATGTCGACAAGTTCGTGCCGGCCATTCTGGTGGTGAACATCGAGCTCGACGAGCCCGAGCTGATGATGGCACTGATGGAGCAGTGCGGGCACCGGATCACGCTGGTATTCCAGCCGCAGGGCCAGCGCCGCGCGTGGCAGGAGATGGCGGTGAAGGGCGCGCAGATCGCACTGGCGAGGCTGCTGTCGGAGCAAGGCTCGCAACAGGCGCGCACGCGAGCGATGGTCGACACGCTGGGTCTCGACGCGGCCGACATCGATGCATTGCGCATCGAATGCTTCGATATCAGCCACACGCAGGGCGAAGCGACGCAGGCGTCCTGTGTGGTCTATCACCATCACCAGATGCAGAATGGCGAATACCGCCGCTACAACATCAAGGACATCACCGCAGGCGACGACTATGCCGCGATGCGGCAGGTGCTGACGCGCCGCTATGAAAAAGTCGCGAACGGTGACGGCGTGATGCCCGATCTGGTGCTGATCGATGGCGGCAAGGGGCAGGTCGAGGTCGCGCGCCAGGTGCTGGCCGAGCTGGGTCTGGACATCGGCCTGATCGTCGGCGTCGCGAAAGGCGAGGGGCGCAAGGTCGGTCTCGAGACCCTGATTTTCGCTGACGGCCGCGCACCGCTGGAACTGGGCAAGGAATCGGCAGCGCTGATGCTGATTGCGCAGATCCGCGACGAGGCGCATCGCTTCGCGATCACGGGCATGCGCGCCAAGCGCGCGAAGGCGCGGCAGGCATCACGGCTGGAAGAGATCGAAGGCATCGGCGCCAAGCGTCGGCAGAAGCTGCTCGCGCGCTTCGGCGGGCTGCGGGGCGTCCAGGATGCGAGCGTTGAGGAGCTGGCGTCGGTGGACGGGATTTCGCGGCAGCTGGCGGAAGATATCTATCGCCAGTTGCATTGAGCGCAATGCCCGCTGCAGGGGTGTCAATCTCCTTTAGAATAAGCGTCGGTCGTCATAAAAACTGAAACATGCCCTTCAATATCCCCATCCTGCTGACCTGGCTGCGCGTGGCGCTGATACCGCTGGTGGTTGGTATTTTCTTCTTGCCGGACGCGTGGATGACCGACTACGAGCGCGGCCTTTCGGCGACGGTGGTGTTCGTCGTGGCGGCGCTGACCGACTGGTTCGACGGCTACCTCGCGCGCAAGCTGGACCAGACCTCGGCCTTCGGCGCGTTCCTCGACCCTGTGGCTGACAAGCTGATGGTGGCCGGCGCGTTGCTGCTGCTGGTGCAGCTGGGTCGCACCAATGCCGTCATCGCCTTCGTGATCATCGGTCGCGAGATTGCGATCACCGCGCTGCGCGAATGGATGGCGCAGATCGGGGCGTCGAAGTCCGTCGCGGTCAGTTCGCTGGGCAAGATCAAGACCGCTGCGCAAATGATTGCGATACCGATGTTGTTGTACGCGTACCCGCTGTTCGGTGTCATCGATACGCTGTTCATCGGACAGCGTTTAATTGAAGTAGCCGCCTTGCTAACGCTGTGGTCGATGATGTACTATCTGCGCCGCGCGTGGCCGCTGATCAAAGAGCGGCACGATTTGCAGTGAACATCCGTCGCGCCTTGAGCGGGCGTGTTCGCGAGTGACTTGGGGCAGGCGCGCAGCAGTAAAAAGCAGTAAAGTTTCCAAAGGTGTTGCTTGACAAGATTTCTGGTTGGTTTATAATCTTGTTTCTGTCGACGCGGGAGTAGCTCAGTTGGTAGAGCGCAACCTTGCCAAGGTTGAGGTCGAGAGTTCGAGACTCTTCTCCCGCTCCAAAATTACAAAAGGGAAGCTTGCCAGCTTCCCTTTTTCATTCGTGATACCGGGGCGCCAGACGGCAACATGCCGGACAACGCGGTCTGCAGTTCACGGGTACAATACGGCTCCCTCGGCGGGGTAGCAAAGTGGTTATGCAGCGGCCTGCAAAGCCGTCTACGCCGGTTCGATTCCGACCCCCGCCTCCAAACATTGACGGCCTCCGCATGCGGAGGCCGTTTCGCTTTCATCGCTGTCGAATCCCGGTCAAGATGGCTTGTGTTTGGGTGCACGGCCCATGGGAAACGTTGTGCGCCGTGAACAAGAGCCTCCATGCAGCGGTTCTATACTGCTGCACATGAAGATTGAAGCGAAAGAACATCTCACCATGACAGCTGTCGTATTTGATTCGCTGACCCTCGTCAAGCGTTTAAGTGCCAGTGGCATGCCCAGTGAGCAGGCAGAGGCTGTCGTCAACATGACGAGGGACGTGATGCTGAGCGTCCCCACCAAAGACGACATTGATGCTGGGATTCGAACGCTTGACCCAAAGCTCACAACGATTGATCAGCGCTTTGCTGCGATCGATCAGCATTTCGCAGCGATCGATCATCGCTTCGATATCATCGAGCAGAAATTCACAATCCTTGAGCAGCGTCTGACGATGAAGTTGGGCTCGATATCCGTCGTGGCGCTGGGCGCATTCACCGCAATATCCAAACTGATCGGGTAGTTGCCGCTACCCGCGCCAACCGGCCATCTTGCCCGCGGCTCTTCCGCAAGCTTTACAATACACAACCTGCTTGGTTATCGACCGAGCCAGACACCCACGCCCGAGTGGTGAAATTGGTAGACACAGCGGACTTAAAATCCGCCGCTCAGCCGCGAGGCAGCGTACCGGTTCGATTCCGGTCTCGGGCACCAGTCAATTCGGCGGTGCGATTCCCAGCAGCTCGAAGAACTTGTCCAGCGAGCCGGCAGACGCGCTGACTTCTCTGACCATCTGCGGCAGGCCCATCTGGCCGAGTGCGACTGCGCGTTGCACCATGTAAGGCGTGGGGCTGTGTGGCTCGACCGTCTGCAAGAAAGCAGCGATTGCTGCCAGGGCTTCGTACGCTTGCTCGCGGTTGCGGAAGCCTGCTGTTCCGGCTTGCTCGGAGGCCGATGCGGATGATGCCGCTTGCGTCGATGCTGCACTGCCCCCGCTTGTTGCACTGGCTGGACTTCGCGCTGTTACCGAGCCATCCGCATCAGCTGAGCTGACCTCTGCGGTCTGTTCCGGGGCCGGCAATTCGACGACCGCTACCGGCAGCTCCTGCAACAGGCTGTCGGCAGCCATGCGCACCGCGTCCAGCGCCGCGGCCAGCTTCGACAGTGACGGGGACTCCGGCCCGAGCCTGTCATCGAGGCAGGCTGACAGCGCTTGCAAGGTCGCAAGGCCCTCGGACGCCCGCTGCGACAGCGCGCGCAAGCCATCGCCATCGGCAGGTTTCACGCTGTCGCGAATCTCGCGCCGGCTGCGCGGCTGGCCGTCACCGGACTTCGCATCATCCGCGGTCGGTGCGCGCTCCCAGTCGAGCAGGGTCACCGCATCGGCCCGATGCAAGGCTGCCGGAAGCAGCATCACGTTCAGCCGCAAGGTCAGCGGCAGGTTCGCATTCATCCACACGAAAGGCGCAACGCGACGGTCTGTATCGCCATCCTCGATCGCGGGCCATGCGCTGTCCCAGTAGCGTTCTGCCAGTCCCGTCACCAGTGCGAGGCCGGCGCACAAGCCATCCATGCGCGCGGTACGTATCCAGGCGTCGCACAGCCAGCCGGCCAGCTGGAAGTCTTTTGTGTCGGACTGCAGCAGCCGCACGCAGGCATCGGCGACCTTGCGCCAGTCGGCCTTCACGATCGGCCTTTCCCATTCGCCCATTGGCAGCGACGGATCGTCTTCCTCGCGCAGCTTGGGGATCTCCATGAACTCGCGTTCATAGCGCATCCAGCGGCCTGCAGGCGCATCGCCCGCCAGCGGCTGCAGCAATTGCTGCACGATCCCGTCGAGTGCGGTCGGCAAGGCCATCATCATTTCTCCACCGTCGGTGCGCGCTCGGGGAACACAGTCGGCCACGGCAGTGGCGCGGTCTTGCCGGGTTCGGACAGCGTCAGCGCGACGAAGGTGCGCACGGGCTTCGCGCGCGGCGTCGCATCCTTCGCATCAGCCAGTACCGGGATCTCCAGCTTCAGCAGCGATGCCCGCGCATCCGAGCCTTCAGCACTGCGCAGCAGCTGCACCATGTCGAGCAGCGCCCACGGGCCGTCGAAGCGGAAGACCACGCTCTTGCGGCTGACCTCGAGGTAGGGATTGTCCGGGTCGGCGCGCGGCACCAGCGGCACATCGTTCGCGAAGCGCAGCGTCAGACGCACCGGATCGCCAGCCTTCCAGCGCAGCGCGCGCGGCGTGTCGCGCAGTCTCAACGTCTGGTCGCCGATGGTCAGTGCCCAGTCGATGATCTTGTTGCCATCGAGCTCGCCGTTCACGTTCGCGCGGAAGCGCACCGCGACATCCAGTGCCGCCGGCTGCGATGCGTCGGCCGGGAACAGCGGCGCCAGCAGTTGGCGTACCTGCGTCGCCTGCGCGGTGAAGTCGCGGATGGGTGCGATCGACCCCTCGGGCACGTTGTTGCGCGCGAAGATCTCGGGCGACACCGGCGGCAGCCGGTTCAGCAGGCTGCCCGCTTCAGACAGATCCGCCGCCGACAGACCGGCAAATTCGCTACCGCGCAGACCGCTGCGATTGCCGATGAACGGGCGACGGCCTTTCAGCAGACGATTGAAGTCCGTGGCGAATGCCGTCCACTGCTCGACGAAGGAGCGGCGGTCAAGCACCATGCAGCGGCGCATCACCGCGCGATGGATGTCCGCGTGCTTGTCGGCGAAGTAGTTCGTCGCGCGCTTCGCAGGCTCATGGGCCTTCAGCACGGTCAGGCAGGCCGGCGCATCGAGCTCGCGTGCCAGTTCGGTCAGGAAGCGCTCGAGCCGGCCCAGGCTGCCCTTCGGATCCTTGGCTGCATACAGCTCCAGCTCGCGCGCAATGCCATTCCAGCGCGTCATCTCTGCGCCCCCCTTGCTGTCCGGCGGCAGCGAGCTGCGCAGCGCCTGCGCCTGCGCCGACAGCGCCTGCATCTTCGCCAGCTGCTGTGCGAGATAGTCGCCGACATCGCCGGCGCTGTTCGCGAACAGGTTCAGCGTCGCGCGCGGGTCGCTGCGGGTGTCATCAGACTCATCCAGCACCTGGTACACGTGCGCCTCCTGCAGCTCGGCATTGAGCATGCGCATGCGCACCGCGGCGTCGTTCGCGAGGATGGCCTGCAAGGTACGTGACTCGCCATCCTGACCAAGCTCCTTCAGCAGTGCAGCCAGCTTCTTCACATGGCCGCTGGCTTGCTCGAACGCGGTCCATGATGATGCAGCCGCGACCTGGTCCGGATCAGCCGGCGTATACGCGTGGCCAGTCAGGTCAACCAGGCGCAGCGCGTACTGGTAGTCGATCACATCGCGTACCGCTTCCTGCATGTCGGTCGGGAACTTCGGCAAGTCATCGGTCAGGTATTTGCGGCGGCCGTCGCCGAGCTTCACCGCACGCGACAGCTGCTCGTTGTCCCATTGCAGCAGCGTGCCGCGCTGCGTCGCTTCCAGTGAATCGCCGACCGCAGGCAGCATGAAAGGCTGGTTCAGCAAATGCTCGACGCCGGCCAGCAGCGCGAGCCTGTCCTTCGACAGCGCAAGCCCGCTGTCCTTGCCGCCCTGCGTGATTGCCATCTCGCTGCCCTGACCGAACAATGCGAGGAAATGCTGCCGCGTGCGTGCGAAGTCTTCGCGCGACTTGCGTTGTACTTCGGCCACGATCTCGGGGCCGACCAGCTTGTTGTCGGCGAATTGCTGCATCAGCTTGTCATGCGACGCGCCGAGCTTGAGCTCGTCCTGCAGCAGCCAGCTGCCATGGCCATGTGCGAGCAAGGCCTTCTGCTCGTTCAATGCCTCCTGCAGCTTGTGGTAGGCGGCGATCACGTCGGTGCTGCTTGGCGATGCATTGCCGCTGAAAAGGTTCAGCACGGCGTTCTTCGCCGCCACCACGCGTTCCTCGCTCAGCACCAGCGCATTCTCATCGAACAGCTTGCGGTTCATTGCCAGCGCAGCCTTCACGAAGCCGCAGCGCGCTGCGGTAGCGACGGCCGCGCGGTCGACCAGCGTACCCTCGGTCGCTGCGGCGGCACTGAACAGGTTGATACTGGCCTGCAGGTCGCCAGGCAAGTCGGCGCCCAGCATGTCCAGCACGAGTCCGTGCAGTTCTTTCGAGCTGCCCTTGTGCGGCGTCTTCAGGTTCTGCATTGCGCTGACGCTGGTGTCGAGTCGGGCAAGCTGGTTCGCATAACGCTGCAGCGTCGCGAACTCGCCGAGGCTTTCTACGGCCACGGTCTGCCGTATACCCGCCGGTACCGCTGCGCCGGACGGCGAAGGCCCTTCGCAGTCGGTGCTGCTGCCGGTCAGCCGGAAATTAACCGGATTCAGCGGTGCATTCGCCAGCTCTGCGGTACGGCGGTAGATCGCCTGCTGCAGCGTGTGCACGCCAAGCTCGGCGAACGACGCCTTGATGCGGTTGCGCGCGCGCTCGCGCAGGTCATCGAACATGGGCCAGGAGCCGGGCATGAACGGGTTGATGATGTTTGCGTCATACATCGACACCATGTTTGTCAGCCGACGCGACTGCAGCTCCTCGAGGCCGATCATCAATTGCAGTGCCGTCTTGCGGTACCACTCGAATTCGATGCGCTCACCGGCGCTGCTGGCCTGTGCGCGGAACTCGCTGTCACGCTTCAGTCCTTCCAGGCCTTCGCCGAGTGCCGGAAGCACGCGCTGCAGCTGAATCGTGGTGACGATAATGCCGAACGCATAGACCAGTGGCAGGCCGACCGCCACCCAGCGGCTTATGCGGCTCATCAGCGGGCGCGCCAGCTTTTGCGAATGCGCGGCACGCGCGAGGCCGAACTCGCCAAATACCTTCGTGTCCAGCACGTCGCGCAGGAACATCGGCTGCGGCGTGCTGCCGCTGAAGTAGAGACCCCGCAGGAAGAAGGGCTCGTGATACGCATTCGGCCGCATCAGCTCGTCGAGGTATTCCGCGGTGCCCGCGCGCAGTGTCGCCAGCCGTGATGGCAGCAGGAACAGGTCGGGTGCGGACGCGACCAGTGCATTCGATGCGAACAGTTCGGCGCCGGCATCGGCGACATTCTGCTCGACCTGATCGAAGGCTTGCGTGACCCAGCCTGATTGGTACAGCGCCGATGGCTGGTAAGGCGACGACCAGCCCAGCATGCTGTCACGCATCGCCGACGGCAGCGCCTGCGCAAAGCCGGCAAAGCCGGGCAGGTCCTCACAGCCTGACACCACCACGTAGACCGCGAAACGCATCGCATAACGGTTCTGCGCTATCCAGATCCGGCGGCTGGCGGCATCGGCCTTCAGCCGCAAGCGCTCGCGGCCCTCGGGCGTACGATCAGCCAGCAGGCCGGCCGGCACTGACACGATCACGGAATCCAGCGGGCGCTGCGGCCGGTACTGGCCGCAGAGCGCGATGAATTCTTCCCAGCGCTTTTCCTGCAGGTCGATGCTTGCCGGGTCGTCGAGCTGTTCGGACTCCAGCTCGATCACGATGCCTCGATCGAAGAAATGCCAGCGTGGCGCGTCGCGCTCAGGCTCGGCGCTCTCGCCATCCAGCACACGCGGCAGCCCGCAAGCCTCGATCGCCGGACGGCTGGCCGCCGTGCCGTCATGCAGCAGCACCACCCACGGTATGTCATAGCGCTTGCCGTGCTCGGCGATATTGCGCTCGATGCGTGCGACCGCATCGCGGAACGAGCTGCGCAACTTGCTGATGTCGAGCGCGGCGCGTCGCGCACCTGGCTTGTCGCCGTCGCGGTCAATGCCGAATCGCAAAGCCACCAGCAGCACCGCGATCGCGGTGACCAGCATGCCGGCAATCCAGACGATGGTGGTCGAGTTATCCACGGTCGGCTCCGCTGGGTACGGCCTGTTTCGGTTTCGCGGGCGCCGTCGGCTCGAGCGCCTTGCGCACCGGCGCCGAGCTCACGCGCCATGCGACCTGCGACAACGCAAGCAGCACGATCATGGTTGCGATGAAGCCGAGCGTGCCACGGCTGAAGCGGAAGAAGCGCACCGGCGCGATATCGGAAAGGCGATAGCGATAGGCTTGCTCGGACAGCACGCGCTCGGCCTGCTGTGGCTGGTTGGCCAGACCGGGCGTCAGCATCGGTTCGCGACGGTAGATCTTGCGGAACAGCGCATCACGCAACGGCTGCAGCTCGGCCTCCGCCTGTGCGCCGCGATGGCGTCCTTGGAAGCCGACCGAGATCGCGAACAGGTACAGCGCCGCCATCTGCGGAGGCTGGCCAGCGGCATCGGTCAGCAGCGCATCAATGCGATGGAATATTTCGTCGCCGGCCACGCTGCTGCCGAACAGTCGCGTCTCGATCAGGTATTCGGTGTGCCGCGAGCGTCCCGGCCAGTCATGCGACAGCAGCAGCTCGTCGGCAATCGCCGCCTTCAGGTAACGCAGCTCATCCACCGCAGTGCGATCGGCCGGGCTGCCAATGCGCGAGATTTCCATCGTCTGTGCATCAATCTCTCGTGCCAGCGTGTCGCTGGCATCGGCTGCTGCCTTCCGCGCCGTATCAGGGTTGCCGTCAGCATCAAAATGCAGCTGATCGAAGCTGCCGATCACACGCATCACTTCCGCGACGAACAGGCGGAACTGGCGCAACAGCAGCGTATCGGTCGCCGACTGCAAGGGCACAGGCGCACGCGGCTCGGGCTCGCGAGGCTCGATCAGCGTCGTGATCTGCGGCAGCGCCGGTCGCGGCGCGTGGCTTGGTAAGGTCAGCTTGCCCATTGCGTCGCGTCCTCAGTACCCCTGCGTGCGAATGAACAGGCCGATGGCGGCCGGACGTGCGGCATTGCCCGCGCGGCCGGAGGCGCCAATCACGAGCCGGCTGTCCGGGCGCAGCAGTTCAGGGCCAGGCAGGATCTCGTACAGCATCACGCCGGGCAGGCTGCGCAGCTGCATCTCTGGCGCGCCGGCGATACGGGCCCGGCGATAGCCCAGCACACGCTTCTCGCGCAGCTCGCCGAATACATGCGCGGGGCCGATCACGGCGGTGTCCATCCAGTCCTCGGCCTCACCGGTTGCGCCGCCGGCGCTGCCCTTCAAGCCGACCACCAGCCGCTGGCCCACCCATTCCGGGCGCAGCGCGAGCTCGAACGCGCCGTTTACCCATTCCATCGCTACTTCGCGATAGTCCTGGCTGACTTCGGACAGGTTATCGTCCAGCTCCCTGAGCAGCGGCAGGAAGGTCAGGTGCGGCTGCGCATGGTCATAGGCCGGTGGGGTGATCGGCAGCGCACCCGGGCGCAGCAGCGACATCGGCCCCAGCAGGTTGCACAGCGCCAGATAAAGCGGGTAGGGCGAGATCACCGGACTTTGCAGGTGCGCCTCCAGCACCGGCAGCGCGGGCACCATGCACGAAAGGCGCTGCAGCAGCGCGAGCCGCTCGCCGCGCTGCTCGGCCTGCGGCGCTCCGGCCGACTGGCGCGCGACAAAGGCGGCCTTGCTGCGCAGCGTGTGCACGAAGTCACGCAATTGATCCAGCAGCCCGGGTGCAGCGTGCAAGTCCAGCAGCGCCGGCAGCGCATCGCCGAGCTTGATCACACCGTCATCCTCCAGCACGCTGGCGATCGCCATGCTGACCGTCAGCGCCGGCGGCATCTCGCCGGCGGTCAGCATCAGATTGGGCAGCAGGCGCGGAATGTCGGCGGGTGCGGCATCCGACACCTCATCCTCCACCGCCTCGGCTTTCACCGACCGGAAGCGCGACGCCATCTCCGGCATCTTCATGTTGCGCGATACCGGCAGTGACAGCCATACCGTCTGCGGCGCTACGGCCAGCGCATCGAGCATGTCATCCAGCTTCAGCGACAGGTCAGGCGCGCCCGGCTCCTGGTGATCGATCGCGATCGCGGTGCCATCGGGCAGGATCGCCTCGAGCTCGAGGATGCGCAGCGTGCCCGCGGGCAGCAGCGCGGTGTCGAACTTCAGGCGCTTGATGCCCCAGCCATACGGGCTCGAAGTCAGCGTGTGCCATGCGATCAGCGCATCGACACGCGCCGACTCCAGCTGGAAATGCTGTGGCGACAGCAGCATGCCCTCATGCCACTGTATGCGGTCGGGACATTTCATCGGCAGCCTCCGCGTGCGGTGGTATTGAGCTTCATCTCATGCATCCTGTTCATTCATTTGTCCGAGGCGCTGGCCGAAAAATCGGTCGCGCCGAATTCCATGCTGATCCTGCCCTTGAGCGTCTCCAGCCGCACGCGGTGCTCGCCGCTGCTCAGGTAGTCGGCGAAGGCCAGCGCAGCGAATACGCGCTTTCCCGAGTAACGCTTGCCGGGCAGGGTCAGCGCATCGCCGGGCGCCAGTTCGACACTGTCGAACTCGAGCTCACCCGGATGCGACTTGCGCAGGCCGTCGCGCGCTGCAAACCATTCCTGCGACTTCATACCGGCCAGCTTGCGTGCCAGTGCCTCGTCGCTGACCAGCACCACATCGACCGCCAGCGGAAAGTCGCGGTTGGCGGCCGGATCGATGTACAGCGACACCGACTCCCAGTCCAGCTTCACGCCCGGAGGGAACACCAGCGCCGATACCGAGCTGCAGCCCGACAGCGACAGCAACGCGCAAGCGATGGACAGCACGCAAGCGCAAGGCAGCAGGCGAAGGGCGATGCGCATCATCATTTGCCCTTCGACGGATCGGTGGCGCTGTACAGCACGGCCGACGGCGACGGCATCGCCACCGGCGTATAGCCGGCGGCATCCTTGCCGCTGCGCGCATCGGCCTGCATGTCGCCGCGTCCTTCACCACGTGCCTTCGCCTGCGCCTCGAATTCGGCGTGCGCCTCGCGCAGGCCGAGCTCGAAGCCCAGCATCACCAGCAGCACCACGATGGCGATGCCGCAGACGCTGGTGATCACCACCAGGCGCGACGTCAGCGCAAACGTGACCTTCATGCGACCTCCACCGTCATTTGTCCCGGCATCGATACCTCGATCACGCCGGCCCAGTTGCACATCAACTTCGATCCGTCATTCAGCGCCGGCATGTTGGCGATCATGACCGTCGGCGAGCCCGGCACCCAGGGCGCGGTCGTCATCGGTATGCAGGGCATCGGCGTCAGCGCGCCCATCGCCGCTGCCGTTGCCGCCGCCACCATCGGATTGGCCAGCGACTGGCACATGCCGAAGGGCATGATGTTCATCATCGGCACGTTGTCCATGATGTTGGCCGCCGGTGCGCCGGACAGCACGCGGTTGAGCGGCAGCACGTTCAGCGTGCCGGGAGCCATGCCGAACGAGCACTTGAGCATCGCGCCTGCGCAGACCAGTTTTCCCATCAGCTTCCCCTGAACAGATTTTTCATGCGCGCACCCGCCGACGGCGACGAAGAGCCGCCCGACTGCGGCTTGCCGTTCTGATCGAAGCGGGCGACCTCGCCGACGCGCTTGCCGTGCTCGTAGCTCGCGCGCTCCATCACCTGACCGTTGTGCCAGTAGCGGGTCCGTTCGCCGTGCAGGATGCCTTCCTTGTAGTTCGTGCGCTGCACGACCATGCCCTCGTCGGTCATGTCTTCGACCACGCCATCCAGCGAGCCATCCTTGAAGTGCGCGCGCCGCGACAAGTGGCCGTGCGAGTAATAGCGCGCCTCGCCGTGCAGCTGGCCGCGCACGTAGTTCATTTCCGCCGCGACATGGCCGGCCATGTCATAGGTGACTGTCGGGCCGTGCAGGCGGCCATGTTCATACTGCTGCCGCATCTGCAGCTTGTCGCGCCAGCGGTATTCCGCGAGGCCGTGCCGCAGCCCGTGCTCGTACTGTGCCTGCTGCTCCATTCGGCCCAGAGAGTCGAAGCTCTCCACGCGGCCGTGCAGCTCGTTGTCCTCGAAATGCGCGCGGTGCCGCAGCTTTTCATCCTGGTCGCGCACTTCCACCTTGCGGTTCGGCAGCGGCGGGGCGGATTCGTCGTGACGATCGCCGGGTCGGCGCTGCGCATGGCCATTGTCTGCATGTTTGGCCGGGGTCTTCGCAGCGTGCGTACCCGATTCCTGATTGGGGTGCGCAGCGGTCTTGGCTGCGAAAGTCGGGCGCGGCGATTCCTGCTTGGCGGCGAGGGACGCCTTGGTCGCCACGCCCGACGCATCGTCGGCGCGCCGGGGCGCCGTCTTGGCAGCAAACGATGATCCCTCCGATGATGGCCTGGTCGGCGGCGCCTTCGTCGCAGGCGTCGCATGGTCCTCATGGCGCCGCGCGGGTGTTTTGGCCGCAAATGACGTTGGTTCGCTGGCCCGCTTGGCCGGTGGCGACGTGAACTGGCCGGTCTGTTTCGCGGAATAGGACGCAGGCTCCCCCGTCCGCTTTGCAGCGGGCGTCTTCTCGGCGGGCGACGTGTGCTTGTCGTCCCTTCTCGGTGGTGGCGGTGGCGTCTCTTCCATCACATCTGACGTCAGTTGATCTTTGCCATGCCGCCCTTCAGGGTCAGCATGCCGCCGCCGTCGATCTCGGCCGATGCCGACGCCTTGCCGGCAATAGTCAGCGCTTCCAGCTTCAGCTCGGTGCCGGCCTTTGCGCCGAACGAGGTGCCGGCCTCGCTGGCCAGCGACGTACCGGCCTTGATCGCCATCGTGGTGCCGGACGACACATTCATCGCTGCCCCCGACTTGAAGGTGATGCTGCCGGTGACATCGATCACGAGGTCGCCGGTCACCTTGATCGTGGACTTGCCCTTGATGGTCTGCTTCATGTCCTTGGTCACCTCGAGCGTGTAGTCCTTGTCGACCGTGTGCTCGAAGTTGCCCGAGTTCTTGTGGGTCTCATCACCATGCACGGTCACATCGCGGGTGCCGCCAACGGTGTGGTCCTCGTTGCCCTGCGTGACCTCGATGGTGCGATCGCCCTTCTTGATAAGGTGTTCTTCGGAGCCCTTGAACAGCGTGGTCTCGAGGTCATCCTCGATCTCCATCTTCAGGTTGCGCTCGGCGTGGAAGTACAGCTCCTCGTCGCCTTTCTTGTCATCGAAGCGGATCTCGTTGCCGTGGATGCGGCCATCGTCGATTTCGGTCGACTTCGATTTGCCGTTGCCGGTCTTGGTCGGGCGCGAGCGGATCACCGCCTGCATCTGCTTGGCAGGCAGCGCCACCGGCGTGGCCTGCTCGCCGTTGTAGACGCTGCCGGTGATGATCGGGCGATCCGGGTTGCCGTCGAGGTAGCTGACGATCACTTCC
>JACCDI011299174.1_pt1 | contig 21571 bp, 19 predicted proteins | sample 7442791 | NCBI WGS metagenome assembly JACCDI01 (sample SAMN15323434, study PRJNA562643) | freshwater metagenome | isolation source: river surface water | place: USA:Blue River Watershed | collected 2017-08-15
TCTATCACCATCGACCCGCCGAGTGCAATCCCTACTGCAGCGTTTGCTTTCACTGGCGCTCCACAGTTTTACAGTGTGCCGGCTAACACGAGCGCACTATTTGTTCGGTTGTATGGCGCTGGCGCCGGCGCACAGGGTGACATCGTTTACGGCCGCATACCGGTGACGGCGGGTCAGGTGCTGCAGCTAAACATTGGCGGACGCGGCTATGGCGATGCGACCGACTTTGCCGGGCATTCCAACGGCGAAGGCGGTTGGAACGGCGGAGGCACTGGCTTCTTCGGCACTGGTTGGGGTGGCGGTGGCGGCGGTGGCGGTGCTACCGACGTTCGCTCGTGTTCTGCCCCACAGACAACGAACTGCGCTCTTTCGGACCGATTGCTCGTGGCCGCAGGCGGCGGCGGCGCGTCTTACGGCGCTTGGGGCCTCGGCGGAGGCCGAGGTGGAGCCGGTGCTGATGGTTCGGGCGGCAATGGCTCGGGAAACGGCGATCAAGGCTTTGGGGCATCGCTTACAGCCGGTGGCGCCATCGGCGGCACAGGCATCGCTACCGTGGGTGCCCTCGGTATCGGCGGTCAATCAGGTCAGCCGTTCTACGGCGGTGGCGGTGGCGGTGGCGGCCTCTACGGTGGTGGAGGCGGAAACGGCTCGGGCGGTGGAGGCGGGTCCTCCTGCGCATCGGTCAGTGGCGCGTGCACCAACCTCACGAATGTTTTGGGAACCTCCAACTCGCCGTTTGGGCACTCGCAGGGCAACGGCGGAAGCACTAGCGACGGAATGGCTGTGATTACGGCAATGCCCGAAGCTACCACCGGAGCAGTCAGCTCGGTGACGGGAACCACGGCGAACGTTGCGGCAACGATTAATGCCAAATACCTCGCCTCGACGCCGAAGCTCTTCATCGGCACGAACCAGTCCACAATCGACAGCTGCTCGGCAGTCAACGCACCATGCACGGCTTCATCCGCTGTTCTGCGAACTGCGAGCCTGGCAACAGTTCTGGCTGGCACTACCACTCAGGCCGTTTCCGGTGCGACCACAGGTCTAACCGCAAACACCACCTACTACTACCGTGTGTGCGCACAAAGCGTTGCCGGCTACTCGTGTGGCGCCACATCGACCTTCACCACGGCTCTTTCAATCACCAACTCGGCATTGGCAAGTGCAACCGTTGGAACGGCATACAGCGACCAGCTCGCCGCCAGCGGAGGTTCGGGAACATACTCAACCTGGGCGCTCGCTAACGGCACCACGCTTCCTGCCGGGCTTTCCTTGAACGCCCAGACTGGCTCGATCACGGGAACCCCGACTGCGGCAGGAACCGCTTCGGTCGACGTGACGGTAACCGACTCGCTGTCGGCCACCGTGACGAAGTCACTCGCGATCACCGTCGCGATCGCGCCGCCGGTTCAGAACTCGGTCAGTTCACCGGTGACTCCGAGCGTTCCTCTCGTAACGACGGTTTCGACCAATACCACCACTTCGGCTGGCGGTAACTCCGTTACCGTGACCGGCACCAACATGTCCGGCTCTGTCATCACAATCGGTGGCGTGCCCGCTCAGGTGACCGCCAATACTTCAACCAGCGTCACGTTTACGGTTCCCGCCGGCTTGACCGGCACGCTTGCTCTAACGATAACGAACGCAAACGGGTCGTTGACTCTGGTCAATGCTTTGCGCGTTGCACCTGCCGCGGCAGTGACTCCACCTCAGACGGCAGTGAGCGCGACCACCGTATTCGATAACTTTGCGCCGGGATCGGCGGTCTTGACCAAGGCGCACAGGGCAAAACTGCGCGCGACGATTAAATTGGCGGCCGGAATGAAGACGATGGTGTGCATCGGCTACACGATGGGTCCGAAGGTCTTGAAGGCCGATGCTGCGCTGGCTAAGGCCCGCTCACAAGCCGTCTGCAATGCTCTTCGCGCTCTCGCGCCAAAGTTGAACGTCGTTCAGTCAACCGGCGTAACCGAGACGGGTGTTGGCGGCGCCGTTCGTCGCGCCGAGGTCTACTTCAAGGGCTAGCCGGCCGCTAGAGAACCTTCTTGACGATGCTCGACTTGAGGTACATCTGACCAAAGCCGTCTACCTTGCAGTCGATGTCGTGTCCGTCTGGGCCGTTGACCAGGCGGATGTTGCGCACCTTGGTGCCAACCTTGATCGAGCTCGACGAGCCCTTGACCTTGAGGTCTTTGATGATGGTGACTGCATCTCCATCGGCTAGCACGTTACCGACGGCGTCCTTGATTACGCGCTCGGCGTCAACCTCTTCCACCACGTCACCGGTAGGCTCCCACTCGTGGGCGCACTCAGGGCAGACCAGCAGCGCGCCCATCTCGTAGGTGTACTCGCAGTTGCAGTGTGGGCAAGGAGGCAGGGATTCACTCATGCCTACAGGGTAGTCTTAACGGGTGTCTAAAGTTCTTGCATCTCTCCCAGTCGGCGAAAAAGTAGGTATTGCGTTTTCGGGCGGTCTCGACACCTCGGTGGCGGTCGCTTGGATGCGCGAGAAGGGCGCTGTTCCCTACACGTACACGGCAAACCTCGGTCAGTACGACGAGGACAACATCGACGAGATCCCAGACCGCGCGCTGGTTTATGGCGCCGAGAAGGCACGTCTGGTTGACTGCCGACAGTCGCTAGCCGAGGAAGGCCTCGCAGCCATCGCGTGTGGCGCGTTCCACATCCGCACCGGCGGCAAGGCATACTTCAACACCACTCCCCTCGGCCGTGTCGTGACCGGCACCCTGCTGGTTCGTGCGATGCACGAGGATGGAGTCGAGATCTGGGGCGATGGCAGCACCTACAAGGGCAACGACATCGAGCGTTTCTACCGCTACGGCCTGCTCGCCAACCCAAACCTTCGCGTTTACAAGCCATGGCTCGACGAGGACTTCGTCAACGAACTCGGCGGCCGTCAGGAGATGTCTGAGTGGCTGCTCGCCCGCGACCTGCCATACCGCTCATCGGTTGAAAAGGCTTACTCGACCGACGCCAACATGCTTGGCGCAACTCACGAGGCAAAGACCCTCGAATTCTTGAACGAGTCGATGGAAATCGTGCAGCCGATCATGGGTGTGCGCTTCTGGGACCCAACCGTCAAGATCGACAGTGAAGACGTCACCGTTACCTTCCGTCAGGGGCGCCCTGTTGCGATCAACGGCAAGGACTACACCAACGACGCCGTCGGCCTGGTTATGGCCGCTAACGAAATCGGCGGACGCCACGGCCTCGGCATGAGCGACCAGATCGAGAACCGAATCATCGAAGCCAAGAGCCGCGGCATCTACGAGGCCCCAGCGATGGCGCTGCTGTTCACCGCTTACGAGCGCCTTATCTCGGCGATCCACAATGAAGACACCGTTGCTGCGTACCACAACGAGGGTCGCCGCATGGGCCGTCTGCTCTACGAAGGTCGCTGGCTCGACCCACAGACCCTGATGTTGCGCGAATCGCTCACCAAGTGGGTCGCGTCTGCCGTCAACGGTTCGGTCACCATCCGTCTGCGTCGCGGTGACGACTACACCATCGTCGACACCCGCGGCGAGGGCTTCAGCTACCACCCAGAGAAGCTCTCGATGGAGCGCACCGAGGATGCCGCGTTCGGCCCAGCTGACCGCATCGGTCAGCTCACCATGCGCAACCTCGACATCATGGACACCCGCACCAAGCTGGACCTCTACCGCAAGCAGGGCCAGATTTCGGGCGGACAGTTCGAGCTGACCTAAGCGGATAAGCGACTACAAAGGCAAGCGAGTGACCATGTGGGGATGGCTATCGCGACTGTTCGGCAAACGCGGCAACCCGAACGGCCATGAACTATACGACGCATTGACACCGCGAGAAAAAGCGATTCTTCAGCGTGAACTCCAGGAATCTGGGCGCGCCCCCATGGGCAACCCCGGTGGCGGCGCTCTCGATGGCTCAGAGGGCTTCATGGACAGCATCACCAAAATTGGCTTGAACGCGTCAGCCCGCACATCTACCGGTGGGTTGCCTAATGTCGGTCGCACGACCGTAGAGCCAGGCGAAACTCGCAGAAACTAGCCGAACCAAAATTCAGCAAGCAAACTCGTTTGGATACTAACGAATGACCGGTTAAGGCGTATCCTGAAAGTGAAATCCAAGGCGGATTTTCGAAAGGCAAGCAATGAAGCTCAACGGAAAAGTTGTTGTAATCACAGGCGCCGGCAATGGCATGGGCCGCGAAATGACTCTTGAGGCGCTCCGTCGTGGCGCCTCGGTCTTTGGCGTTGACCTCAAGGCCGAGGCTCTGGCCGAAACCGCCAAGCTCGCAGGCGTTGGTGCGAAGTTCGCATCCAAGGCCATGGACATCACCGATCGCGCTCAGTGCGCTGCCCTCCCAGCCGAGGTAATCAAGGCGCTGGGCCAGGTGGACGTGCTCGTCAACAACGCCGGCATTATTCAGCCATTCGTGTTTGTCGACCAGCTCGACTTCGAGCACATCGATCGCGTCATGAACGTCAACTTCAACGGCCCACTGAACCTAATCAAGGCCTTCATTCCAGAGCTAAGGAAGCGCCCAGAGGCACAGATTGCCAACGTTTCGTCGATGGGTGGCTACGGACCTGTACCGGGCCAGAGCGTCTATGGCGCCTCGAAGGCTGCCATCAAGCTGCTGACCGAAGCGCTTCGCGCCGAACTAACCGATACCCCGATTCACGTCACCGGAATCTTCCCTGGAGCGATCGGCACCAACATCGCCGCCAACTCGGGCATCAAAATGGAGCTGGCTGCTGGCAGCGATGCCCCGAAGATGAAGATGACCGCACCCGCGGATGCCGGTCGCATCATGATCGACGGCATCGAGGCCGACAAGGCACGGGTATTTGTTGGAAAGGACGCAGCCATCATGGACAAGCTCGTGCGCTTCATGCCGGTCAAGTCCGGCGAGATCATCTACAGCCAGATGAAGTCGATACTGCCTAAATAGTCGATTCTGAGCAGAGCCTAGGCATAGCGAAAGCTTGTGCCTAGGCTTTACTCATGCCCGAAACCGCAGCCGCCAAGACCCTCCTCAACGAAGTACGTGCCGAACTGGCGACTCTCGCGCTAACAAAGTTCGACGAGGCAGATGCCTGGGCGCTGGGCAACTGGATGCGCCACCGGGCACTCGCAGCCGGGCATCCGATCGTTATCGACATTCGTCAAGGCGACGCTCCCCTCTTTTCGTTGATGCTCCCAGGCGCAACCGCCGCGAACTTCGATTGGGCGCGACGCAAGCGCAACCTGAGCCTGCTGATCGGCCAGTCTTCGTGGGAGCTCTCGCTCGAGAAGGCAGCCGGAACCGACTTTGTAGAGCTGATGGGCCTTGACCCGCGCGACTTCACCCCGCACGGCGGCTGCGTTCCGATTCGCGTCGAAGGCGTATCGGGAATCGTTGCGACTGTTACGGTTTCGGGGCTCCCCCAGCAGCAAGACCACGACTTCGCCGTGGCGGCCCTTAAAGCACTGAAGGCCGCGATCTAAGTCTCCGAGCTTCAGCGACAGCTGTTTGCGCTAATCTTGGGTTGCTTCGACATCATTCGAGGGAGTTTTTCAGGGGGAGAAGATTGTTTCAGAGAAAAGCCGCTTGGACAATTGTGGCGCTCGCGCTAGCCGCGACATGTGCAGCACCTGCCCAGGCGGCGGGACCCACACCAAACACTTTGGATTGCACCAGCACGTCCTACGCCTGCACCACCGACGGATACTCCGGCACGGCTATGGGCTATACATCAGGCTACTTGACCAACGACGGCCACAATTGCACGATGTACGCTGCGTACAAGGTCTACCTGTACAAGTCTTACAACACGCGCTACGCCCAGTTAGGCGATGCATCCATGTGGGCGAGTCGCGCTCGAGCAATTCCTGGGGTGCGCGTCTCGACCATTCCACACGTGCTTGACGTCGCCCAGTGGAACTTCGGGCACGTCGCTTGGGTGGAATCGGTTCAGACAAATTCGCTTGGTCAAATTACTGGCATTGTAATCACAGATGACAATTTCAACTTGAAGATAACAACACGAAAGACGCTCCACCCAGGTGCGACTAACTATCTCTCATGGCCTGACAACTTCATCACGTTTCCCGCATATGGTGGCGGCTCGGGCGGGCCAATAGCTCAGCTTGCTCCTCTGAATGCCGTAGATGGCTAACGTTCGTGGCGTAACGATCGTGGCGATAGCGATTTTTGCCACGGCTGCGCTCGCTCTCTGCCAACGGGGAACCCCGGTAATCACAGTCGACTTCGTGGCACCACTCGAAGATGTGTCCGAAGTGTCCATTCAGGTGGAATCGAGTGGGTTGCTCGTGAAACTCGAAGCTCCTTATGACTTTGACAAAGTGCCATCCGACCTACCATGGCAACCTCCGCAGCTCTTAATGGCAGAGGAGGCGATTGAATCGAATACTCTTCGCCTGAACCGAGCATTCGATAGATTGCGGGCATCGGGGGCATCAACTGTCGCTATTTCGGCAACCGGGCCTCTTCAGGCACCGCTGGAACAATTCGCCACATACCCTGCATATCGAGACCTGCCATACCTCCAGACTTTGGTGGGATTCGATCAATCAGGTTTAGAAGTCGCCGAAACAATTGCGTACGATGGCCCTCAATTTGGTCCGTTGGTTTTGTTTCAGTTGCCCGCCGGCGAGTGCAGTTTGGTAGAGCGCGCGCTGCTCAACCCACTTACTTGGCTCCTGCCGGATTACTGCGCCTACGAGAAGCCATCTGCGCGCGATTACTTGCGCGCTTCGCTGATTACAGACTTGTTCGCAAATCAATCGCCGTACTTCAAATTTGCCGATGTTTGGAAGGATTTGCAGGCAGAACTTGCCTCCAAGGCCGACTTTCATGTGACCGATTCGTGCTTAGTGTTTGAACGCTCTGATGCCGGTATTGCCAGCTCAGTGATTCCGCTAACGGGTGTACGTGGCGGAACAAGTTACTCGATTTCGTTGCCGCAACAAAAACAAGCGCCGGTGGTCTTCCACCAATCCGAACCGACCTTGGCTGCTCGGTTGCAAGGAGCGAGCCTCGTGAATTACGAGGGTTTCGAAAGAGTTGCCTTTTTCGGCGGATAGTGGAAGCAAGACCACGACTTCGCCGTGGCAGCCCTTAAAGCACTGAAGGCCGGGATCTAAGTCTCCGACCTTCAGCGACAGCTGTTTGCGCTAGAGCGCATCCACCATTCTGACTAGAAGTCCCAGTCGTCGTCGGTGGTCGACTCGTGCTTGCCCATGACGTAGCTCGAACCCGAACCCGAGAAGAAGTCGTGGTTCTCGTCTGCGTTTGGCGATAGCGCGGCCAGGATGGCGGCGTTCACGTCGCAGTCATCCTTCGGGAACAGCGCGTCGAAGCCGAGGTTCATCAGGGCCTTGTTCGCGTTGTAGTGCAGGAACTTCTTGACGTCCTCGGTGAGGCCAATCTCGTCGTACAGGTCTGCGGTGTACTTGCACTCATTCTCATAGAGTTCGAGCAGCAGGTCGTAGGTGTAACCGCGGATTTCCTCCTGGCGAGCCTTAGGCGCTGCGTTGAACGACTGCTGGAACTTGTAGCCGATGTAGTAACCGTGGATGGCCTCGTCGCGAATGATGAGGCGGATCAGGTCTGCGGTGTTGGTGAGCTTTGCGCGGCTCGACCAATACATAGGCAGGTAGAAGCCCGAGTAGAACAGGAACGACTCGAGCAGGGTCGAGGCGACCTTGCGCTTGAGCGGGTCGGTGCCGTTGTAGTAGCTAAGAACGATCTCGGCCTTCTTCTGAAGGTAAGGGTTCTCTTCTGACCAGCGGAAGGCCTGCTCGATCTCGTCGGTCGAGCAAAGGGTCGAGAACACACTCGAGTAGCTCTTGGCGTGAACCGATTCCATGAACGCGATGTTCGTGATGACGGCTTCCTCGTGCTGGGTCAGCGCGTCTGGTAGCAGGCTGGCCGCACCGACGGTGCCCTGGATGGTGTCGAGCAGGGTGAGGCCGGTGAACACACGCATCGTCATGGTGCGCTCGTGGTCCTTCAGGGTCGCCCACGAAGGAATGTCGTTCGACAGTGGCACCTTCTCTGGCAGCCAGAAGTTCGAGGTCAGACGGTTCCAAACGTCGAGGTCGATTGGATCCTCGATCTTGTTCCAGTTGACCGGGCGGGTGATGGCCTGAATTTTGGTGGTCATTGCGCTTCTCTCCTAATACTTTGCAGGGCGGCTTAGAGCATGCAGCTGACGCACTCGTCAACCTCGGTGCCGGCAAGCGCCTGCTGGCGAATACGGATGTAGTAGATGGTCTTGATGCCCTTGCGCCATGCGTAGATCTGCGCCTTGTTGACGTCGCGAGTGGTTGCGGTGTCCTTGAAGAACAGGGTCAGCGAGAGGCCCTGGTCGACGTGCTGAGTTGCCTCAGCATAGGTGTCGATGATCGCCTCTGGACCGATCTCGTAGGCATCCTCATAGAACTCGTTGGTCTCGTCGCTCAGGAACGGAGCCGGGTAGTAAACGCGGCCCAGCTTGCCTTCCTTGCGAATTTCGATCTTCGAGGCAACAGGGTGAATCGACGAGGTCGAGTTGTTGATGTAGCTGATCGAACCGGTTGGTGGAACGGCCTGCAGGTTCTGGTTGTAGATACCGTGCTTGGCGACGCTCTCAGCGAGCTCCGACCAGTCGGCCTGGGTTGGCAGCGCGATGCCGGCCTTGGCGAAGAGCTCCTCGACACGGCTGGTCTTTGGCTTCCACTCCTGGTCGATGTACTTGGCAAAGAACTCGCCGGTCGCGTACTTCGAGTTTTCGAAGTTGTCGAACTTCTGCTTCTTTTCGATAGCCAGCTTGTTGCTCGCCTTGATTGCGTGGAATGCAATCGCGTAGAAGTACATGTTGGTGAAGTCGAGTGCCTCAGGCGATCCGTAGTGCATGTGCTCGCGAGCCAGATAGCCGTGCAGGTTCATCTGGCCGAGGCCGATTGCGTGGCTCTTGGCGTTGCCGTCGGCGATCGAACGCACCGACTCGATGTAGCTCATCTCGCTAACGGCGGTGAGGGCACGAATCGAAATGTCGACGGTCTGACCAAGGTTGCCGCCATCCATCGCCATGGCGATGTTCAGCGAGCCGAGGTTGCAGCTGATGTCCTTGCCGATGTTGTTGTAGCTGAGGTCCTCGTTGTAGGTGGTCGGGGTGTTGACCTGGAGGATCTCTGAGCAGAGGTTCGACATGTTGATGCGACCCTGAACCGGGTTGGCGTTGTTGACGGTGTCCTCGTACATGATGTACGGGTAGCCCGACTCGAACTGCAGTTCGGCGATGCGCTCGAACAGCACACGGGCCTTGATCTTGGTCTTCTTGATGCGTGGGTCGTCGACCATCTCCTGATACTTCTCGGTAACCGAGATGTCGCCGAAAGGAACGCCGTAAACCTTCTCAACGTCGTATGGCGAGAACAGGTACATGTCTTCGTTGGTGCGAGCGAGCTCGAGGGTTACGTCAGGAACAACGACACCGATCGACAGCGACTTGATGCGAATCTTCTCATCTGCGTTCTCGCGCTTCGTGTCGAGGAACTTCATGATGTCTGGGTGGTGTGCGTTCAGGTAGACGGCACCGGCACCTTGACGTGCACCGAGCTGGTTGGCGTAGCTGAAGCTGTCTTCGAGAAGCTTCATAACCGGGATGATGCCCGAGCTCTGGCCCTCGATCTTCTTGATCGGTGCGCCCGACTCGCGAATGTTGCTGAGGCTGAGTGCCACACCACCGCCGCGCTTCGAGAGCTGAAGCGACGAGTTGATGGCGCGCGAGATTGACTCCATGTTGTCTTCGATGCGCAACAGGAAGCACGAGACGAACTCGCCGCGCTGCTTCTTGCCACAGTTCAGGAAGGTTGGGGTAGCCGGCTGGAAGCGGCCCGAGATCATCTCGTCGACCATCTTCATGGCGAATTCCTCGTTGCCGTCGGCAAGAGTGATTGCGACCATGACCACACGGTCTTCGAAGCGCTCGAGGTAGCGGGTGCCGTCGAAGGTCTTCAGAGCGTATGAGGTGTAGAACTTGTAGGCACCGAGGAAGGTCTCGAAACGGAACTTCTTCGAGAATGCGTGCTTCTCGATCTTCTCGAGGAACTCAAAGGTGTACTTCTCGAGAACCTCTGGCTCGTAGTACTCGTGCTCAACTAGGTAGTCGAGACGCTCGCGCAAGCTGTGGAAGAACACGGTGTTCTGGTTGACATGGTCAAGGAAGTACTTGTGTACCGCTTCCTTGTCCTTCTCAATCTGCATCTTGCCTTCGGCGTTCCAAAGGTTGATCATCGCGTTGAGCTCGTGATAGCTCATTGCACTCTCGACCTCAGGTGCGTTGAAGTGTGCCTTCTCCTGGCCGTCTAGCTCAGTTGTGATTGCCATAGCTGCGCGATTCTTTCTCGTGTTTCTTCGATGTCACTAGGGGTGCCCAAAATCTCAACTCGGTTGAGCAGTGGGACTTGAAGCTTGCTAGAGATGATGTCTCCGGCGATGCAATAGGTTTCACCAAAGTTGGTGTTGCCCATTGCAACAACCCCCGCAACCAAGTTGCGGTTGTGAGGGTTATTTAGAAACTTGATGACCTGGATTGGCACGGCTCGGTGGTCGTCACCGCCGCCGTAGGTGGGAACCACCAAAACGCTTCGATCGCTGATCTCAAAGTCGGCTACATCCTTTGTCATCAAAGGGATGCGCTTGGCTTTGATGCCGAGTTTCTCGACAAAGCGCTTGGTGTTTTCGGAAGTGCTCGAGAAGTAGACGATCTCAAACATTTCCGACCCCGAAAGTGCTGTTGGGTGTGGAGTTGTGCTTAGGAAGCGAGCGACATGATCTGGTCGAGCTTGAAGCCTGACCAGTGCTTGTCACCTGCAACTACGACTGGGGCGGCGCTGTAGCCGAGTGATTTGACGAACTCCATGGCCTTCTCATCGGTCGACAGGTCAACGACGTCGTACTCGATGTGCTCACGGGTCATAAGGCGCTTGGTGCTGTCGCACTGAACGCACGATGGCAGGGTGTAGATGGTGGCCTTTGCGGTCATGTCAATCTCTTCTCTGTTGCTCACGAATCTGCTGGCTGGCGATTGGATCCGATGGATGCCGAATCGCCGATTCCCCCGGTGTTCGTGGTGGGTTTTCTGCGGTGAAACCCCATTTCTAGGTGCTTTGGCCTCTGCTTCGAAGCCGCTGCTCGGTCGAATCCGGGGTTTTGCCCCAAATTCCCTAGATGTAGGTCTTTTTGTTTGCTTGACCACTATACCTAGTGGCAAACGGCCGTTTTAGCATTTCGCGAAAGTTCCTCAAAAAAGGTCAAAAAACTTCATTTTGGGGGTGGATATCCGCGTCAGATCAAGCAATTACGAAGTCTGCCAGGCGACACGGACACTGTGTTTTCGGCGTGTCGCTCGAGAAGCGCCGGAGATGTCGAGTGCCTGCCCCGAAGCGCCATGGTATTTCAAGCGCCCCCGGCAGGAATCGAACCTGCGACCAAGAGATTAGAAGGCTCCTGCTCTATCCACTGAGCTACGGAGGCAGCGCTTGTTAGCCCCTCAAGTTTAGCCAAGGGCGGCCAGTCCCCGACTCCTCAGATAGCCAGAGAGGCCGCCCTAGCGGACGACCTCTACTGAACTGGAATCGAAACCCAGGCGCTACTTCTTGGCCTTAAGGCTGGCCTTCACTAGGCTCGCTACAACCGAGGCGGCGATAGACGACGCAATCACGATCAGCGAGGTCGAAGTCTCGATCTCAGGCGCCCATTCGATGTGCTTGCCACCATTGATGAAAGGCAGCTCATTGACGTGCATGGCATGCGCAACCAACTTGAAGCCAATGAAACCAAGGATGAATGCGATGCCGTACTTGAGGTACTCCATGCGATCTAGCAGGCCGCCCAGCAAGAAGTAGAGCTGGCGCAGACCCATGAGGGCAAACACGTTGGCGGTGAACACGATAAAGGCGTCCTCGGTAATGCCGAAGATAGCCGGAATCGAATCGAAGGCGAACATCACATCGGTAACGGCAATCGCGATGAACACAATGAGCATCGGGGTGAAGATCTTCTTGCCGTCGACTACCGTGCGAATCTTGGCACCATCGAAGTCCTTGGAGACCTCAACGTGGCGACGCAGCCAAACGATGAGCTTGCTCTCCGTCTCCTCTTCGTCGTCGTGCGAGCGGAAGGCCTGGTGCCAGGCGGTGTAGAGCAGGAAGGCACCGAAGATGTAGAAAATGCCGCTGAACGATTCGATCAGTGCTGCACCAATGAGGATAAAGATGCCGCGCAGAATCAGAGCCAGGACGATACCGACCATTAGCACCTCTTGCTGGTACTTCTTAGGCACGCTAAATCGGCTCATGATGATCACGAACACGAACAGGTTGTCGAGGCTGAGGCTGTACTCGGTGAGCCAACCGGCATAGAACTCCGTTGCCTTATCTGCACCGAACAGGTTCAGAAGCAACAAGCCAAACACTACGGCCAGAGCCGCGTAGAAAAGCACCCAGAGGGTCGATTCCTTGGCACTTGGAACGTGTGGACGCTTGAAGATAAGCAGTACGTCAGCCAGCAGAATGCCGGTCAAAACAACCATCGAGATGATTTCAAAAGACATGTATGCGGTGTCAGCCATGCGGCAATTCTAAGCGTCGCTTCTCAGAGCGAGAAACGCGGGTGTGCCGTCTGGGAATCTTGACGCTATGCGATGGCACAATGGCTGCCATGGAACGCATTCAACTGCCAAAAACTGACCTCAATGTTGCCCGTCTCTGCCTAGGCGGAAACGTATTCGGCTGGAGCGCCGACGAAGCGCAGAGCCACGGCGTGATGAACGCGTACGCCGAGCTCGGTGGCAACTTCATCGACACGGCAGACGCATACAGCGAATGGGCCGATGGGCACATTGGCGGCGAGAGCGAATCTGTGATTGGCAACTGGATGCGCGACCGCAAGAACCGCGACCAGGTGGTTGTTGCCACCAAGGTGGCCAAGTTGAGCACCCGCCCTGGCCTGAGCCGCGCCAACATTCTGGCCGCTTGCGATGATTCGCTGCGCCGCCTAAAGACTGATTACATCGACATCTATTACGCTCACCACGACGACCAAGAGGTTGACCTCGGGGAAACCTTGGCTGCGTTTGACGAACTTCAGCGAGCCGGCAAGATTCGCTACGCCGCAGCATCGAACTACACCGGCGCTCGTCTGCGCGAGGCAGCCAAGATCAGCCGCGAGCTTGGCCTCGGTGAATACGTGACCGTTCAGAACCACTACAACCTGCTCGAGCGCGACGAATACGAGACCGATGCCCGCCCGGCCATCGAGGAACTTGGCCTAAGCGGCGTGCCTTACTTCGGCCTTGCGCGTGGCTTCCTGAGCGGCAAGTACCAGCCGGGCGTCGAGATCGACTCGGTGCGCGCCGGCGGAGTTACCAAGTACACCAACCCAACTGGCTGGGGAACGATTGAACGCCTGCAGCGTTTGGCCGACCACCGCTCGACCGACGGGCGCGTCGTGCACATCTCGGCAATCGCCCTCGCCTGGGTTCGTCAGCAGCCGACCATCGCCGCCCCGATTGCCAGCGCCCGCACCGTCGAGCAGCTGCACCAGTTCGCGGTCGACGTACGCCTCAGCGCGGACGAGCTCGCATTCTTGGCGCATTAGCGCACCCTCGCTGCGTTGACGACGGAATAACCAACCCTTAAAGGCGGTTAGCCTGTAAGTGGGGTTCGCGCGTGCTGATCCCAAGACAGATAACGGCGTCAGGGAGTCAAAATGCACCGTCTAGCCAAGCTCAGCCTTAACAACCGCTCGGTGGTGGCGCTTTCGACCGCGATTATCGCGATCTTCGGCTTCATCTCGCTTGGTTCGCTCAAGCAGGAGCTCATCCCAAGCTTTGAAACGCCACAGGCGGCCGTCGTCACCACCTACATCGGCGCAAGCCCCGAGGTAGTCGACAAGCAGGTTAGCCAGGTCATCGACAACGCGATGCGCCAGCAAGACGGCCTTGTCTCGTCGACCACTACCTCGCAGGCCAACATCTCTATCGTTCGCGTCGAGTTCGAATACGGCACTTCGACGGATCAGGTGAGCGAGAAGGTCGCAGCGGCACTCGCCAGCGTCTCGAGCACTCTGCCAGCCAACGCAACCGCCAAACAGCTGAGCGGCTCCTTCGACTCGGTACCAATCATCGCGCTTGGCGTGAACCCTAAGAACGGCGACCTGGATGCGCTGAGCGTCAAACTCGAGGACATCGCCGTACCGGCCCTGAGCAGCATCTCTGGTGTGCGCGAAGTTAGCCTGACCGGCACCAAGGAAAAGCGCATCAACCTCGAGCTCAAGCAGAGCGTTCTGACCGCTAACGGCCTGAGCCAGCAGAGCATCGTCTCGGCGCTGCAGGCTAACGGATTCGTTGTTCCTGCGGGAACCATCGATGACGCCAAGGGTTCGATCTCGGTCGAGGCCGGAACCCCGGTCAATTCGCTCGAAGACTTCAAGAAACTGCCGCTGATCGGCAGCAAGACCAGCACCACCACCTCTGCCCCACAGATTCCATCGAGCGTCCTGGGTCAGCTGGGCGCCGGTGGTTTCGGCAACCTTGGTTCGCTGGCCGGCCAGCTCGGCGGCGGTACCACCACGACCACGACCACCTCGACCGCCCTGCAGATCCAGGACGTCGCCACCGTCACCTACGAGAACGCGCCTGTGACCAGCATTTCGCGCGTCAACGGCAACGAGGTGCTCACCCTGGCGATCACCAAGACACAGGACGCCAATACAGTTGCCGTGTCGCACGCGGTAGAGGCAGAACTGGCCGACCTGCAGAGCAAGCTCGGTGACGTAGAGATCGACGTCGTTTTCGACCAGGCTCCATACGTCGAAAAGTCGCTCGAGAACCTCACCACCGAGGGTCTGCTGGGTCTGGGCTTCGCGATCGCCGTCATCCTGGTCTTCTTGATGTCGATTCGCTCGACCCTAGTAACCGCGATTTCGATCCCGACTTCGGTGCTCATCACGTTCATTGGCCTCGGTTGGTTCGGCTACTCGCTCAACCTGCTAACCCTTAGTGCACTCACCATCGCCATCGGACGCGTCGTCGACGACTCGATTGTGGTTATCGAGAACATCAACCGACACCTGTCTTATGGCGAACCGAAGAAGAAGGCCATCCTTCGCTCGGTGCGCGAGGTTGCCGGCGCCATCACCGCTGCGACCATCACCACCGTCGCAGTGTTCCTCCCTATTGCACTCGTTTCCGGTCTGGTTGGAGAGCTATTCCGTCCATTTAGCTGGACGTTCACGATCGCGCTGGTCGCGTCGCTGTTCGTATCGCTGACAATCGTGCCGGTGCTTGCCTACTGGTTCCTGAAGGCTCCGGCCCAGCAGGAGTTCAAGACGGAGGCTGCCGCCGCAAAGCACGCTGAAGCGATTCGCGAGGCCGAGGAAGCCCGTGAGCGCAAGTCACTGCTGCAGCGTGGCTACCTGCCAGTGCTCAGCTGGACGCAGAAGCGCCCGGTCGTCACGATCGTGGCTTCGGTTATGGTGCTTTTCCTCACCTTCGGCCTGTCATCGCAGCTAAAGACCGACTTCATCGGCAACTCGGGCTCGAACTCGTTCGTACTGAACCAGACCCTGGCCCCTGGAGCCACCCTCGAGCAGAAGGGCGAGGCCGCAGCCAAGCTCGAGCAGATCCTGCTAGACCAAGACGGCAAGGTCGAGGTCGTCCAGACCTCCATCGGCTCGTCGGGTGACGGACGCGTTGCGTTTGGCGCTTCGGCCGGCGGAACCTCGCTGCAAATCACCACGATCGACGGTGTCGATCAAGCCGAGTTCCAGAAGTCGCTCGAGAAGCAGTTTGCTGCAGATGCATCCCTTGGCGAGGTCAAGTTCTCGTCGGGCGGTGGTCCATCGTTCGGTTCCTCCTCGACTATCGACATCAAACTGACTGCCACCAGCGATGAGGCACTCAACGCCGGAATTGCGGCCGTACAGGACGCGATGCAGGGCACCGAGAACGTCACCGAGGTTACGAACTCGCTCGCCGAAAAGCAGCGCACCCTCAAGGTCACCATCGACCGCATGGCTGCGGCTCGCAAGGGTCTCACCGAGATGGCCGTTAGCGGAATCGTGGCCTCGACCATGAACCCTTCGGCTATCGGCAAGGTCAACATCGACAGCGTGTCGACCTCGATCTTTGTCAAGAAGGCCGACATCCCGGCGACCGTTGCCGAGATCAAGGCCCTGTCGATTCCGACCGCGACCGGCGTTGTTCGCTTGGACTCAATCGCGGATGTTGAGATGGCGAACGTGCCAGTCTCGATCACGAGCGAAAAGGGTGATCGCACCGCGAAGGTAATGCTGACCCCTGAGGGCAACAACCTTGGCGCCATCACGGCCGACGTGACCAAGCGCCTCGACAAGATCGAACTACCGGCCGGCGTTAGCGCGTCGATTGGCGGCATTTCGGCCTCGCAGGCTGACTCGTTCTCGCAGCTCGGCATGGCCCTCTTGGCGGCAATCGCGATCGTGTTCATCGTCATGGTGGCAACGTTCCGTTCGATCATGCAACCGCTCATTCTGCTGATCTCGATTCCATTCGCGGCAACGGGTGCATTCGCGTTGCTGCTGGCAACCGACACCGCGCTTGGTGTTCCATCGCTGATTGGCATGCTGTTGCTGGTGGGCATCGTGGTCACTAACGCCATCGTGCTAATCGACTTGATCAACCAGTACCGAGCCGAGGGGCGCCCGACCCAGCAGGCGATTATGGATGGTGCGCGCCAGCGCCTGCGCCCGATCTTGATGACCGCACTCGCGACCATTTTCGCGCTGACTCCTATGGCGCTCGGCGTGACCGGTGGCGGCGGCTTCATCTCGCAGCCGCTCGCGATCGTCGTTATCGGTGGCCTGTTCTCATCGACAGTGCTGACCCTGGTCATCGTGCCGGTGCTTTACTGGCTCGTTGAAGGACGCAAGGAGCGTCGCGCTGCTCGCAAGTCGGGCAAGGGCGACGGCGAAGCGAAGCCGCGTCGCAAGCTAGTCAAGCCACGCAAGGCCGAGGCAACCGCCTAGGCGCGTAACTGCGGCGCACCCCGCGCAACTAAAATTGGGAGGTCATCGAATGTCGGTGGCCTCCCTTAGTTTTTAGGAATGATCGAAATTTCAGAGAACCTAGTCTGGATTGACTGCGAGATGACCGGCCTCAATGTTGAGGTCGACTGCCTCGTGGAGGTGGCCGTAGTGGTCACCAACTCCGAGCTCGAGGTTCTCGACGCCGGTCTCGACATCGTTATCAAGCCGACCGCTGAAGGTCTGGCAAACATGGGCGAGTTCGTGCGTGACATGCACACCAAGTCGGGCCTGATCGAGGAATTCGAATCGGGTGTCGACCTAGCCGAGGCCGAGCGCATGGTTCTCGAGTATGTTCAGCGCTTCGTGCCGGATGCACGCACAGCTCCCCTGGCCGGCAACTCGATCGGCACCGACCGCATGTTCCTGAACCGCTACATGCCGACTCTCGACCAGCACCTGCACTACCGAAACATCGACGTCTCGTCGGTTAAGGAGCTGAGTCGCCGCTGGTTCCCTCGCGTTTATTTCAACCTGCCGAAGAAAACCGGCGACCACCGCGCGCTGGCCGATATTCTCGAGTCGATCGAGGAGCTCAAGTACTACCGCAAGACGGTTTTTGTTGAGCAGCCAGGCCCAACGAGCGACCAGGCCAAGGCGGCTGCGGATGCGTTGAAGCCCGCCAACTGATAGACTCTTGCGGTTGTTGTTCTCGAACAACACATGGTGGGTATAGCTCAGCTGGTAGAGCACCTGGTTGTGGTCCAGGGGGCCGCGGGTTCAAGTCCCGTTACTCACCCGAAAAAGAAAAAGAGCCTGGGTTTCCAGGCTCTTTTTCTTTTGAAGCCCCGCCAGGAGTAGTACGACCCGGTGGCATCGGTTGAAGAACAGGAAAGTCAGATAAATCTGCCTGGCCGAACCAGGCCATTTTGCTCGGATCGAACCACATGCACTTATGAAAAACGAAAACCCCGAGCAACAGCCCGGGGTTTTCTCGATTAACTCGTGTTTAGGCGTTCGCCTTAGCGATAAGCAGCTCGCGCACGCGTGCCGCATCCGCTGAGCCCTTCATGGCCTTCATGACGGCACCGATGACGGCACCGGCGGCCTGCATGCGGCCCTCGCGGATGGCATCGAGAACGTCTGGTTGACCAGCGAGTGCCTCGTCGATGGCGGCGATGAGTGCGCCGTCGTCAGACACGACCTCTAGGCCGCGAGCGGCAACGATCTCGGTTGGCGAACCCTCGCCTGCAAGAACGAACCCGAGAACCTCGCGAGCGAGGCGGTCGTTGATCTTGCCGGCGTCGATCAGGCCGGCAAGCTCTGCAACCTGCTGGGCCGAAATGGCCAGCTCGGCGACATCCTTGCTCTCATCGTTCGCGATGCGGCTCAGCTCGCCGGCCCACCACTTGCGGGCGGCCTGCGGCTTTGCGCCGGCGGCAACGGTCTCTTCGATCTGGTCGAGCAGGCCTGCGTTGACTACGTCGCGGAACTCGAGCTCGCTAAAGCCCCAGTCTGCTGCGAGTCGACGACGACGGTCAGCCGGGTTCTCTGGCAGGCCGGCACGTAGCTGCTCGATCCATTCCTTCGAAGGCTGAACCGGAACCAAGTCTGGCTCAGGGAAGTAGCGGTAGTCGTCGGCATCCGACTTTGGACGACCCGAGCTCGTGACACCGCGGTCCTCGTGCCAGTGGCGGGTCTCCTGAAGAATCGAACCGCCCTTGGCGAGAATCGCTGCCTGACGCTGGATCTCGAAGCGAACCGCGCGCTCAATCGAGCGAAGCGAGTTCACGTTCTTGGTTTCGGTGCGGGTACCCAGCTTCTCGGCACCGTGTGGGCGCAGCGAGACGTTGGCGTCGCAGCGAACGTTTCCGCGCTCCATGCGGGCATCTGAGACGTTCAATGCCCGAACGATGTCGCGAATCGAGCGAACGTATGCCGCTGCCAGCTCAGGCGCTTCGGCACCGGCGCCGAAGACCGGCTTGGTGACGATCTCGACCAGAGGCACACCGGCACGGTTGTAGTCGACGAGCGAGTACTCGGCGCCCTGGATTCGACCGGTTGCTCCACCGACGTGAGTCAGCTTGCCAGCGTCTTCCTCCATGTGCGCGCGCTCAATCAGAACGTTGAACTTGTTGCCTGACGGCACCTCTACCTCGAGGGCTCCCTCAAAGGCGATTGGCTCGTCGTACTGCGAGGTCTGGAAGTTCTTGGCAAGGTCTGGGTAGAAGTAGTTCTTGCGGGCAAAGCGACCGGTTGGCGCGATGTCGCAGCCGAGTGCCAAGCCAATCTGAATGCTCGACTCCACCGCACGCTTGTTTACGGCAGGTAGCGAACCAGGCAGGCCGATGCAGATCGGGCATACGTTGGTGTTTGGCTCGTTGCCGAACTCGTTCTTGCAGCCACAGAACATCTTGGTGTTGGTGTTTAGCTCGACGTGCACCTCGAGGCCGATGACGACCTCAAACTGTGCGAGCGCCTGCTCGTAGTTCATGAGCTCTTCTTTAGCCATGATTACTTCACCTCCAGCTCGGGAGCGAAATCAATCATTCGCTTGCCCCATACTTCTTCGTGCATCTTCTCGAGGGCCGCACCAACCTGGTAAAGGCGGGCGTCTTCGCGAGCCGGAGCCAAGAGCTGGATGCCGACAGGCAAACCGTCTTCTTCGGCAAGACCGTTAGGAATCGACATGCCAGGGATGCCCGCGAGGTTCGCCGGAATCGTTGCGATGTCGTTCAGGTACATAGCCAGCGGGTCCTCGAGCTTCTCGCCCAGCTTGAACGCGGTGGTCGGCGCGGTTGGTGAAACAAGCACGTCGGCCTTTGCGAACGCGGCATCGAAGTCGCGCTGAATCAGGGTGCGAACCTTCTGTGCTGCGCCGTAGTAGTTGTCGTATGCGCCGCTCGACAGGGCGTAGGTACCCAGAATGATGCGGCGCTTGACCTCAGGGCCGAAGCCGGCCTCACGGGTCGCAGCCATCACGCGCTCGATGGTCGGGTTGCCCTCTGGGGTCACGCGCAGACCGAAGCGCACCGAGTCGAACTTTGCGAGGTTCGACGATGCCTCGGCAGGCAGGATCAGGTAGTAGGCGGCAATCGCATACTCGAAGCTTGGGCACGAAACCTCAACGATTTCGGCACCGGCAGCCTGAAGCATGGCCAGCGACTCGTTGAAGCGGGCCTGAACGCCTGGCTGGAAGCCGGCGCCGGTCAGTTCCTAGATGACACCGATGCGCATGCCCTTGACATCGAGCTTCTTGGCCGCGTCGACCATCGAACCAAGCGACTCAGGCAGCGAGGTGCTGTCGTGCTTGTCGTAGCCGGCGATTACGTCCTGCAGCAGAGCGGCGTCGAGCACATTGCGGCTGACTGGGCCGATCTGGTCGAGCGAGCTTGCAAGTGCGATTAGGCCGTAGCGCGAGACTGCGCCGTAGGTTGGCTTGGTGCCGACGGTGCCGGTGACGGCTGCTGGGAATCGAATCGAACCACCGGTGTCTGAACCGATGGCGATTGGTGCCTGGAACGAGGCAACGACCGAACTCGAGCCACCGCCCGAACCACCGGGGATGCGGTCGAGATCCCAAGGGTTGCGGCTAGGGCCGAACGCCGAGAATTCGGTCGACGAACCCATCGCGAACTCGTCGAGGTTGGTCTTGCCGAGGATCGGCATTCCGGCTGCGCGCAGCTTGGCGACGACGGTCGCGTCGTATTGCGGAATCCAGCCCTCAAGAATCTTCGAGCCCGAGGTGGTCGGTGCGTCGGTCGTGGTCAGGTTGTCCTTGACCGCGATTGGCAGACCGGCTAGGGCATGCAGAGCCTCGCCGGCAGCGCGCTTGCGGTCGATCTCGGCCGCGGTGGCCAGGGCCGACTCGGGTGAGGTGTGCAGGTATGAGTGAACGGCTCCATCGACTGCGGCGGTGCGGTCGATGTGGGCCTGGGTGACCTCAACCGAGGAAACCTGCTTGCTGACGAGAAGCTCAACCAGCTCGTGTGCGCTCTTGCGAGTCAGATCGGTCATGGTTTAGTCCTCATCCAAGATTGCGTGAACACGGAAGCGACCATCGGCGCTGTCAGGCGCTCCGCTGAGGGCCTCGGCCTGGGTGAGCGAAGGCTCGATGACGTCTTCACGGAAGACGTTTGCCATCGGAATCGGGTGGCTGGTTGCAGGCACATCGCCTTCAACGGCCTTCGAAACGGTGGCGACCGAGTCGACGATCAGCGAGAGCTGCGTGGTGAACTTGTCGACCTCTTCGTCGGTGACCAGGATGCGTGCGAGGCCAGCAAGGTGGCGCACGAGGTCAGGGGTAATTTCAGACATGAATCTCTCTCAAAACGATGGAGTTCGGATTGCTCCCAAGTCTACCCGTAGCGCGTTTCGGGCGTGTTTCTGGCTTGCGCGGGCGTGTAAAAAAGAAATCCCCGCCGAGGGTCAGCTCGACGGGGACCCCTTCGCGGGTCTAACTGATCGAAATCAGTAGCTCAGCAATTGCCAGAATTACCTTGACAACCGAAAGCA
>JACCDI010107275.1_pt1 | contig 21569 bp, 20 predicted proteins | sample 7442791 | NCBI WGS metagenome assembly JACCDI01 (sample SAMN15323434, study PRJNA562643) | freshwater metagenome | isolation source: river surface water | place: USA:Blue River Watershed | collected 2017-08-15
ACACACTACGTGACTTCATCGGTGAAAACGGCAAGATCACTCCTGCACGTTTGACTGGTACTAAAGCTTTGTATCAGCGCCAATTGGAAACAGCCATCAAACGCGCTCGCTTTTTAGCTTTGATGCCTTTCACTGACCAACATAAGAAATAATCAGGAGTCACTATGCAAATTATTCTCCTAGAAAAAGTAGCTAACCTTGGTAACTTAGGCGATGTTGTTCGCGTTAAGGATGGTTTTGCCCGTAACTTTTTGATCCCTCAACGTATGGCTCGTCGTGCTACAGCAACAGCGATTGCTGAGTTCGAAGCTAAACGTGCTGAGTTAGAAAAACTAGCCGCTGAAAAACTAGCTGCTGCTGAAGCAGTAGGTGCTAAGTTGTCTGGTTTAGTTGTAGAAATTAAACAAAAGGCTGGTGTTGATGGTCGTTTGTTTGGTTCAGTCACTAACCACGATGTTGCTGATGCATTGAAAGCAAAAGGTTTCTCAATCGAAAAAGCTTCAGTACGTATGCCTACAGGTCCTTTAAAGATCGTTGGCGAGCACAAATTATCTGTAGCTGTTCACACAGACGTAGTTGTTGAAATTACTGTCCAAGTGATTGGTGAGCAGGCTTAATTAATCATTTGATTGAACGATATCTACCCTGATATCATCAGTTCATGATTGATTCAGCTGTTCAAGCTTTAAAAGTACCTCCGCATTCCGTCGAGGCCGAGCAATCGGTGCTCGGCGGTTTGCTTTTGGACAACTCTGCATGGGATAGAGTTGGCGATGTCCTGACGGAAAAAGATTTTTATCGCCCAGATCATGGCTTGATTTATCGTGTGATTGGTCAGTTAGTAGGTGATGGGATGCCTGCTGATGTGATTACAGTTTCAGAAGCAATGAAAACCCAAGGCGGTGGCGAGGGTATTGGTATTGATTATTTAAATGCCCTAGCGCAATCAACACCGAGTGCTTCTAATATTCGTGGTTATGCCGAGATTGTGCGTGACCGCAGTGTGTTGCGCCGATTAATTCAAACTTCCGACACGATTGCGAGTACTGCCTTTACGCCTGAGGGGCGTTCAGTTCAAACTATTTTGGATGAGGCGGAGTCTCGAATCCTTGCTATTGGTGAAGAGGGTAACCGCGGCAAAACAGATTTCTTTGAAATTGCACCTTTATTAACGGATGTCGTTAACCGTATTGATGAACTTTATCATCGTCAGGGTTCAACAGATGTGACCGGTGTGGCTACTAGCTTTATTGATCTAGATAGACAAACAAGCGGTTTGCAAAAGGGTGATTTGATCATTGTGGCTGGTCGCCCATCGATGGGTAAAACCAGTTTTGCTGTGAATATTGCTGAGAATGTTGCCTTAAAAGAAGGTTTACCTGTTCTTATCTTCTCAATGGAGATGGGTGCTTCTCAGTTGGCGTCTCGTATTTTGGGTTCTGTTGGCAGAATCGACCAGTCTCGCATGAGAACGGGTAAGTTAACAGATGATGAATGGCCAAAAATTACTGAGGCGATTTCTCGCTTAAACGAGACCAACATCATGATTGATGAAACAGGTGCTTTGAGCAGTCTCGAGTTAAGAGCAAGAGCCAGAAGAATTGCCAGAAAATTTGGCACGCTTGGTTTGATTGTGATCGACTACATACAGTTAATGAGTGGCAATTCAGGTAGTGGCGGCGGAGATAATCGTGCCACTGAAATTTCTGAGATTTCTCGTTCCTTAAAGTCATTGGCTAAAGAGTTGCAATGTCCTGTGATTGCTTTATCTCAGTTGAACCGTGGTTTGGAGCAAAGACCTAATAAACGTCCTGTGATGTCAGATTTAAGGGAATCGGGTGCGATTGAGCAGGATGCTGACGTGATCCTCTTTATTTATCGTGATGAGGTTTATCACCCAGATACCACGACAGACAAGGGTATTGCTGAAATCATCGTGGCAAAGCAGCGTAATGGTCCGATTGGGACGATTAAGATGAGTTGGCAGGGTCAATTCACTAAATTTGATAATTTGGCGCTTGCCCCGGGTCAGTCCTCAGGTGGTTACGAGCCGTTTTAAAAAAACGGCAGGATCTAGACTTAAATAGACTAAAATTGTGACACTTTTGTTTCGTGTCATATAAGGATGTTTATGTTCGGTCGATTCATGCCAAAAGAAGAAAATTTCTTCGAATTATTTAACCAACACGTCTCTCTTTGCGTTCAAGGATCAAAAGATCTGTTTCAGTTGATCAATGATCTTCCGAATGCTGCTGAGCACTCTCGTGCGATTCAGGCATCTGAGAAAAAAGCCGACAAAATCACCCACGAAACAATTGATTTACTTCATAAAACATTCATCACGCCTTTAGACCGTGACGAAATCCACAAATTGATTACGACGATGGATGACATCTTGGATTTGATGGAAGATGTTGCTGAAGTGATCCAGTTATACGATGTAACTCAAGTGACTCCTGAGGCGATTGAGTTAGCAAGAATTTGTGAGGCTTGCTGTGAGCGTGTGCACGCAGCGGTTTCTAAGTTAAATGACATGAAAAATGCAAAAGATATTTTGCGTATTTCTACTGAAATTGACATGTTGGAATCAGACGCTGACCGTGTGATGCGCAGTGCGATTTCACAACTCTTTAGAAATGAAAATGACTTTAAACGCTTGATGAAGTTAAAAGCTGTTTATGAGTTGTTAGAAACGATCACTGATAAATGTGAAGACGTTGCTAACATCCTTGAAGGCATCGTTCTGGAAAACGCGTAATGACTCCAGTAGAAATGAGTATATGGGTGGTAGCCCTATTGGTGGGCTTAGCCTTGCTATTCGACTTTATGAATGGCTTTCATGATGCAGCCAACTCAATTGCCACCGTTGTTTCTACGGGCGTTTTGAAGCCGCAGCATGCGGTTGCCTTGGCAGCATTCTTTAACTTCATCGCTATCCTAATTTTCCAATTAAAAGTGGCTGCTACCGTTGGTAAGGGCACGATTGATCCGGCGATTGTGGATCATTATGTAATTTTTGGTGCTTTAGTTGGGGCTATTTTCTGGAACGTGGTGACTTGGTGGGGTGGTATTCCTTCAAGCTCATCCCATGCGTTGATTGGTGGTTTAGTGGGTGCTGCATTGGCTAAGTCCGGACCATCTGCATTGATCAGTTCTGGGGTGATTAAAACTGTTGCCTTCATCTTAGTGTCACCTTTACTAGGCTTTATTTTAGGTGCCTTGTTGATGCTACTTTGCTCATGGCTCTGCTTCAGAATGTCACCAGCCCATGTGGATCGTTGGTTTAGACGTTTGCAATTAGTTTCAGCTTCGCTCTACAGCTTGGGTCATGGTGGTAATGATGCGCAAAAAACCATCGGTATTATTTGGCTCTTATTGTTAACGGGTGGTTATATGACAGCTGCCGATACATCACCTCCGATGTGGGTGGTGGTGTCTTGCTACGTAGCAATTGGTTTGGGCACGCTGTTTGGTGGCTGGCGAATTGTTAAGACGATGGGGCAGAAGATTACTAAGCTCAAACCATTTGGCGGTTTTTGTGCTGAAACAGGTGGCGCTATGACTTTGTTCTTGGCGGGTGCTTTGGGTATTCCGGTATCGACAACGCACACGATCACAGGCGCGATTGTGGGTGTTGGTTCAGCAAGACGTATGTCTTCTGTTCGTTGGGGGTTAGCGGGTAGCATCGTTTGGGCTTGGGTCTTAACGATCCCAGCTTCAGCGCTGGTTGCCGCAGGTGCTTGGTGGTTGGGTAAGCAAATTCTATAAAGCCAACTTGATTAAGTAGCCTCTATAAAAGATCTTAAGATCGAAATATAAAAAGCCTGAGCATGCTCAGGCTTTTTGTTTGATGACACTTCTATCGATGCTGCTCAATTAATCAAGCAATTTAATATCGGCTGGGAACCACGCGTCTAGCTTCGGTATATCGTTGAGACCAATAGGGTGAAGTAATCTTTTCTAGACGTACGGTGCCACCTTTTGATGGGGCATGTACAAATCGACCTTTGCCCACATAAATACCGACATGAGAGTGTGGACCACCCTGCGTATTGAAGAAGACTAGATCGCCAGGGGCAGGGGTTTGATTACCGAGTGAGAAACCCACCTGACCGATTTCATGGGTGGTTCTGGGTAGTTTTTTGTTGGCTGTGCGCTCATACACATAGCCAATCAAACCACTGCAATCAAATCCGCCTTTGGGCGTATTGCCACCATATCGATAGGGGACGCCCACCAATCCAATCGCAGCGATTGAAATGTCTTCCAATCCGGCGCTCACTTCTTTATCAAAATCAGGTAGTGAAGAGAAGCGAGGAAAGATGGCGCATGCGGATAACAGGCTAACGCTAAGCCCCATCAAAAGACTTCTCCTGATGGTGCTTTGAGCAAATAAAAAAGAAGGCGAGATTGCTCTCGCCTTTTCACGTTTGATGAATTTAAAGAGCATCTGCCGCATGGTCAGCAAGACGTGAACGTTCGCCGCGAGCAAGCGTGACATGCCCACTATGACGCCAGCCTTTAAAACGATCCACTACATACGTTAAGCCAGATGAGCCTTCGGTGAGGTAAGGTGTATCGATCTGCGCAATATTACCTAAGCAAACAATCTTCGTACCTGGACCTGCGCGAGTTACCAAGGTTTTCATTTGTTTGGGCGTGAGGTTTTGTGCTTCATCAATGATGACGAACTTGCTAACAAAAGTTCTACCGCGCATAAAGTTCATGCTCTTGACTTTGATGCGAGAGCGAATCAGTTCCTGAGTCGCTGCGCGCCCCCATTCACCAGCGCCATCTTCATTGCGATGAAGCACTTCGAGGTTATCGTCAAATGCCCCCATCCAAGGTTGCATTTTTTCTTCCTCGGTACCTGGAAGGAAGCCAATATCTTCACCAACAGGAACAGTTGCACGGGTAATAATGATTTCGTTATAGCGTTTGCTATCGAGCACTTGTTCAAGTGCTGCAGCCAAAGCTAAGAGTGTCTTACCAGTACCTGCTTGACCCAGTAATGTTACAAAATCAACATCAGGGTTCATGAGCAAGTTCATGGCGAAGTTTTGCTCACGATTACGTGCAGTAATACTCCAAACATTATTTTTTTGGTGAGAGAAGTCGCGCAGTGTTTGTAACAGGGCTGTTTTACCTTGAACCTCTTTAACCTGAGCGTAGAAAGGTGTTCCGCCATCACTATTTTCTTGGTAGACAAACTGATTCACCATCATCTGTGAAACAGTAGGTCCTGTGACGCGGTAAAACATTGTGCCTGATTTGGCATCGCTCCAACTTTCCATATCTTTGCCATGTTTAGGCCAAAAATCGGTCGGTAGTTGAAGTACGCCGGAGTACATCAAATCACGATCTTCTAAAACTTGGTCATTGAAGTAATCTTCAGCAGGTAAACCAAGAGCGCGTGCTTTGATGCGCATGTTGATGTCTTTTGACACCAAGACCACTTGACGGTCTTTGCGGCTGTTATGAAGTTCTCTAACAACCCCTAGAATCATGTTATCTGCCTTGCCAGTAGGTAAACCCTCAGGCAAGCTAATATTGTTGATTTCTACTTGGAAGTAAAGATTGCCGGTGGCATCCTTATTGCCCAGTTTATTAAGTGGAATGCCTTCCTCTAGGACGCCGCTGGTATTGGCGACCAATTGATCAAGGGAGCGACTCACTGTTCGAGCGTTGCGGGCAACCTCACTCATCCCTTTCTTGTGGTTGTCCAACTCCTCTAGTGTCATCATGGGCAAATACACATCATGCTCTTCAAAGCGGAAGAGAGCTGATGGATCATGCATTAACACGTTGGTATCTAATACAAATAAGCGAATGATGCCGTCATCTGGGATTTTACGAACTCGTGGTGAAGTTTTAATGCTTTGAGATGTCGCAGTCTTTTTGGATTTTGTACTGGACTTCATTTTTTCAATTGCCACATCGGCAAGCGAAAACACGCTTGGAGATACAGATGCATCATCAATATCTAATTCAGAAGATGTCGCTACTTCAATGATTTCTTCCGTATCCTCAACTTCTATTCTCTTTGGACGTTTCTTTAAGCTCGCTTTAGGTTGGCGGCTGATGTTAACTTTGTCGGCTGCTTGAGTTGGGATCGGTGGCAAAGGCATTCCGGAGGTCTCCTAGAAAAGAAAAAACCGCCTACCTGGTGGGGTGGCGGTTATCGAGGTAAAGGTATTTTTTAACATCTAGGTGATAAGTTATCGCAATTTTTGTGACAAAGCAATCATCAGATTCACCAATCTACAAATTATTTATAAGCTTTGAGCTGCTTTTAAAACCTCTTCCACATGTCCTGGGATTTTTAAGCCGCGCCACTCGTGTCTGAGCACGCCTTCTTCATCAATTAAGAAAGTGCTTCGCTCAATGCCGCGGACTTGTTTGCCGTACATATTCTTCATCTTCATGACGCCAAACATCTGGCAAACCAGCTCTTCGGTATCTGAGAGAAGCTCAAAAGGTAATTCAATCTTTCTTTTGAAATTCTCATGAGATTTAAGGTTATCCCTAGAGATACCAACAATCAAAGTATTTGCTTTGGTAAAAGCGTCGATATTGTCTCTAAACTCCATGGATTCCACGGTGCAACCAGGCGTTGAATCTTTGGGGTAAAAATACATGACCAATTTGCGACCTTGGCAGGCGCTTGGATTGAAAACCAAGCCACTTGTTGCTGGTATTTCAAAGTAGGGAATAGGTTTGCCTAAAACAACGGTCATACAGTCTCCAGTCTGCTTATTTATATTTGTTTATTAATGTATTTATATCAGACTTATGGGGCAAATTTTCGAATTTGGGACCTAGTTTTCAATAATCAGTGCAGCAAGGACATTTCGTCCTTCAGCCATGAGGACATTGTATGTTCGGCAAGCCGCCTGTAAGTCCATGGTTTCAATGCCTATTTTTGCTCGAATCAAGGGGGCGATTAATTCGGGGCGGGGAAACTGAATCTTTTTGCCACTACCTAAAATAACCAGGGCTGGTTGTTTTAGGGCAATTTTTTCGAAATCCTCAAGCGTTAAATCAGCAAACCCCTGGCAAGACCAAGCTTCTACCGGACCCTCAGGCATTAATAGGAGGGAAGATTCATAACGGCAAGCGTTAATTTCAATGTAATTCGAGCCGTAGGCGGACACCGTATTGAGGGTGGGTTGGCGGTCTGGTTGAAGTTTCACGTGGGAATACCCTCAGGCTCTGTCATAATTACAAAATTATAGATAAATTAAGACTTTATAGTGTTTTGATACGACTTTAAGTGGTTAATGTGAAAGAAATTAAAAAATCCTCCAAATTGAATAATGTTTGCTACGACATTCGCGGTCCAGTGCTAGAGCTTGCTCAGCAAATGGAAGAGGAAGGTCAGAAAATCATTAAGCTCAATATCGGTAATGTGGGCGTTTTTGGTTTTGACCCTCCTGAAGAGATTCAGTTGGACATGATTCGTAATTTGCCTAATGCGGCTGCTTACTCAGACTCCAAGGGTATTTTTTCTGCACGTAAAGCCATCATGCATTACTGCCAGGAAAAGGGTATTCAGGGTGTGACCCTTGATGATATTTACACGGGTAATGGTGTATCAGAGCTGATCGTCTTGGCAATGAATGCCTTGCTTAATGTGGGTGATGAGGTTTTGGTGCCAGCACCTGACTACCCATTGTGGACAGCCGCTGTGAGCTTGTCTGGCGGAACTCCTAAACACTATTTGTGTGACGAATCAAAAGATTGGTCGCCTGATATCGCTGATATCAAATCTAAGATCACACCTAATACCAAAGCGATTGTTGTGATTAATCCCAATAATCCAACCGGTGCTTTATACGGTAACGATGTTTTAAAAGAAATTATTCAAGTGGCTCGTGAGCATGGCTTGATCATCTTTGCGGATGAGATTTACGACAAAACTTTGTTTGATGGTGTTGAGCACACATCGATTGCTTCTTTATCCACCGATGTCGTGACTGTTACTTTTAATGGCTTATCTAAAAACTATCGATCATGTGGCTATCGCTCAGGGTGGATGGTGGTGTCAGGCGATAAGAGTGGGGCGAAGGATTACATCGAGGGTCTAAATATGCTTTCATCGATGCGTCTTTGCGCTAACGTTCCTGGTCAATATGCTATTCAGACAGCTTTGGGTGGGTATCAAAGTATTGATGATTTAGTGGCTGAAGGTGGTCGTTTGCGCCGTCAGCGCGATTTAGCTTGGGAATTAGTGACTCAAATTCCTGGTGTGACTTGTGTCAAACCCAAAGCTGCGCTGTATCTGTTCCCTAAGTTAGATCCTGAGATGTACCCGATCGAGAATGACCAGCAATTTATTGCAGATTTATTGCGTGAAGAAAAAGTCTTGTTGGTGCAGGGTAGTGGTTTTAATTGGCCAAAACCTGATCATTTCAGAATCGTATTTTTGCCTCATGAAGATGTCCTACGTGAAGCGATTACTCGCTTGGGTAAATTCTTGGAGCGCTATCGTAAGAAATTCGGCAAAAAGTAATTTTTATATTTAATTAACATTTATTAGTAAGAGCATTTATTCATGAAACCTATTCAAGTTGGTCTTTTAGGCATCGGTACTGTTGGTGGTGGTGTATTTACAGTTTTAGAACGCAACCAAGAAGAAATTAAGCGCCGTGCCGGTCGTGGGATTCAGATTCATACGGTTGCTGATTTAGATACCAAGCGCGCTGAAGAGTTAGTCAAAGGTCGTGCCAAGGTAGTGAATGATGCTAAGTTGGTCGTTGCCAATCCTGAAATTGACGTGGTAGTGGAGTTAATTGGTGGTTACGGTATTGCTAAAGAATTAGTGCTTTCAGCGATTAACAATGGCAAACATGTAGTGACAGCGAATAAAGCTTTATTGGCGGTTCATGGTAATGAGATTTTTGCCGCAGCTCAGGCAAAAGGTGTGACTGTTAACTTTGAAGCAGCTGTAGCTGGTGGCATTCCTATTATTAAGGCTTTGCGTGAAGGTTTAACTGCCAACCGTATTGAGTGGATTGCCGGCATTATTAATGGCACAACCAACTTTATCTTGTCTGAGATGCGCGATAAAGGTTTGGATTTTGATGTTGTTCTCAAAGAGGCGCAACGCTTAGGTTACGCAGAAGCGGATCCAACATTTGATATCGAAGGTGTTGATGCTGCACACAAAGCGACCATCATGAGTGCGATTGCTTTTGGTATTCCTATGCAGTTTGACAAAGCCCATGTGGAGGGTATTACCAAGCTGTCTGCTGTTGATATCAAATATGCAGAACAATTAGGCTACCGTATCAAATTATTGGGTATCACCAAGAAAACGGATGATGGCATTGAGTTACGTGTTCATCCAACGCTTATTCCAAGTAAGCGTTTGATTGCCAACGTAGAGGGTGCCATGAATGCCGTCCAGGTGATGGGTGATGCCGTAGGTACAACTTTGTATTACGGTAAGGGTGCAGGCGCTGAGCCGACAGCATCTGCGGTAATTGCTGATTTAGTGGATGTGACTCGTTTGCAAACAGCTGACCCTGAGCAACGCGTCCCTCATTTGGCTTTCCAGCCAGGTTCCGTTGTTAATACGAGCATCTTGCCTATTGGTGAGATTACAACGAGCTATTACTTACGTTTACGTGTGGCTGATGTGGCAGGTGTATTGGCTGATATCACACGCATTTTGGCAGATAACGGTATTTCTATTGATGCCATGTTGCAGCGTGAAGCTGGTGATGGTGAGAAACAAACAGATCTCATTATGTTGACTCATGAAACCAAAGAGAAACATATCTTAGCGGCGATTGCAAAGATCGAAGCTCTCAAAACTGTTGAGGGTTCAGTGACTAAGATTCGTTTGGAAAACTTAAGCTAATTACATAGATGCGTTACATATCAACTCGTGGTCAGCAGGCCAATCAATCTTTTTCAGAAATTCTATTGGGTGGCTTAGCCGCTGACGGTGGCTTGTACTTACCTGAAAAGTATCCCCAGGTAACTAAAGAGCAGTTAGATGCTTGGCGTGGACTTTCATATGCAGAATTAGCTTATGAAGTATTAAGCCTTTATTGCGATGACATTCCGAAAGAAGACTTAAAGGCGCTGATTAAGAAGACTTATACCGCTCAGGTGTACTGTAATGGTCGCGCTGAAGATCGTGCAGAAGACATTACGCCGATTCATTGGTTAGGCAATGAAGGTGGTGCGCGTTTGGGTTTGTTGAGTTTGTCGAACGGTCCAACCCTAGCATTTAAAGATATGGCGATGCAGTTGTTGGGCAATTTGTTTGAATACACGCTCAACAAGCAAGGACAAGAATTAAATATTTTGGGTGCTACTTCAGGCGATACAGGAAGTGCAGCAGAGTATGCGATGCGCGGCAAAAAGGGCGTGCGTGTATTTATGTTGTCCCCCAAAGGAAAGATGAGTGCTTTCCAGGTAGCGCAAATGTATTCATTGCAGGATGAAAATATTTACAACATCGCGATTGAGGGCGTATTCGATGATGCTCAAGATATTGTGAAAGCAGTGAGTAACGATCATGCCTACAAAGCGAAGCACAAGATTGGAACTGTTAACTCTATTAACTGGGCAAGGGTAGTTGCTCAAGTTGTTTACTATTTCCAAGGTTATTTACTCGCCACAAAAACTAGCTCAGGAAAAGTTTCATTCTGTGTGCCATCCGGTAACTTCGGTAATGTTTGCGCAGGGCATATTGCTCGCATGATGGGCTTGCCGATTGAAAAGTTGGTGGTAGCAACAAATGAAAATGATGTTTTAGATGAGTTTTTTAGAACGGGTGTTTATAGAGCACGCCAATCATCAGAAACATTCCACACAACGAGCCCTTCTATGGACATTTCTAAAGCGAGTAATTTCGAGCGCTTTATCTATGATTTGTTGGGTCGCGATGCAGCAAGAACTGCTCAAATGTTTAAAGATGTTGAAACAAAGGGCGGTTTTGATCTTTCAAAAGATCCTGCTTACTCAACAATCCCGCAGTATGGTTTTGTGTCAGGCAAGAGTACTCACGTTAATCGCTTGGATACCATTAGAGATATCCATGCCAAGTACAAAGTGGTCATTGATACGCATACAGCAGATGGCGTTAAGGTGGCTCGTGAAAACCTTCAAGCCAATGTGCCGATGTTGGTTTTGGAAACAGCTTTACCAATTAAGTTTGCAGAAACTATCCAAGAAGCTCTTGGTCAACCAGCTGATAGACCTGCAGCATTTGTGGGTATTGAAGATAAGCCACAAAAAGTCACTGTCATGAAGGCTTCAGCTGATCAAGTAAAAGCATTTGTTGCAGAACATACTGGTTTGTAATTAATTATTCAATGAGCTTTGTTTATTCTCAAACTCAGTTCTTGTATCCAGTCATTGGATTTGTTGCATATTCTGGAACTGGTAAGACCACGCTCATTGAAAAAATCATTCAAGAATTATCTAAGCGTTCTTTAGTGGTTTCGGCGATCAAGCATACTCACCATCGTTTTGATGTTGATCGCCCCGGAAAGGATTCCTATCGTCATCGAGAGGCGGGCGCTAAAGAAATCATGCTAGTTTCTGATCAGCGCTGGGTTTTGATGCATGAACTCAAAGATGATCGAGAACCCACGATTCATGAGCAGTTAGCAAAATTATCATCTTGTGACTTGGTGATTGTTGAAGGTTTCAAGCATGTCGCCATTCCTAAAATTGAATTGTGGCGTGCTGACCATGAGGAAAGCGCTAATAACCCTTGTCGCGCCAATACTGATTTAAATATTCAGGCGATTGCCTACCCAGGAGGCGTGAATGCGTCTAAAAAACCTGTGTTGGAGCGGAATATTAAGATCTTAGATTTGGATGATCATGCTGAGATTGGTCAATATATCTTGGACTTTACTGGCTTGTCTGCAAAATTATCCTGATCGTTTTAGACTCGAGTTATGACTACATCTTTTGTTAAACCGCCGATGAAAACAACTCAGGAAGCTCTGGCACATTTGTTATCCAGAGCAACTCCTGTAGATCAGGTGGAAACGGTATCTACTCAGGATGCATTAGGTCGCATTTTGGCAAAGGATATCTTGAGTCAAGTTGATGTTCCACCCATGGATAACACCCAGATGGATGGCTATGCAGTGCGTACTGCCGACATTCAAAAACCTGGTACTTCTTTTAAAGTTTCTCAAAGAATTCCTGCGGGGCATGTCGGCACCACTTTAGAGCCCGGAACCGTCGCCAGAATTTTCACCGGAGCATCAATTCCTGATGGAGCCGATGCTGTAGTGATGCAAGAGCTCTGTGAGTTAAATGGTGATGAAGTGAAGATTTTAGAGCTTCCAGCACCAGGTCAATGGATTCGCAAGCAAGGTGAGGATTTAACAGCGGGTCAAGTTTGCTTAACTCAAGGCACCTTGTTGCGTGCTCAAGAATTGGGTGTAGCAGCATCGGCTGGTTATGCTCAATTGCCTGTTTTCAGAAAATTAAAAGTAGCTGCTTTTTTTACGGGAGATGAATTAACTCTTCCAGGGGAAGCACTTAAACCAGGCGGTATTTACAACTCTAATCGAGATACTTTGTTAGCTTGTATTCGCTCTCTAGGTTGTGAGGCGACTGATTTAGGTATCGTTCCTGATACTTTAGAGGCTACACGAGCAGCGCTACGACAAGCTGCTCAAGGACATGATTTAATCATTACCTCTGGCGGTGTTTCGGTGGGTGAAGAGGATCATGTGAAGCCTGCTGTCAGTGCTGAAGGGTATTTAGATCTATGGCAGATTGCCATGAAACCAGGTAAGCCTTTGGCATTTGGTGCTGTCAAAAATCCGGTGAACAATCCTCAAGGATCTTCTGACACCTGGTTCATGGGTTTACCAGGTAATCCAGTATCTAGTTTTGTTACATTTTTATTATTTGTCAGACCCTTTATTGCCAAGATGCAAGGTCGAGTGAATTATCAAGCGCCATCTATCACCATGCGTGCGGATTTTGATTGGTTAAAACCAGATCGTCGCAATGAATTCTTAAGAGTGCGCATGAATGCGGAAGGTGGTTTGGATTTATTCCCTAATCAAGGTTCAGGGGTATTAACAAGTGCATCATGGGCTGATGGTTTGTTGGATAACCCACCATCACAAGTGATTAAAAAGGGTGATTTAGTTAAATATATCCCTTTTGCTGGAATGCTTTAAGCTTCAGGTATGAAGATCCAATTGAAATTTTTCGCATCTCTTCGGGAAGTCTTAAAAACTTCCGGCGAAACTTTGACAGTACCTGACGGCATTCAGACTATTCACGATTTACGAGAGTTCTTAATTTCTCGTGGAGAGCCTTGGTCAGTCGCTTTAGCTCATGGCAAAGCTGTCAGAGTGGCTCTCAATCATGAGATGGTGGAGGAAGGTGTGCCATTATTGGATGGTGCTGAGCTAGCATTTTTCCCACCTGTGACAGGCGGTTGAGGTTTAAAGATGCCTGTACGTATTCAAACTGAAGACTTTGACCTTTCAAAGGAAATTAAAGAACTTAGGCGAGGTGATGCTCGTGTCGGAGCAGTTGCTGCATTTGTAGGAACCGTTCGTGATCAGAATGATGGTGCTACGGTCTCGAAGATGACTTTGGAGCACTATCCAGGGATGACCGAAAAATCTCTTCAGGAGATTATCGAAAAAGCCCAGGCTCGTTGGGATATTTATGACGTTTTGATCATTCATCGTGTAGGTCCTTTGGAGATTGAAGATCAAATTGTCTTGGTAGCAGTGACCAGTGCTCATCGTGGAGAAGCATTTGCTGCTTGTGAGTATGTGATGGATTACCTCAAAACTTTGGCTCCATTTTGGAAAAAAGAAAATACGCCTGAAGGTGAGCGCTGGGTAGACGCCAGACTAAGTGATGATGAGGCTTTAAAGAAGTGGCAATAAGCCACTCTTTACATCAAGCGTTTAAAGGGTGGTAACCCAGCGATTAATTTCTTGCCATAAGGCTTAGTTCTTAAGCGTTTATCTAATACAACGATCTTGGCAGTATCAGTCTCGGTTCGAATGCCTCGACCGACCCATTGTTGAAGTTTGAGTGCAACCGCAGGCACGCTAATTTCATAAAAAGGGTTCCCTTGATTTTTTTCAAGCCACTCCGCCTTGGCTTCCTCGACCGGAGAGTCGGGTGGTGCAAAAGGTAACTTGGTGATGATCACGGTCTCGCAAAGTTTGCCTGGTAAGTCCATACCTTCGCCAAAACTTTGCATGCCAAAAATAATACTTCGTTCACCATCTTCAATGCGTTTGATATGTTGCTGAAGAAGTTTTGATCGTGGATGATCACCTTGTACGAGAACATCTTTAAGAAATTCTTCAGGAAGATCCTCGTGAACTTGTTTCATTTGTTTCTTAGATGTAAATAAAACTAGAGCGCCATGTTTTAAATCCTGAAGTTCTTGAGGAATCAGTTCTGATAGCTCTCGAGTGTGTCCTTCTGCATTGGCGCTAGGGCATTCTGCCATTTCTGGAACGCAAAAGGTACCTTGCTCTTCATAGTTAAAGGGTGATTCAGCTTCAAAGGTTCTGGTTTTTGAAAACCAGTGAAGTCCTGATTGGCGCAAGAAATATTGAAAGTCACCCATTGTTCTGAGAGTGGCTGAAGTCAAAATGGCAGCAGCACTTTTAGACCATAGGGTCTGTGCGAGGTTTTGCGCAGCACTAATTGGTGATGCATGAAGCTTGAAGTCAAAGGTTGTTCCTAAATCCTGCCATTCCACCCACTTGGCAATCGGTGGGTCTGCCTCCGCTTGGAGTAGGTGCCAAGTATGAGCAAGGTTTTCGGTTTTTGCTTGATAACTGCCGATTTCCAGAATAGATGGATTGAAAGAATCTTTATCGAGACTATTGTTGCGATGGTCATTGAGTTGCTGCAATACTTTAGCGACCCGGTTGTTGAGACTTTGAGCTAAAGGACCTAGTGTTTGAGCATAACTTAAAAATTCTTCCGAGAGTTCCCCATTTTTAAATCTAAGGATGGGGTTGTCATGGCTAACCAAGTTAGCTAAACGAAGAGAGTTAATCATGCCTTTGCTGTGCATGATGAGATCTTCAACAATCTCATGAATCTCTTCAGCAATTTTGCCGTTGGACTCAGGAAGAAGTGCGTCAGCTCGAAGAACTGCTGCCATGATTTTCTCAAGCCAACGAGTGCTCGCAATTAGACCGACTGAAGATGCAAAGTGTTTAATCCCGATGCTTGGAAGATTGTGCGCCTCATCGAATATATATAAAGATTCTGATGGATCTGGCAGAATTTTTGAGCCTGAGGCAATGGTGGAAATAACTAAATCATGATTAGCGACAATCACATCAGCTTTGACTAATTCTCTGCGCGCATTGAAGTAGGGGCAAATATTAAATCTTTGACAATGTCTGCCCAAACAAGAACTTCTTTCTGCGGCAATTCTTCCCCACATGGCATCACTAATGTCGCTTGGAGCGGTATCTTTTTCGCCATTCCATTCACCCTTTTGAAGGGCTGTGAGAGCTTCTGAGAACTTATCTTTATCCTGCTCCTTGGGCGGACCATCCCAATTGGCATCTTCAAATAATGCGGATTGTTTAACTTTCCCGCTGATTTGTTCTAGTCGAATATTGCAAACATAACGACCACGCCCTTTGGCTAAACCAAAGTTGAATTCAAGAGGGGAGATCTTTGATAGGGCTGGTAAATCTTTTTGGATCAGTTGTTCCTGAAGTGCGACAGTTGCAGTACTAATAATGACTCTTTTTTGTAATTGTTTGCTAAAAACAATAGCGGGTATTAAATAACCAAGCGTTTTGCCAACCCCTGTCTTACCTTCTACAACAAGGATGTTTTCTCCTTGTCTTTCATCTTGAGCCTCTTTGAGTTGACCCAGTGTTTGAGTAATTTCCTCAAACATCTGCTCCTGTCCTTGGCGAGTCTTAAAGCCTGGCCAGTTTTCTTGAACTGCCTGATAAAAGCTTTGGATGAAGCTTTGAATTTCTTCGAGGTTAAAACGGCTCACTGAAAAAATCCCAATTTGTCTTGTTTGGCTAATTTTTTAACTAAAGCCTCTGCTTTGGATGCTTCTGAGCGGTTGTCAAAAGACCTCGTAGCCAGAAGCTTGACGGGGCCTCTGCCGCGGGTATATTTGGCTCCTTCCCCTTTGTTGTGGGCTTCAATGCGCTTTTCTAAGTCATTGCTGATGCCTGTGTAAAAGCTTCCATCAGCGCATTCCAAGAGGTAAAGTGACCATGACATACCTCCATGATAAAGCTCTGACATTTATTTGATCTAAATCACTTGAAATTACCCAAGTTGTGACCATATCCTAGATATTGAATTTAGGAGAAATCCATGAGAATCGACAAACTAACCAGTAAGTTTCAGGAGGCGCTAGCTGAAGCGCAAAGCTTGGCTTTGGGTTCAGATCACCAGTACATTGAGTCTGAACATGTTCTTTTGGCTATGCTCAAACAATCAGATAGTACGGCTAAATCCCTGATTAACCGAGTGGGTGGCAATGCTTCGCAATTAGAAAAAGCAGTTCAAGGCTTAATCGCTAAATTGCCTCAAGTTCAGGGAACGGGTGGCGATGTGCAAATTGGCCGATCTTTAGCAGCCAGTCTTAATTTAACTGAAAAAGAAGCTACCAAACGCGGTGATGATTTCATCGCTGGAGAATTATTTTTGTTGGTTTTGGTGGATGACAAGGGCGAACTAGGAAAAGCCTTTAAATCCGCTGGAATCACTCGTCAAACATTAGAAACTGCTATTGAGGCAGTGCGCGGAGGTCAATCAGTGAATAGTGCAGATGCAGAAAATCAAAGAGAAGCTTTGAAAAAATACACCTTAGATTTAACTGAGCGTGCTCGTTCAGGTAAGTTAGATCCTGTGATTGGTCGAGATGATGAGATCCGCCGCGCGATTCAGATTTTACAAAGACGTACTAAAAACAACCCAGTGCTGATTGGTGAGCCAGGGGTTGGTAAAACAGCGATTGTTGAAGGTTTAGCTCAGCGCATCATTGATGGAGAGGTGCCAGAAACTCTTAAAAACAAGCGTGTGCTTGTTTTGGATATGGCATTACTGTTGGCGGGCGCTAAGTATCGTGGTGAGTTTGAGGAGCGCCTCAAGGCTGTCTTGAATGACATCGCTAAAGACGAAGGTCAAACGATTGTCTTCATAGATGAAATTCACACCATGGTGGGTGCAGGCAAAGCCGATGGGGCGATGGATGCAGGCAATATGCTCAAGCCAGCTTTAGCACGTGGAGAGCTCCACTGTATTGGCGCTACTACTTTAGATGAATATCGCCAGTACATTGAAAAAGATGCGGCATTGGAGCGTCGTTTCCAAAAAGTGATGGTCGGTGAACCTAGTGTTGAGGACACGATCGCAATCTTGCGTGGTTTGCAAGAAAGATATGAGTTGCATCATGGGGTCGAAATTACGGACCCTGCCATTGTTGCTGCGGCTGAGTTGTCGCATCGTTACATCACCGATCGTTTCTTACCTGATAAGGCGATTGATTTGATTGATGAAGCGGCTTCAAGAATCAGAATGGAAATTGATTCAAAGCCTGAGGTCATGGATAAATTGGATCGTCGTTTGATTCAGTTAAAAATTGAAAGAGAAGCTGTTAAGAAAGAAAAAGATGAAGCTTCTCAAAAGCGTTTAGCTTTGATTGAAGATGAGATCCAACGTCTTGGTAAAGAGTACGCTGATTTAGATGAAGTATGGAAGTCTGAAAAGGGTGCTGCTCAGGGTGCTGCATCTATTAAAGAAGAGATCGACAAGATCAAATCTGAAATTGCTAAATTGCAACGTGAAGGTAAGTTAGAAAAGGTAGCTGAGTTGCAGTATGGCAAGTTGCCTGAGCTTGAGGGTAAGCTGAAATCAGCGTCGATGGCTGAAGAGAAAGGCGAGGCTAGCAAGAATAAGCTGTTGCGTACCCAGGTAGGTGCTGAAGAAATTGCAGAAGTAGTGTCTCGCGCAACAGGTATTCCTGTATCCAAGATGATGCAAGGTGAGCGAGATAAATTGCTCAAAATGGAAGACTTCTTGCATCACAGAGTAGTAGGACAAGAAGAAGCTATTCGCGCGGTATCTGATGCGATTCGCCGCTCTAGGGCTGGCTTGTCTGATGAAGGTAAGCCTTATGGTTCCTTCCTGTTCTTAGGTCCTACGGGTGTCGGTAAGACCGAGCTATGCAAAGCCTTAGCTGAGTTCTTATTCGATACGGATGAACATCTCATCCGAGTGGACATGAGTGAATTCATGGAAAAACATAGTGTGGCGCGCTTGATCGGTGCTCCTCCAGGTTATGTGGGCTACGAAGAAGGTGGCTACTTAACGGAATTGGTGCGTCGTAAGCCTTATAGCGTCATCTTATTAGATGAAGTTGAAAAGGCTCACCCTGATGTTTTCAATGTGCTGTTACAAGTCTTGGATGACGGACGCATGACGGATGGTCAAGGGCGTACGGTGGACTTTAAGAACACCGTGATTGTAATGACAAGTAACTTGGGTTCACAAATGATTCAGTCAATGGCGGGTCAGTCTCAAGAAAAACTAAAGACAGCCGTCATGGGTGAAGTCAAGGATCATTTCCGTCCAGAGTTCTTAAATCGTATTGATGAAGTCGTCGTATTCCATGGTCTTGATGAGAAAAACATTGCGGCTATTGCAAAGATTCAGTTGAAACGATTGACTGAGCGTCTTGCCAAAATGGAAATGGTGCTCGAGATTAGCGATGCTGCTTTAGCTAAAGTAGCAGAAGCTGGTTACGACCCTGTCTTTGGTGCGAGACCTTTGAAGAGAGCGATTCAGCAATATATTGAAAATCCAATTGCTAAATTAATCTTAGAAGGTAAGTTTGGTCCTAAGGACATTGTTCCTGTGGATGTTGATAAGAAGGGTGCATTTTTGTTTGATCGTGTCGTTCACTAAGAGTGATTCACTAAGTGACATAGTGGCTTTACGCCAATAGATCCCTTCTAGTAGTAAGATAGGCTGATGACGATTCGCAAAGACGCGGAAGTCATCAGCCTTATTAGTTTGGCTCATGGCTCTTCCCATTTTTTTCATTTAATTCTTGCTCCATTATTTCCATGGCTGAAGACTGAGTTCGGCTTAAGTTATGCAGAGCTTGGGTTTTTGATGACGGTTTTTTTTATCATCTCAACCATCATGCAAGCTGCTGCTGGTTTTTGGGTAGATCATTCGGGGCCCCTCAAAGTCCTCTTCTTTGGAGTGGGAACACTAGCAGTTTCAGCCTTGGTGCTTGCCACATCCAGTGGTTACTTAGGGCTCTTATTCGGGGCTTGTTTGGCTGGTCTTGGTAATGGAGTATTTCATCCGGCTGATTACACACTGATTAATCGCAGAGTCTCCTCAGCTCGTGTTCCACATGCTTATTCCATGCATGGAGTTTCAGGAGCTTTAGGTTGGGCAGCATCGCCTGCTGTATTGGTGACTGTCACCACAATGACTAACTGGCGACAAGCGCTCTTAGTAGCTTCTGGTTTAGCCACTTTAATTTTCATCTTGTTGTATTCAAGACGCCATGTTTTACGTGGATCAGATGAGGAGCTTGTCCAAGAAGCGCATAGCAAGAAACAAACATCAGTTTTCTCATTAGCATTTTTAAAATTGCCGGCAGTTTGGATGTGTTGGGCCTTTTTTCTCTTAAGTGCCCTGGCATTAAGCGGTGTCCAAAGCTTTGCGCCAACTGCTTTGCAATTTCTTTATGACTTGCCTTTGGCTTTGACGACAACGGCGTATTCAAGCTATATGTTAGCGAGTGCAGGGGGCATGTTGTTGGGAGGATTTGTTGCGACCAGATCTAAATATCCAGATCGAATCATTGCTGCTTCATTTATCACAGCTAGTTTAATTTGTGCTGTGATTGCTATGTCCTTAGCTTCCGCTGCAACAGTTCTGACATTTTTTACCGTGATGGGTTTTTGTGTGGGCATCGCTGGACCGTCGAGAGATTTGATGATTCGTGCAGCAACCCCGAAAGAAGCTTCGGGTCGGGTTTTTGGTGTCGTTTATTCTGGGTTAGATTCGGGACTTGCGATTGGTCCATTATTGTTTGGTTTATTAATGGATTGGCGTTTGGTGCCTGGCGTATTTTTGCTGATCGCCACCTTTTTATTACTCGCCTTGCTCACTGCCTATCGAGTAGGTGAAAATAATCGATCGATACAGTCTAATCATTTGTGATTCAAGTTTAATTAAAAGGTTAAATTAAGGGGGAGTTTGATGAGTTTTGCTACAACTGATATTTGCGATGCTAATGAGGATTTGATTCTTAAAGGTCAATTAAGAGTTTGCGCACCCGTTTTTAAAGCTTATGGTGGTTTGTCAAAATTTCAAGGTGCAGCAGTTACTTTGAAAGTTTTTGAAGATAACACCTGGGTTAGAACTCTATTAGATGAGCCAGGTCAAGGGCGTGTATTAGTCATCGATGGTGGTGGTTCTACTCGCTGTGCTTTGGTTGGTGGTAATTTAGGTGTCCTAGCAGAGAAGAATGGTTGGGCAGGTATTTTGGTCAATGGTTGTGTTCGCGATACGCTTGAACTAGCTGCTTGCAAGGTCGGTATTCGCGCATTGGCTGCGCACACACAAAAGAGTGTGAAGCGTAATGTCGGCGAGCGTGATCTCGTGATTGACCTAGCTGGCACAACAGTCAAACCTGGTGACATGATTTATGTCGATGAGGATGGCGTATTAATTTCTGATCAAGCACTGATTTAAGTTAATTCATGTTGATAGGAATTAGTTGCAACTGATGAATTAGTCCACCACATTATGAAATATATAAAATAAGCCATTGATTTAAATGGCTTATTTTATTTCAACATCTTTTATTTAAAGCTTGCATTGTTTCATGTAAATACATAAACTCTTATATAAGACATAAGACCTGCATCACTTGAGATGGAGAGTTTTATAAAAGATTTTTTTGGTTTTTTACAGGGAGAGAAACATGTCAACACGTCAACAAGAAATTGATGCATTGCAAAAGGATTGGGATACAAACCCACGTTGGAAAGGTATTAAGCGCGGCTACACAGCAGCTGACGTAGTTCGTCTACGTGGTTCTTTCCAAATTGAACACACATTGGCACGCCGTGGTGCAGAAAAACTATGGAACTTGGTGAATAACGAGCCATACGTGAACTGTTTAGGCGCTTTGACTGGTGGTCAAGCCATGCAACAAGTTAAAGCAGGTGTAAAAGCTATCTATTTATCAGGTTGGCAAGTTGCTGCTGATAACAATACATATGCTTCTATGTATCCTGACCAATCATTGTATCCAGTCGATTCAGTACCTAAAGTAGTTGAGCGTATCAACAACACATTCCGTCGTGCTGACGAGATCCAACACTCTAAAGGTATCGAAAAGGGTGACAAGGGTTATATCGATTGTTTCGCTCCGATCGTTGCGGACGCTGAAGCAGGTTTCGGTGGCGTATTGAACGCATTCGAATTAATGAAGTCTATGATTAAAGCCGGTGCTGCTGGTGTTCACTGGGAAGACCAACTGGCTTCTGTGAAGAAATGTGGTCACATGGGCGGTA
>JACCDI010589090.1_pt1 | contig 21564 bp, 19 predicted proteins | sample 7442791 | NCBI WGS metagenome assembly JACCDI01 (sample SAMN15323434, study PRJNA562643) | freshwater metagenome | isolation source: river surface water | place: USA:Blue River Watershed | collected 2017-08-15
CGGAAAAATACTGATAATAGATTGAATTATCTAAGCCATAAGGCCCCGCAGCAGCGCGAGAATAAACTTCAATCCCTGTCGCTTGTTGAAAGCGTTTAGTCAGCTCTTCTGAAAATTGGCGATCTTGCACACCAACATCAATGAAAATGACTTTGATTTGCTTCGCAATCAGATGGTTAGTTTGTTGGAGGCTCGGCTGTATAACATAAACTGCAACCAGAAAGTATGAGACTAACTGGTTGATCAATAGCAGAAAACCGATAAGAAATACCGTCTTGCCGAAAGCACTCTGTGGCAGAATTCGCATTAACTAGCTACACCGTCCGGTACAAACACGTAGCCAAGTCCCCAGACTGTTTGAATATAACGAGGATTGGTAGGGTCATCTTCAATCATCCGGCGCAACCGCGACACTTGCACATCGATACTCCGCTCCATCGCCGAGTAATCTCGACCACGCGCCATGTTCATCAATTTATCGCGAGATAAAGGTTCACGAGCATGACTGACTAACACTTTAAGCACCGCAAATTCACCGCTGGTCAGTGGCATCGCTTCATCGCCTTTGTGCATCTCACGAGTCGCCAAATTGAAGGTAAATGGACCGAATTTAACTAAGGTTTCTTCCTGTGTTGGCGCACCCGGTAATTCTTTTGATTTACGACGCAGCACTGCACGAATACGCGCCAATAACTCGCGCGGATTAAAAGGTTTCGGCAGATAATCATCTGCTCCCATTTCCAACCCAATAATTCGATCAACTTCGTCGCCTTTAGCGGTCAACATAATGATCGGAATTTCATTTTCTTGTTGACGCAGACGTCGGCAAATCGACAGGCCGTCTTCACCTGGTAACATTAAATCAAGCACTAACAGGTGAAAGTTCTCGCGCTCCATCAACCGGTTCATTTGTTCAAAATTACCAGCGGCACGGACAATATACCCCTGCTCCACCAGATATCTTTCCAGCAGGCCACGCAGGCGCATGTCATCGTCAACAACGAGAATTTTGGTAGTTTCCTGGCTTTGCATCAGTCAGTCCTTATCATCTGTTTTTTTGTACTATAAACGAAAAACCCACAATGTTAAGAATGCATTGTGGGTTTTCCTGTTACAAATGATTTCTGAGCCGCACTGAAACTGGCTTAACGAACTCACTCTTTTGGTTGTTGTGCAATTTGTTGCTTAACCATTGGTGGATTAAGCCAAACCACGTGCGCAACATTACGTTGTTGGCGTTTTAAATTTTCAGCTTTGGCAACCTGTTCTTGGTCGACGACATAAGCGTACTTACCATCGAAACTTGCACAGCCAGTCATTGTGAATGCAGCAACTGCGGCGATTACGATTAATTTTTTCATCATGCTACTCCTGATCTCGTTAGTGATCAGAATATAGCCAATAGCTTTTGGTCTAGCTAGCAGATTTTTGTGACAGTTAGATTACAGATGGTGAACTTTATAAATTAATTTTTATTCGTTTTATTTCAGATAGTTAGATGGCAATAATCAGTAATAAAATCGTCACCAATAGAAAACTGTCACAATTGAAATGACACTTTTTGCCAGATCACGACTTATTTCTGAAAAAATTGTCATTAAAGGCCCAATCACACAGCTCCGTTAAGTGGAATTGTGTAGCTGATGCGATTCACCCACCACAAGATCCGGCCTGTTGGTGTTGTCACATAAACTTCGCCGTCGACTTCTTGCTTTATGAGCGCCCTGGCCATTGGTGAATCGATCGAGATGTAATCGTTACGACCATATATTTCATCCGGACCGACAATCCGGAAAATACGCACATCGCCTTGTTCGTTTTCCACTTCTACCCAAGCACCGAAAAACACTTTCCCCTCTTGCACTGGCGAATACTCGACGACTTTAAGTACCTCAAGTCGTTTCCGCAAAAACCGCACACGGGAATCGATCTGACGGAGTAAGCGCTTATTCTCCTTATAGTCGGCGTTCTCGGATCTATCACCTAAACTAGCGGCCCAAGCAACTTTCTGGGTAATTTCCGGACGATATTCCCGCCATAAGTAGTTCAGCTCTTTGGTTAATTTCTCAAAACCCTCTCGGGTAATTAAATCTGTTCTCAATGAAAAACTTCCTAGTTGCAGCAGTGGGTGCGACGACAGTTTAACAGAAAGCCCGAAGAGTCTTACTGTTACCGTTAAGCTCGGCATAAGCGAGCTATTGCGCCATTAGTACGCATTATTTCAGCAGTTAAACCGCGTCTGGTGTCGGATCACATAGATTTTTTCGCGTCGACGTAAGACAATAGTGCAAAGCATGTAGCGCCACAATATGGTGATCAGCACCGTAGGCAAGGAACCTAGTTTTATGTCGATGATTAATAAACAAATCGCTTTAGAAATTTCAGCTCGCCCAGAGCAAGTGAACGCCGCAGTGGCGTTGTTAGATGAAGGCTCAACAGTGCCATTCATCGCGCGTTACCGTAAAGAAGTCACCGGTGGCCTAGATGACACCCAGTTACGGACTTTGGAGCAACGCCTGACTTACTTGCGTGAGCTTGAAGATCGCCGGGCGGTAATTTTAAAAACCATCAATGAACAGGGTAAGTTAACGCCAGAATTAGAGCGCGAATTATTAGCAGCTGATAACAAAACTCGCTTAGAAGACTTATATCTTCCGTACAAAGCCAAACGCCGCACTAAAGGCCAAATTGCTATCGAAGCTGGTTTGTTACCCTTAGCCGATTTATTGCACGGCGATGCCAATCTTGAACCAGAACAACAAGCGAAGGCATATTTAAACCCTGAAGCTGGTTTTGCTGATACCAAAGCCGTGCTGGATGGCGTGAAGTACATTCTGATGGAACGTTTCGCTGAAGACGCCAATTTACTGGCCAAACTGCGTCGCCATTTGGCACAACATGCAGTACTGAAAAGCTCAGTTGTCGCCGGAAAAGAACAAGAAGGCGCGAAATTCCGCGACTACTTTGAGCACAATGAAGCCTGGAAAAATGTACCATCACACCGCGCGCTGGCAATGTTTCGTGGTCGCAACGAAGGTATTCTGAATCTGCAACTGCAACCCGACGCCGATGATAGTCAAGCGCATGGCAATTGCGAGCAAATGATTGCCAATCATTTCGACCTGCGAATGCAAAACCGTGCAGGCGATGCCTTTATGCGTACCGTCGTGCAATGGACTTGGAAAGTTAAACTGCATCTGCAGTTGGAAAATGACCTACTTGGCGAGTTACGTGAAAAATCCGAAGTTGAGGCAATCGCGGTATTTGCGCGTAACCTTAAAGACTTATTGATGGCAGCTCCTGCTGGCATGCGAGCAACTTTAGGACTCGATCCTGGTTTACGTACCGGCGTAAAAGTTGTGGTGATGGACCAAACTGGTAAATTAGTCGCTAACACCACCATTTTCCCACATGCACCGCAAAACCTTTGGGACAAATCAGTAAAAACGCTAGCCGCTTATTGTAAGCAGTATAAAGTTGAATTAATTGCTATCGGTAACGGCACCGCTTCACGGGAAACTGACAAGCTGGCTGCGGATGTGATCAAACTAATCCCAGAGCAGCGTCTGACTAAAATCATGGTGTCAGAAGCTGGAGCTTCGGTATATTCAGCATCAGAACTTGCTGCTCTTGAATTTCCAGATTTAGACGTGTCACTGCGTGGTGCTGTGTCAATTGGTCGCCGCTTACAAGACCCATTAGCTGAGTTGGTAAAAATTGAGCCGAAAGCAATTGGGGTTGGCCAGTATCAACATGACGTTAATCAAAGCCTGTTAACCAAATCTCTGGATGCGGTAGTAGAGGATTGTGTAAACGCGGTTGGCGTCGATTTAAATACGGCCTCAGTGCCATTGCTGGCTCGAGTTGCCGGCTTGAACAAAACCTTGGCACAAAATATCGTTAGCTTCCGCGATAGTAACGGCCGCTTTATGCAACGTCGCGATTTGTTAAAAGTGCCACGACTCGGGCCTAAAGCCTTTGAACAAGCAGCGGGTTTCTTGCGCATTAATCAAGGCTCAAACCCATTGGACGCGTCTGCAGTGCACCCGGAAGCTTATCCATTGGTTGAAAAAATTCTGGCAAAGTACCAAAAACCAGTGGACCAATTGATGGGCGACAGTCAATTTTTACGCAGCCTAAACCCTACAGAATTGGTTGATGAGCATTTTGGTATCCCAACCATCACTGACGTACTCAAGGAACTGGATAAACCTGGTCGTGATCCGCGTCCTGAGTTTAAAACTGCCACCTTTAAAGATGGCGTTGAAACTATGGCTGATCTCACCCCAGGAATGCTGTTAGAAGGCGTGGTCACCAACGTCACCAATTTCGGTGCTTTTGTTGATATTGGTGTACACCAAGATGGTCTGGTGCATATTTCATCGCTCACCGATAAATTTGTGTCCGATCCGCATCAAGTGGTAAAAGCCGGCGATATCGTTAAAGTAAAAGTGTTGGAAGTTGAAATCGACCGTAAACGCATCGCGCTAACTATGCGGATGGACGAGCAACCGCAACCAAAAGGCATGAGCAAAGACGCGCCTAAAGCCAATCGGTCACCACAGCAAGCTGCCCCGAAAGCTTCCAAAGCCGTCGACAATGGCAATGCAGCCATGGGTAACGCCTTTGCTGCAGCCTTAGCGAAATTGAAGAAGTAGCATGTGTTGTTGCCGACCGTGAATGGCAACATTTCACAAGGATAAAAGCCGCTCAAGAGCGGCTTTTTTTATGGTTTGGCGATTGGGGTTTGCAGTAATTTATCCAGCATCCGAATACGCGCTCGGTAATGCGTTTTCACACATGCTAACAGTTCTGCCGGTTTAGTCTGTTGGCACTGTGTCGACATCTGATTTTGCCAACGGATATGATCTTTACTTAACAGCGGCGCCAAAGGTGATGGTGCCAATTTCTTCAGCCGGATCTGTAATTCATCAGCGTAGATACGCAGTCCTTGCGAGGTACATAACAACAACGGCATTTTCAGCCGAGTTGTTGGACAATCAGCCGCAGGTCTTGGCACTCGGCCTTGTAACATCACATCCACCACCGACTTGTCGGCAAGTTGCCGCCATTGCAGTGACGGATTCCGCGTAAGATAACTGGTTAATGGCTGGTTCTGACTATCCCGGATCGAGGCATTGGCACCGGCACTAAATAACAAAGAAATCAACGCAGGATGCGCATTTTCCGCAGCATAACTTAGTGCGTCGCGTTGTGTGAATTGAATGGCCAAGTTTTCATTCGGCATAGTTTTAGCCGTGAGACTCGCCCCAGCAGCTAGCAGAATTTTCACGCTATCAAAATCGTTAAAATGCGCGGCGAGCATCAATGAAGTTTTACCGAAGCCATTTTTCTGCTGCACCAACTGCGACTGTTGATCGGCTGTAAATGTTGCCCATAAATCCAGTGGGTAATTTGGTAATTCAGCATGAAAGCGCAAATCCTGCACTGTCTCTGGGATCGTCAAATCAGCTGTCAAAGCTGCAAAATAGGCTGCTTGTGCACGTTCAGCCATGGCTTTGGCATCGGTGTCATTAAGCTTAAACGCTTCGTGAAAATAACCACTCAGTTGTAGCTCGGCGAGTAACCAAAGCTCATTAATGGCACTGGTTTCGCGGGCGGACCAAGCATCTTGGCTGGCGTAGAACTTCAACCAATCGACGCGATGCGTTCGAGAAATACAACGTCCATTGGCCGCATCACATTGGTTTTCCAGCAAGGGTAATTGCCATGGCCGAGATAGCCAGTCGTTTAACTGTGCGTTCGCTTGTTCTATCGCTAATGAATCGGCTACTGCCCCCACAAAAGACTGGCGCAATGTTTCCCGCCATGTGGTGACGGCCGTCATCTCAGGGATCGCAGGCAACTCAAGTTCACAGGCCGGTTGTGCTTTTGGCCATAACTGCTGGACACCCCAAGGTTTTACCAGCTGATAAATCGAGTCTCCATAGACGAACACATTGGCTATCGCATTGGCACTAGAGGTTAATTGATATGGTTTTAGGGCTTGCGCAAGTTCAACCGCATTGGTTGCAGTCGGCAAAACCACACCATCAGGTAAATAGAAAAGCTCATTTTGATTGCTATTGATAAACAACAATAGCCGTCCTTGCCAACGCACATCAGTGGTTACCGCACTTGCCACTACAGAACTAGCTACGCCGTCCCAGCCGAATTGCTGAGATATGCCAGTTAAAGGCTGCCAGCTCAACCACTGCCATTCACTTGAATTCATTAAACCTTGGAAATGTAACAACGGTGCAGTTTGCTGAGACGTTGCCGCCAGCAAGGTTTCACCAGCAAAATTTGGCTGCAGCTGATTGTCGACCCAAAGTTCAGCTTCCGTGTTATACCGATGTTGGAACATATTGAGAAAGGCTGGGCATACAGCATCTCGATTGGCTTTTAACCCTAACGGCTTCGCGTCGACCCCGGCCTGCACCATAGGGATGTACGAACTCGCAATTAAAATTGCCGGCAGCGTGAAACGCCAAGTGACTTGGTTAATGGCACGACAAATGCCAGAGACGAAAGCTGGTAACACAAATATTCCTTGATGGCTCAATATGAACTCAAATGGCGACTGCCGCTGTCGCTATACCAATGACCGAGCACTGGTTAGAAAACGGTCGCTATGATAAAGCATCTTGCAGTTGAAGCGAATGGATTTACCTAAGCTTTTCGGTGAGTTTTGCCGCAAGGGGGGTCTAGATACTGATTTTCTGCGCAGGCGCTTGTGAACTCATTGCACGCAGACATGGCGAAGGCGGAAAAATATAGAAAGTTTGCTGGCTACTTAAGCCATATTCAGCAAAGAACGCCCGGCAGGGACTGTCGCCCGAGCATAAAAACTTTGAATCACGTCGCTTCGAAGTTGCATCAGTTCTTCACCTTGTAATGCACGTTTGTCACGCCCAGCAAACCGATCTCGAGCACTAGTCTCTTCCGCAGCGAGTGCTTCATCGGTACTTTCAACTTCTTTACCATCGGCCTCTGTGGCCAATAGCGAGTTTTCCTTCAACAGTTCTGCTTGCGCTGCTGAAATGCGCCGATTTGCTTCTGCAGCAATTGACCGATCTGCACCAGACGGTTCTGCAGGAGCTAATGCCGCGGCTTTGACTTGTTGCATGCGAGCAATGGTCGCTTGTGGGTCACCAGGGACTTCAGACAAGCTAATTTGCACTTCGCCACCAATTGCATACTGCTGGCCGTCAGGACCGCGTTGGAAGGTGTAACTAGGACTTCCAGCTAACTGCCCGCCCACAGCTGCGTGCGCAGCTTCGTGAGCACGGACTTCGGCATCACGTGCTTTTAATTGCGCGAGTTGCTTTTGCTCTGCCTGTTGCTGCTGTTGCTGTTTTTGCTGATCGCTTTGGTTTTGATTGTCGTCACTGCGGCTACCATCATCGCGACCTTGCTGCTGATCTTGAGAACGGCCTTCGACCGCTTGCTTTAACTCGGTATTGCGGTTCTTTAATTCATCGCTATAAGTAACATTAGCTAAATTACTGTTATTTCGGCTTTTATCTTCAGAAATAACGCCTTTTTCACTGGCGTTGCGCTCCATTTGCGCAACAGGCTCAATGATTTCGCGCAGTTTATTTTCGCGACGCACCATTTCGACGGCAGGATTGCCGACATAAGGTGTAACGTGCGGATAAACCGAAGTAATGGCCATAGCTGATGACTTAGACGCTTACGTCAATCAATGTCCCAAGCATCTCGTCCGCCGTTCGAATAGCGCGAACATTGGCTGCCGCGCTAACAGATTCGGTTTTTAATTGGACAAGGCTATCAGTAACACTCGGAGTTGCGGTGACGTTCGGGGCTTGTTGTTTGTTTGCCTGATCATTCCGGCTCGCTGTATCTTGCGCAGAATCTTGGGCATTTCGCACACGTTGCTGGTTCAAAGCATCGCGATTGATATTCACTGTAGCTTCGGTAATACCGCTGGATGCTCGCTGCAGGCCTTGCAGACCTGAAGAAAAGGCTGATTGAATTTCCATGCTGTAATCCAAAGTAAAGATGTGTTGGCTAAATAGTAACCATATTCACCACAATACTCAAGGAAAGGGCGGCAAAAGCGGCAAATTTTTGCCAGCTTTGCCGCTTTTTAATAGCGGTATTGGCCACTCTTGTTTACACAATCAGACCGATCGTCACGGTTATTGGCTAAAGCGGTCCAGCCAATCGGTCAACCACTGCATAAATTCTTGCGGATGGGAAATAAACGGCGCGTGTGAGGCCTTGGCAAATACCGTGATGTCCATCGCTGGAGCGGCCAAAGCGAGTGCTGTAGTCATGGCAACTGGCACTAACGAATCCAGTCTTCCATAACAGCCACTGACTGGTCAGGTTAATGCTGCTAAATCTTGGCGCAGATCAGCGCTCGCCAAGATAGTTAAACCGCCAGCCAAAGCGATGTTTTGCGGCGCAGGCAAACTCATCACCGCATCTTTTAACCGTTTGATATCCTGCCGAGCACTGTCACTACCCATGGCTTGGATGGCTAAGAAACGCTCTATTGTTTTGGCCACATCATTTTGTAACGCATCAGCAAATTGCGCCAGTACAGTAGGCGCCATGCCCGCCCATTGCGGTTGCGCCACAAAACATGGAGAACTCGCTACAAGCGCTAAGGCTTTGACTTTTTGCGGTGCCGTTTTGGCGATCTGTAGCGCCACTAACCCACCTAAAGACCAGCCGACCAGCAACGAATTTTCAGGGATCTCAGGCAGCAATTGTTCAGCTACAGCCTCTAGTGCATAAGGCGTGGGGGCAACCTGCCGCTCACCAAAACCCGGTAAATCTAAACATAACACCGGTTGGTCGGAAGGAAGTAACGGCAAAACGCTCTGCCATACCGCTCGATTTAAACCCCAACCATGCAAGAACACTAAGGTCGGTTTGGCACTTTTCAAGATTTCAGCCATAGTAAATTAATTGTTAACCAAATCAAGAATACAATGAAGACTGGCATTATCGCTTGGTGTCACCAGCAAATCCATCATTGGCTGCCAAATGCCTGTCTTTGGTGCGGCTTACCCGTGCAACAAGCGGACTCACAGTTATGTGATTTTTGTCAGGATGACCTGCCGCGAGTCTCCATGGATATCGTTGATTTTAATGCCTTGGCATTGCCCGCCATCGCTCGTGGCCTGCAGCAACATCGCTTTCAACAGCTGCTTTGTTTAAGTTGGTATCAACAACCTTGGCAACATTGGATAGGCCAATGGAAGTTTCAACAAGATTTAGCCTGCGGCGAGGCTTTATTACAGCAGTTTGCCGTCGCCTGCCGCCTCTGGCGAGCGACATTAAAAGTTGATGCGGTCTGTTACGTCCCAATGCATGCTCGGCGGTTGCGCCAGCGCGGTTTTAATCAAGCAGAGCAACTCGCTACTGTTGCGGCTGCGCAATTGCAGTTGCCATTGTTGCAGCTATTTATGGTGAATACCGAAACGCCACATCAAGTGGGGCTTAATAGACAGCAACGAAGGGCAAATCTGCGCAAACAGTTTCGGTTGCGGCCAAAAGTGGCTATCCCAGCCAAAGTGTTGCTGATTGACGATGTGGTAACCACGGGAGCAACCGTGAATACACTGTGTCGCCTATTAGGCAAACATGGCGTTCAGCACATCGCGGTTGCTTGTTTGGCGGTGACTAAAGCCCCAGGCACAACTGCCGAGTTGTACCTGCAGGATCTACGTCATTCCTCCTCGCCATCCCCACCATCTTCTTGACTATTAAAGGCTTTTGCCAAAAATAGCGCATTGACCAATATTCGGCCTGAGCCGACGAAATAGCCGCGAAACACCGGATTGTCGGTCATAGCAATCACTCGGCCTTGGCCTTGATTGTGCGCCAATAACGAGGCGCCATGGCGAATTTGCTCAACATATTCACCGGCAGTGAAACCAGCAAGTTGTGGCTTATCAGTGTAACGGCCTACGGTGACATAAGTGTCGCTCGACGGCAGTAACAGCATAGGATCGTTTTTAAATACCGGCAGCATGGCTCGCGGTAAACCAAAGGCCAGCGGGTGCGTCAAATCAAGCTGCGCGGCAAAAATTGCGCCGGCGATGCGTTTTTTACCAGCGATCTGCTCTTTATCGCCATAACTTGCACCTGCTGCAGAGATAAGTTTCGCCATGTCGGCGCTGCGCTGCACTTTGGCTTGTAATATGCCTTTTTCTGATAACCACTGCGCCGCACCTTTTTGTCCCCATAACACGCCGCCAGCAGTAACCCAAGTCTTTAGAATTTGTACTTCCTTGTCCTGCCAACTGCTGTAATTGCCGTCCGGCAACAGGATATGGCTGTAGCGCTGTAAATCGATTTTGTTCAGGCGCTGAGGTTCCACTATGCTCGGCGAAATACCAGCTAAGCGCTCTAGACTAAACCACATCTCCCCTGCTTCTGATGAATTAACCCCTGGTCCTGCGACTAGCAGCACCTTCGGCAGAGTCACAGGCACTAACAATCGACTCCCTAAATCGCTGCCCACAGGTGTGAGGCCAGTGCTAATTTCACTAAGTGGCAATGCAAACTGCTGTTGCACCGCCAATAGATGTTCAAACCAACCTTCGCTTTGTAAGCCGGCCGGGATCACCATGGTGCCAGCGGCAAACTGTTCAACGCCAGTTTTCGTCTGTGCGTTAAAGGCTTGAACACTCGAGCGCACCACAATGCCATGTTGCAGCAATGCCGCCAACATCACTGGCGCTTGTTGATCACTCCAACGCAGAGCATAGGCGTAAGCGCCGGCCTTGGCAGCCTCAACTTTAGCCTCTTCTGCTTGCCAAGCCTTTGCGGCAATCGCATTTGGGGTGGTGCGACTTTGCGCCATATTGAGGTTAAAACCGTAAGGTAAAGTCCAAGCCGATACATCGTAAAAGGTGTTGTCCTTGAAATTAGTATCGGTACTAAATGCCGCTTTAATGAGGCGATATTGCCGCTGCTTCAGCGGAATGTAGTAGCTTCGACCTTGCCGAAACCACAGCCCTTGATGTTGGACATCGTCAGTCACGGCATAAGCTTGAATATCGTGTTGCGACAGCAAAGTCAAAAAGGCATTTAAGCGCGTTGGATCCCCTTCATCGCCAACAAAATAGCCCTGCACAGGGTCTACTTTGGCGGCCTGTTGAGCATCGCGGAAAAACTGCGCTTGGGTCTGCTGCAACTCGGCTTTTAGCGCTAAAGCACCACGCATAGTCGAATGGGACATCAAAATCTGTTGGTCAATTGTGGTTTTGAAACTAAGCGGGCCATTGATGCTGTCTTGCAAATGACCACGACTACTAGCTTGCTCGAATAAAATGCCAATCGAACCTTGCACATCTGGATAGGTAGAACCCTTGCCGACATAAAAATCGTCAAAAGCCTCTTCGGTGAAGTATAAGACTTGCTTCTCATCCATTGCCGCAGCATGGAAATTGGCAATTTTCGCGGTTAATTCAAAAGTCTTCGCCGGGGTCTGCGGATTATTACGACTCGGGATCCCTGGTTGAAAAAAGTAAGTGCCGTCTGTGCCCATTTCATGAAAATCGGCAACAACTTGTGGTAACCAACGCTGAAATTGTGCGATCCGAGCGCGGCTTTCTGGGTGTTGCAGAGGTAGCCAATCTCGGTTGAGATCGAACCAATAGTGATTAGGCCGCCCATTCGGCCATGGCTCGATATGCTCGCGATGTTGGGTATCAGCAACAGGTGAGGTGCCTTGGTGCATATTCGCCCAGAGCGCAAACCGATCCATACCGTCCGGATTTAAACTGGGCTGCAGCAATATAATGGTGTTATCTAAGGTTTGTTTGGCCTCAGCAGTTTTTGCCGCCACTAATTCATACGCAACTTCAAGCGCCGCATTAGGACCGCTCGATTCATTGCCATGCACGCCGTACCCTAACCAAATCACCAGAGGTAAACTTGGGTCGAACTCGGCTTCACCGCGTGCAACCGCGAGATGCTGTTGGCGAATCTGTTCAAGTTTCGCCAGATTTTGTTCACTGGCAATAATCAGTTGCAACAGCGGCCGCTGTTCGTGGGTGTGACCTATGACTTCCAAGCGAGTCGTTGTCGGCGCGCTTTGTGCTAATGTCCGAAAATACGCTTCGACTTGGTCATGCCGCACATGCCATTGCCCAGAGCCAAAGCCTAGGAATTCGGCTGGCGCTGGTGGGGTGTTTGCTGCAACTGCAGAGTGACTACCCCAACACAACAAGCTACAGAAAAGCGCACCGAGTAATGACCGCGGCAAAGATCTTGGCAAAGTGGACATGGTTTCTCCCTAAATTTATCGGTTTAACATAACAATAAAGGGGAGTCCGACTCAAGCGGGCTTGGCAAGCACTCGGCGCAGGGGTATCATAGCCATTAACCTAGTAATTTAGTCAGGTACTATCGATGATTCATATTTCTGAAGCCGCCCAAGCGCACTTTGTTAAGTTGTTAGAAAAACAGGCAGCTGGCACCAACATTCGAGTGTTCGTCGTCAATCCTGGCACGGCCTCCGCGGAATGTGGCGTTTCTTATTGCCCAGCAGATGCAGTCGAAGCAACCGATTTACGTGTCACTTTTACCGGTTTTGATGCGGTGATCGATGCCGACAGCAAACCATTTTTAGTTGACGCTGAAATTGACTTTGTTACCGATCAAATGGGTTCACAGCTAACTTTAAAAGCGCCAAACGCCAAAGTTCGCAAGGTGAGCGACAACGCACCACTGAAAGAACGAGTGCAATATGTGATTGATGCTGAGATCAATCCACAGTTAGCAAATCACGGTGGTCGAGTCTCTGTGGTTGAGTTAACTAACGATGGCGTGGCAATTCTGCAATTTGGCGGCGGTTGTAACGGCTGTTCACAAGTTGATTTGACGCTGAAAGAAGGTATTGAAAAAGAACTACTGAACCGCTTTAGTGGCGAGTTAAGTGGTGTACGAGATGTTACGGACCACCAACGTGGTGAGCATTCGTATTACTAAGCCTATCAATGCTGTTTAATACTTGATTCACAGCGGCCACCTTGGCCGCTGTGTTATTTTAATCACTGCATTTTACTTTCAACTTTATTTGTTCGCTGAGGTGATAAATGAACTTGTTACGTCAATTATGGCTGTTTGCAGCAAGTACTGCGATAGTTGTGCCAAGTGCCAATGCTGCGATTATTTTGCAGTACCATCACGTTGCCACTGATACCCCAAGTACAACCAGCGTGACGCCGCAAGAATTCCGCACACAATTGCAGTACCTCAAAGATCATCAATATAAAGTTGTGAGTCTGGAACGCCTGATCAACCAGCTCAAAGCCGGCGAGCCATTGGCCGATGATGAAGTCGCGATAACTTTTGATGACGGTTATGCCAATGTGTTTACCAATGCCCGTCCAATCCTGAAAGAGTTTGGTTACACCTACACCATGTTTTTAGGCCCGGCGTTAATCGATCGCCAAGAAGGCCCAGTGCTCAGTTGGCAACAAATCAAAACCATGCATGACGAAGGCGCTATCATCGCCAACCATAGTTCCTATCATCATCGACTGGCCGTGCCAAATGCCGGGGAAAGCCAAGCGAAGTGGCGCGAGCGGGTCAAAGCCGACATTTTACTTGCAGAACAACAGCTGGAAGAAAAACTAGGAGTTCGCCGTAACTGGGTTGCCTACCCTTATGGTGACTTTAGTGCCGAACTGGAAAAGTTAGTCGCAGAACTTGGTTTTATTGGTATCGGTCAACAATCTGGAGCTGTTGGTACTGGCGTTTCGTTAACTCGGATCCCGCGCTACCCATCATCTAGCCAATACGCCGCGATAAAGCACTTTGCGCCTAAGTTAAAAACCTTGGCACTGCCGGTCACTGATTATTCGGGAGCAGATCCGGTCAGCAAGCAAAATCCACCTTTGCTTAAGCTTTCCGTTGATACCAAAGACTTCAAACCAAAAGCGCTTAATTGCTTTTTCAACGGCGAAGCCATTACCTTGAATTGGCTCGATGAAGATACCTTTACCGCAAGAGCTAGTAAGCCACTGAAGCTTTCGCACAATCGTTACAATTGCACAGCACCGAGTCGCAGCAAGACTGGCTACTTTTACTGGTACTCGCAACCTTGGGTATTTGTGAAGTAAAACCGAAGCGCTAGTTCTTGGCGAAGTCTGCAAGAACTAGCGGTATTTCCAATTATTTAAGCTGTGCCATCACCAATGGGAAATCCCGCAGCAATTGTGCTTTGCTCACCACCGGAACGGCCTCGGCGTTGATCTCTGGTTTAAACACTGCCACTAACTGCCCAACAGGATTAAGCAGCACAATCGATGCACTGTGATCAACTCGATATTCTGGCTCTGTGCTACTACTGATGGCATAGGACAAACCTAGTTCACGAACAAAAGGGAAGAGTTGGTCGTGGTTGGCGGTCACGCCTGTCAAAGCGCGTTGTTCAAAATAGCCGACATAGGTCTGCAACTGTTTTTGCGTGTCACGTTTTGGATCAACCGAAATAAACCAAACCCCAAGTTGTTGACCCTTCGGCAGTGCTTGCTGCAATTGTGCAACAGCGCCAGACAATGTCGCCATCGTCATCGGGCAAATGTCCGGGCAATAGGTGTAACCCACAAATGCCAAAGTCCATTGCCCTTGCAACTGCTCGCGCCCAACGGCATTACCGCGGTGATCAATTAAGCTAAATTCAGATAAGTTGCGTGGAGCCGGATAAACTAATGCTGATGTTAATTCAGACTGCGAGGTCAGGTACTGATAACCGAGATAACCCGAAACGACCGTTAATACCAAAAAGGCCAGTGCCCAAATCTTTTGCATTCTTTATTCCTTCTCGCGACCTGAACCTCAAGGACAAAACCACTGACGGCAGGCAAGGTAGACTTCTAAGCAGAAAAGCCCTGCTGGTATTGCTGATTATCTTACCAACAAGTGTGCTCACAGCAATAAAAAAATCATCGCTTCAGTTGCCTGATTGCGATGATTTGTTGATCGGTAACAATGAATCTACCGACTGTCCACCAACGATATCCAAAACACCTGTTTTCGCTGGTCAACAGTTAAGTTGTCTTACCAAGTCTGATTTCGGATCACACCAACAGCTAAACCTTCGATAGCAAAAAACTGTTGGGTTAAATCAACTTTAATCACCTGAAAATCACCATTCTCTGGGTGCAGATAAACAAACTGACCATCACGACGGAATCGTTTAACAGTCACTTCTTCATCGACTCGCGCAACGATGACTTCACCTTGCCGGGCTTCAGTAGTTTTATGCACAGCTAATAAGTCGCCATCCATAATGCCGATGTCTTTCATGCTCATGCCGGAAACTTTTAATAAAAAGTCAGCCGCCGGATGGAACAGATTAGCGTCTAACTGAAAATATTGTTCCACATGCTGAGTTGCCAAAATTGGCATACCAGCCGCGACACGGCCAATCAGCGGCAAACCTTGAATTTCTGGTTCATTGGCAGCTTCATCTTCAGGATCTTCAATCAAACGGATGCCGCGCGAAGTGCCTGGCAACATCTCGATAAACCCTTTTTTCGCCAGCGCTTTTAGATGTTCTTCCGCCGCATTGGCTGATTTGAAGCCCAATTGTAAGGCGATTTCAGCCCGAGTCGGCGGCATACCTGATTCGGCCTGATAGTCTTTAAGTAGTTGTAATATTTCGGCTTGTCTTGGTGTTAGTGGTCGCATGATGCTGAATGCCTATACAGTGGTTACTGGGAGTATATACAGTGCAATCAGTAGTGCCAAGTCTGATCTGTTAAAAATCGAAGAAAATCGGCGAATTTGGCGGGAAAATCATTCCATGCTATCCTATCGGGCTGTTTTCGGGTGCAGGTATTCTATGTTTGATCGTCTATCACTGTTCGCCAAGTGCTTAAAATGGCCGTTAAAAGCGTTGGTTAAGTATAAGGTAGTGCCGTCCTCACCGACGGAAGCATTAGCGTTACCTACAGAAAAGCCATTGTTTTACATCACCAAAATAGCTTCTGCCAGCGATATGGCGACGTTGCGTCGCGTCTGTGCTGAGGCCAATTTGCCTGATCCAACAGATCAAGTCCAGCTTGGCAATGTCCGGCTACCACGCACCCTATTTCTCGAACAACCCAATGTACTTTGGGGGAAACGACGCGATGGTTCGGCCTTGGTTGACGGTCAAAAGTTATTGCAAACTCACGTCGAAAACGCGGAATTACAAGCGCAGTTAATTCCGGTTTCCGTGTGTTGGGGCCGAGCTCCCGGCAAAGAAAACTCAGTAAAAGCCGTTGTCGGTGAAAAAGCAGCACCAAGCTGGCTGAGTAAAATGATGATAGTGCTGATTTCCGGTCGGCATACCTTGGTACAATTCTCACCTCCGGTTGATTTGCGCGCTATGGCCGATCAATTCGGTGCCGACCAATCAACCGCCCACAAATTATCGCGAGTCGCGCGTTTTCATTTTTATCGCCAGCAATTAGCAGCAACAGGCCCAAGACAACCAGACCGCAGCGCGTTATTTAATGCGCTGTTAGGTTCAGCGGCGTTGAAAAAAGCAGTGGATGACGAAGCCACTAACAAGCAAATCAGCCATTATGAAGCTCGCGTTGAAGCACGAAAGTTGCTGGAAGAAATTGCCGCTGACTATCGCGAATCGACAGTTCGAGTTGGCGATCGTTTTTTGAGTTGGTTATGGAAAAAGTTATACACCGGCATCAAAGTGAGCAACAACGCGCAGATCCGCGAACTCGCACAGCGTGGCCATGAAATTGTTTACTTACCCTGCCATCGCAGTCACATGGACTATTTGCTGTTAAGCCATACCATCTATCAACAAGGTTTGGCAGCACCGCATATTGCCGCGGGCATCAACCTTAACTTTTGGCCTATCGGCAAAATTTTCCGCCGCGGCGGTGCATTTTTCATTCGTCGTAGTTTCAGCGGCAATAAATTGTATTCAGCGGTATTCCGTGAATATCTGTCGCAGTTATTCCGCAAAGGTTATGCAGTTAAGTATTACAGCGAAGGTGGTCGTAGCCGCACCGGTCGATTATTGCAACCAAAAACTGGCATGTTGGCAATGACAGTCCAAGCCTTATTGCGCGGCATTGACCGACCTGTCACCTTAGTTCCGGTTTATTTGGGCTATGAACATGTCATGGAAGTCAGCACCTACCTGCGCGAACTGCAGGGGTCGGCCAAAACCAAAGAATCGGCTCTCGGCATCATCAAAGCTGTGCGTAATCTGCGGGATTACGGCTATGGTTATGTGAATTTCGGTGAGCCCATCCAGTTAAATCAATATCTGCAGCAAGAAGTTCCTGACTGGCGTAGCAGCATTAATCCAATCGAGCCGCAAAAACCACAGTGGTTAAACCCAGTGGTTGCACAATTATCGAATCAAGTAATGGTTCGGATAAACCAAAGAGCTGCAGTCAACGCCATCAATTTACTCGCCACCTGTTTATTAGTTGCTGATAAACACGTCATGGCGGAGCAACAACTGCTCATTCAGATGGAGTTTTATATACAGTTGATGCGCGCAGCGCCTTACCATCGATTGGTGACTTTACCGGACGAAGATGCGGTGAGTTTATTGCGGCATGCGCATCAATTACATAAAGTTGAAATGCTGCCTGATGATTTTGGTGTGTTGGTACGCTTCCCTGAACGCGATAAAATTTTAATGACGTATTATCGTAACAACATCAGCCACTTGCTGGTGATCCCAGCGCTACTAGCAACTGCATTATTACTGCAGCAGGAAAAATCTGAGGCTGAGTTATTGTCACTGATTAACCAGCTGCAGCCATTGTTGGAGCATGAATTGTTTGTCCAGCATGCTGACATCGCTAGTTACGTCAGCCAAAATTTGCAGTTTATGCACGCTCGACACCTGATTCAGCAGACTGAAGCTGGGACGTGGCAAGCGACTTTAGTCGGTAAATCACAACTACAGTTGCTAGCCCACAGTGCAGACGGTGTGTTGCACCGTTATGCGATGGTGCTGAACTTACTCAGTCAAGAAACACCGATTGAACGCGAAGAATTAGAGCAACATTGCCATCAGTTGGCAAAACGTTTGATGACTTTACATGGCATTGATTCGCCGGAATATCATGACAAACAGCTCTTCAGCACTTTGATTAATGCATTAAAAGATGCCGGTTATGTGGAAGTGGATGTCGCGCATGCGTTAATACCAACATCGACCTTTGCCAGTTTACAGCAAAGCGTCAATCAGCTGTTGGCCCCTGAAGTGTTAGCAAGTATCCAGCAAATTCGCATCCAGCGCGCTTAGTGCGCGCTGGATCGAACGTATTACTCACCTTTAGCCTTGTCGTAAGCGCGGATCACGCCTTCTTGGATTGTGGACGCAACTAAGGTGCCAGCTCTATTGAAAAACTGCCCACGAACCAAGCCCCGAGCGCCAGAGGCACTTGGACTATCTACTGCATAGAGCAACCAATCATCAAAGCGAAAATCTTGATGGAACCACATGGCATGGTCAATAGTGGCCACTTGCATGTTCGGCGCCATAAAGGACTTGCCATGCGGCTGCAGCGCGGTCGGCAGAAAGTTAAAATCAGAAGCGTAAGCCAACATGTATTTGTGCACGCGCAGATCATCTGGCATGGCGCCGTTGGCTTTAAACCACACATAACGCTTGGCATTGCTTACTTGCGGGCGGAATGGGTTGTGAAATGCCACAGAGCGCATCTCAATTGGTTTCTCACAAATAAACTTGCTGCGCAGTGACTCTGGAATTAAATCGGCGTGCTGGCGATAGAATTCCAAATCCGAAATCAACTCCTCCGGCGGTGGTACTTGAGGCATTAAATCCTGATGCTCAAAACCAACCTCGTCGGCTTGGAATGACGCCGTCATATAGAAAATCGGTTTACCGTACTGAATAGCACTGACGCGCCGCGTACTGAAGCTTTTACCATCACGAATATTTTCTACTTCGTAAACGATTGGTCGTGAGGCATCACCTGGTCTTAAGAAATACGAGTGAAATGAATGCACCTTGCGATCTTCTGGAATAGTCTCTTTGGCAGCAGATAATGCCTGCCCCATTACTTGACCTCCAAATACCGCTTTAAAGCCTAAATCCTGACTTTGGCCACGGTATAACCCAGTTTCGATAGTCTCAAGTTTTAATAACGACAACAAATCCGACAGAACTTGACTCATCCACGCGCCCTCAACGATTCAACTAGAGTGATATTGTGCTACATGCACCGGCAATGTGCCAAGTAAAGTGGCCAACTTGTTAGCAGACTGCTGCCAATCGTCCAGCTTTTCGGCATCTTGCTGATGGTTCGTGCAACTAAGCCATGCAGCAGCAGGCTTGTTTGGTATTTTGTGCCAATTTAAGTTACTTTGTAGCGATTTTGACATCAAGCGTTGATATAAAGCAAAGCACCAAATCAGGGAAATTCCTTATAGTGCTCCCCTTTGTGTTTTCGCTACCATGACGACATCAACATGGCAGGGCATAAATTGAACTGGATTTTTAAAACCGAACCAAGCGAATGCAGTATTGATGATATTGCCAACGCAGGACCTGAAGGTGTTGTGTGGGAAGGGGTGCGCAACTATCAAGCGCGTAACTTTCTGCGCGATGACGTCAAACTTGATGATTTAGTACTAATCCATCATTCAAGTTGTGCAGAGGTCGGGCTTGTTGGCCTTGGGAAAGTGGTAAAATTGGCCTATGCGGATCCTAGTCAATTTGACCCGGCAAGTCCGTACTATTTTGCCAAATCAAGTCCAGAAAATTGGCCTTGGGTTGCAGTGAATGTTGCCTTTGTGGAGAAGTTCCACAAGGTGATTTCAATGGCTGAATTGCGGCAACATCCGCAGTTAGCTGAGATGCTGCTGTTGAAGAAAGGAAACAGGTTATCGGTGATGCCGTTAACTAAAATTGAACTTGAACTTGTACTTTTTTTAAACAACGCATAGAGTAGATGAGGGTCTGATCTTATTCGATCCTTTCACTCACTGGAGTAAAAACATGGCTGCCGTAGCACAAGACCGACGCGCATTTCCGAAAGACGCAGACTATTTCTGGCAACAGCTTAATATGGCTCAGAAATTTTCGGTCGCAGAATTGCAAAGATTTGGTTATGACTTGGAGTTTGTCCGCAAAAGCCCTAGTTTTAGCTTAGCAGTGCTCAGAGCAGGTAATCGTTTTGCCGCAGTTGACCAAGATGGTCAAATTGATACTGAACCAAAAATTGTGTTCCGCCACTAATCATTACCATTCCAAACAAGCCAGCTTCGTTTAAGCTGGCTCGGACAGTGATGAACTACGATGCTCTTTAGTCGAATGTTCCCGCATGAGTGCCACCATCTGCTGACATAACTGCAGATATCCAGCAAAATTATTGCGCTGCCACGCCGGGATCAACCGGCCATGACGATTGATACAAGTATCCAACTGCTGCATATCGATAATGCCATTTAATTGGACCACACGTGCCATGGCTTGCGCCAAACTTTGCTGACGACGACTTAATTCTTTGCACACCGCAGGAATACTTTGAATGCAAAATTCAAACAACAAAACTTCAGCTTCGGCGACGCGGGTAGTCCGGCGAGCCAATTGTAATTGCTGTTGTAAATTCACCGAAAACTCTTCTGCCATATCAAACGTGATGTGTTGAACATGGCTGGATTCTGATTCCATTAACCGGCATTGCACTATAAATCGCTTATGTTCACGGGCCAATGTGTCGATTTTCATCATCAACACAATAATCACCGCTAGCAGCGCCAAAAAAGCCAAAAATACCCACATAACTCAATAACGCCCACAACCACACAAATATTCAACGAATTGATTATGCCAAAGCAAAACTTCAACGCAACGGGTCTCGTGACATCCACTCAACTAGCACGAGACCGGCAGCATATCACTTTGCTTGTTGTTTTTTAATGAATAAATTCACCTGTTGTTCCAAAGCTGACAACGGCAATGATCCATTTTCCAACACCGCATCATGGAAGGTACGGACATCAAATTTATCACCAAGCTGTTGCTCAGCCTGTTTGCGCAGCCGTTTTATGGTGATTTCGCCAAGTTTGTAGGACAAGGCTTGCGCTGGCCAACTGATATAGCGATCGACTTCAGTTGTGACGTTGTGCATCGATAATGCGGTATTTCCCGCGAGGTAATCGATGGCTTGTTGCCGACTCCAACCCATAGTGTGCATCCCGGTATCCACGACCAGTCGACAAGCACGCCACATTTCATAGGTTAAGCGACCAAAATTGCTGTATGGATCTTGGTAAAAACCAACCTCTAGCCCCAAATACTCAGAGTACAGACCCCAACCCTCGCCAAACGCCGAGGTATAAAAACTGCGGCGATAAGCAGGTAACGCGGTTTGCTCGTTAGCGATGGAAATCTGTAAATGATGCCCAGGCACTGCTTCATGCAGGGTGAGCGCTTCTAATTCATAAAGCGGTCGACGGTCGAGCGCGTAAGTATTGACCCAATAAAAGCCCGGCTCACCATTACCATTGCCTCCGGCATAACGACCAGTTGTGTATTTCGGTGCAATTTGCGCAGGAACGGGCTCA
>JACCDI011454638.1_pt1 | contig 21552 bp, 14 predicted proteins | sample 7442791 | NCBI WGS metagenome assembly JACCDI01 (sample SAMN15323434, study PRJNA562643) | freshwater metagenome | isolation source: river surface water | place: USA:Blue River Watershed | collected 2017-08-15
GATGAATACCAACGTCGAGGTTTGGCCCCTGTCAATTTGTCAAGAACGCTAGAGGACGGTGGAACTATCACAAGTGCACTTATTCCTTGGAACACGTGCGGTGCCTACATGCATGGCGTACTGGGTATTAGTCCACTTGAGTATATGTTTTATGCGTTTTTTAATTTAATTAATCCATTACTCGCCATTATTTATGCATATTTGGGTGTGAAAATTCTACGTTTACCCGTACCAGAAACTATCCTCACACCGATTGAGACAAAGCAAGCCAACTAAGCGCTAGATGGTTTATGGACGACGATAAGCCCGCCTTTGCGCGGGCTATTTTATTTTGTACACTTTGATAAAAACTGAAGGGCATTTCGAATGACAGTGCAACGTACTGCTAAATTTTTGGCTGATTACCAACCAAGTAACTTTCAAATTTCAACTGTAGATTTAACATTTGAATTGTCTCCGACAGCCACAAGAGTGACTGCAGTTTCGATGATGAAGCGTCAAGCTGTAGGGGCTTTGTGCTTAGATGGCCAAGATTTAAGTTTAGAATCTGTCAAAGTCAATGATTTAGCATGGCTTCATTTTCGAGTTGAGTCTGAGCACTTAATTCTCGATGAGCTCCCTGATGAATTTAAACTAGAAATTGTCACTGTGATTAATCCACAGGCGAATACCGCCTTAGAAGGATTATACCTCTCAGATGGGGCTTATTGTACGCAATGTGAAGCCGAAGGTTTTCGTCGGATCACCTATTTCCTCGATAGACCTGATGTGATGGCTACCTACACCACACATATCATCGCAGAGGGACAATTCCAACACCTCCTGTCAAACGGCAATTTAGTTGCCGATGAAAGACTGACGGATGGTCGCCGTAAAGTGACTTGGGTTGACCCGTTTCCAAAACCCAGTTACCTCTTTGCCTTAGTTGTGGGTAATTTTGACGAGTTGTTGGGAGAGTACACAACTCAGAGTGGTCGAAAGGTTAAATTAGCATTTTATGTTGATAAAGGCCGAAAAAACGAGGCGAGTTTCGCGCTAGAGGCTCTGAAAAGATCGATGCGATACGATGAGGAAGTATTTGGTCTTGAATATGACTTAGATATTTATATGGTGGTTGCAGTAGACTTTTTTAACATGGGGGCGATGGAAAACAAAGGCCTGAATGTCTTCAATAGTAAATTTGTCTTGGCACAACCGGCTTCAGCCACAGATACCGATTATTTTCATATTGAAAGTATTATCGGCCATGAATATTTCCATAATTGGACGGGAAATCGAGTCACTTGTCGAGACTGGTTTCAATTGAGTTTGAAAGAGGGGCTGACAGTTTTCCGTGATCAGCAATTCAGTTCAGCCATGGGTTCGGCAACTCTGAATAGAATAGATGCGATTAAAACCATCCGAACAGCACAGTTTGCTGAGGATGCAGGTCCAATGGCGCATGCAATTAGGCCTGAAAAAGTATTAGAAATGAATAATTTCTATACGGTCACTGTCTATGACAAAGGCGCTGAAGTGATTCGTATGATGCATACGCTGTTAGGTGAGCAAGGTTTTCGAAAAGGCATGGACTTGTATTTCGCCCGTCATGATGGCCAAGCCGTGACCTGTGATGATTTCGTGCAAGCGATGCAGGATGCCAATCAGTTTGAACTAGGTCAATTTAAGCGCTGGTATAATCAAGCAGGAACTCCGGTCGTTACTGCCATCGTTACTCATGATGCGAATAGATTGACGCTTAAGTTAAGTCAAACTACTGCGCCAACTGCCGATGGTAGCCCGAAACTCCCATTGCATATCCCTATCGGTATTGAGTTGATTGACCTTGCTAAGGTGCGTCACGAGAAACTTCTTTTGCAATTTACCGAAGAAAAGCAACATTTCGATTTTGAGGGCTGGTCAGAGCAAACGATTGCTGTATTGCTAACAAATTTTTCTGCGCCGGTAAAATTGATTTATCCAATGTCTACTGAACAGTACTTATTGATTGCTGCCAATGCAGAAGATGGCGTTGCTCGCTGGGATGCAATGCAACAGCTCTGGGCAACCTTGATTGATGATGCGATCACGAAAAACCAACCGGTGCAAGTGCCGACAGCCGTCATCGATACTTTTGCCCAGTGGCTAAAATATCCGGGTGATGATTTGGCTTTCACCGCAGAATTGTTAAGCCTTCCTAGTTTTGATTCTCTTGCTGAGCGTTACAACATCATTCCGGTCGATGCACTTTTAGATATTCTCCATTCTTGTCATCAACAAATTGCACAAAATTTGGCAGTCGATTTTATGGCTTGTTATCAAAGCCTCCCTCATGCAGCGTATCAATATGAACAACGACAAATTGGTGAGAGAGCACTGAGAAACCTTTGTTTAAGATACATGTGTTACTTAGCTGAACTCCCTGAAGCTATCTTGCAAACGCAGTTTCAAACTAGTGATAACATGACTGATACGATTGCGGTGCCGCAAGCATTAGTGAAAGCAGGACGGCCTCAGATTGTTTTATTCCTGACCGAGTTCCTGAGCCGTTTTGGGGAAAATTCCCAGTTATTCGATAAACACTCAAATTTGCTTGCCTCGCTCCCTGATGAGCGTGTTTTTGACAAAATTGCCCAACTTTGTCTTCATGAAAAATTTAGCTGGCAAAATCCAAATAGAGTGAGGGCTGTGTTTGGAGCATTTGCGATGTTAAATCCAGCCATGTTCCATGACAGCAAAGGTCGAGGCTATCAATTGGTTGCAGATGCAGTGATTAAGGCGGATGGCATCAATCCACAGTTGGCAGCCAGAATGGTAACTCCTTTATTGGCATGGCGGCGATATGATGCTGGGCGAGCTGCTTTGCTCAAGGCACAACTTGAAAGGATTGGGCAACAAGCTGGCTTAAGTAACGATTTGTTCGAAAAAGTGCAGAGGAGTCTCGCTTGAACGAAAAAATCTATCGATTTTTTCTCGTTGTTGACGCAGAAAAGTTGCTCTGGTACTACCAAGGTCAAGTAAAAAATGTGGTTGTTACTGATGACCTGGGACTGAAAATCCAGATCCCTTTGAATCATTTTAAGCCCTTTGTTCAGCATCAGGGGCTCATCGGGCGTTTTGAATTGACAACATCGCCAGAGGGCAAGTTTATTGCACTCAAAAAAATTAGTTAGAGCAATTACTTTAAACAATGATTTAAAACGGGTGGAGGGCTCTTTTGATTTTTATTAATGTCTTTCAATGATTTAGGGGTGTTTCTTGCAGTTGGTTATAATGCAGTTAAACTGTGGGTAATCCAAAAAAACAAGATATAGGCTGAATATTCAAAAAACCGACGTGAAATCAACATATTTAGCACGTCGCAAGCCTTGCGCCAGTTAGAAAATGATGTAATTATTTTAGCTAAGTGCATAGAGATCAGAGCAGTTGGTCTTCAGCACGTATTACAAAAACAATATATAAAACCTGCAGGGACAGGGGGGAGATTCCAAGATGAACAAAAGGCCATTCGCCTTTGCTAAAAATCCTTTAGCATTAGGTGTCGCATCTGCGCTGTTAGCCTTGTCTGCTACAACCACACAGGCTGCAAATTTTTCATTAACTGAAGATATTGATGTTGTATTCGACTCAACATTTTCTTACGGGGCCAGTTGGCGTGCTGAAGATCGCAACTGGGATACTATTGCGAAGGTAAACCACCCTCGTTTTAACTGGACTGGTTACAATGCGGCCAGCAACATCATTTATCCGGCTTCTGAAATCTGGGCTCAACCCGGTGGCTATTCTTCGAATGGTGATGCGGGTAACTTAAATTACGATAAAGGTGATTTGTTTTCATCCCTTATCAAAGGAACGCACGAACTCTCAATCACCAAAGAAGACTTTGGTATGTTCACGCGCTTCATGTATTTTTATGATACAGCGCTGATGGACAACGAGGGAGCTTATACCAATCCTGTCTCTGGTAATCCAGTTGATCCTTGTGCCGACGATGAAGCTCGGGATTTAGCCTGCCGTGATTTACGTCTATTAGATGCCTATGTGTTTGCTAACTTTGCACTGAATGATGGTGCAAACCCGTTATCAGTTCGTGTAGGTAATCAAGTATTGAGCTGGGGTGAGAGTACTCTAATCCAGCATGGTATTAACATCACGCCAATCGATGTTGGTATTGCACGTTTACCAGGTGCAGATTTAAAAGAAGCCTACATTCCAGTTGGCATGGTTTGGGCTTCTTTAGGCATCACTGAACAATTATCGGCCGAAGTATTTTATCAATACGAGTGGCAAAATAGTTACTTACCAGTTCCTGGGACTTATTTCTCCACTAACGATTTCGCAGGGAAAGGTGGTTATAACCAGAATATCCAGCTAGGTTTCTCTGGTAACCCAGACTTGGATTTGAGTACTGTAGTAAATGGGTTAAATTCTATTGGTTCAGGGATCCGTTCTGCTTATGCTGTTTTACAGAACCCAGCTTCTTCTCAAAGTGCAAAAGCTGCAGCTCAAGCAAGTCTTAACCTCTTATCTCAAGCTTATTTGGCGTATCCGACTAAAGTCACTTTGCGTCCGAAAGGCGAAGCCGGTGAAATTACACCGCCTGACTCAGGTCAATATGGCGTTAAATTAGAATATTTCGCGCCGGAATTGAATGACACTGAGTTTGCGCTTTACTACATGAATTACCATAGCCGTACCCCAGTGATCTCTGGTATTGCCTCTAATTTCTGTTCAACTGCTGCAACTGCAGCTTGTTCGGCAGCTGGTGTTGAAAGTAATGCAATTCAGCAAGACATCGCGTACTTAGCAGCAAATCAGATCACCGTTGACAACATTGCTGGGTTAAAAGCAATGTCTAAAGGGTTAATTGAATACCCAGAAGATATTAAACTTTATGGATTCAGTTTTAATACCACGTTAGAGGGTACTTCTGTAGCGGGTGAAATTGCTTATCGTCAAGATGAACCATTGCAAATCGACGACGTAGAAATCCTTTATGCAGGTATGCCAGAACAATTGGCTAACGCGGGCTTACGTCCTGAACTTGCGGGCATTTCGCAAATTGGCCGGACAATCGGTTCAAAAGTATTACCTGGCCAAATGGCTCAAGGTTATGTGTTATCTGATACTTTACAAGCGCAATTAACCGTGACGCACCTGTTTGGTCCTGTGGCTGGCACTGATAACTTAACACTTTTAGCTGAAGTAGGTGGCATTACGATTCAAGACATGCCAGATCAATCAGCTCTGCGGTTAAATGGTCCAAATACTGACCGCAGTGGTTATCCACTCATGGGCACTGATGCTAGCGGCAATTTGATCAGCAAGACAGGCTTACATACTGCATTATCCAACGGCGCTGAAACGAATCCGTTCCCAACAGCTTCCGCATGGGGTTATCGTATTTTGGCGAAAGCCGACTACAATAACGTATTCGCTGGTGTAAACTTATCTCAACGTTTAACCTTTGCTCATGACGTAAATGGTATTACGCCAGATCCGTTGTTTATGTTCTCTGAAGATAAAAAATCACTGAGTTATGCGGTATCGTTTGATTACCTAAATGCATGGTCTGCCGAAGTTTCTTACAACTCATTCTTTGATGGTGTAGGAACTACAAACAATACCGAAGACCGTGATTTTATTTCTTTTAACATTAAATATTCTATTTAAGGGACGAGACAGTCTTATGAAAAAACTCACCCTACTGGCCTCGGCCGTGACACTCGCTTTCAGCTTTGGTGCAGTTGCAAAACTTGCACCAGACCAAGTTGCTCGCCTAGGCGCGGATTTAACTCCGCTCGGCGCAGAAAAAGCGGGCAATAAAGATGGTTCTATTCCTGCTTGGACTGGTGGTATTACCGCCGCGCCAGCAGGTTACAAGCCTGGTGACCATCACCCGGACCCTTTTGCGAATGATAAAGTACTGTTCACTATTGATAAAACCAATCTTGACCAATACAAACAGTTTTTAAGCCCAGGTCAAATTGCGCTGTTCAATTTGTACGACACCTACAAAATGAATATTTACCCAACGCAACGTTCTGCTTCATATCCACAATATGTGTATGATGCAACGAAAGACATTGCCGGCAAAGCTGAACTAGTGCAAGGTGGCAACGGTATTGTCAATGCGGCAATTGGTATTCCTTTCCCAATTCCAGCAAATGGCTTAGAAGCAATTTGGAACCATATCGTTCGTTACCGTGGTGTCGCTGCAACGCGCAATGGTGGCCAAGCTGCTCCGACCGCTGATGGCTCTTATACTCTGATTGGTTTCGATGAACAAATCATGTTCAAGTACTCAGATAAAGCTGCGACAGCCGAAGCATTGCAAGCAGAAAATATTCTGTTCCGCTTTAAGCAGAGCGTAACAAACCCTGCTCGATTAGCAGGTACTGCTTTGTTAGTGCATGAAACCATGGACCAAGTGAAAACTCCTCGCCAAGCATGGACTTATAATACAGGTCAACGCCGTGTTCGTCGTGCGCCTAACGTAGCCTATGACGCTCCAGGTACTGCTTCGGATGGTCTGCGTACTACCGATGACTTTGACATGTTTAACGGCTCGCCAGATCGTTACAACTGGAAGTTGGTGGGTAAACAAGAGATGTATATCCCATACAACAGCTACAAGTTGCATGCGAAGACAACTAAATATGCAGATTTGTTAAAGCCAGGACATTTGAACCCAGAATATGTGCGTTATGAAAAGCACCGCGTTTGGGTTGTTGAAGCCACGTTGAAATCAGGGATCACCCATGTTTATGGCAAGCGTGTATTCTTCATTGACGAGGATAGTTGGCAGATCCATGTTGCTGATTTATATGATGCGCGTGGTGAGTTATATCGTGTAGCAGTTGCGCATGGTCTGAACTATTATGAAGTTCCAACTCACTGGAGTACTTTAGAGGTTTATCACGATTTGAACTCTCGTCGTTATATTGCGATTGGTTTAGATAATGAAGACAAAATGTACGACTTCTCAGTGAAACTTTCTGATAACGACTTTACCCCTGCGGCGTTACGCCGTGAAGGGACGCGTTAATAGAAAATCGATCGAATGAACGGTTGGCTTGATAGCCAACCGTTTTTGTTTTAGCTAAAACCTTGAGTATTCACTCTAATGAAGTTTAAATTTTTGACTGGGTTGAGTTTTTTATTCGCTTTGTTCCCTGTGATTGCGGAAGAGCAGCAAGCTCCACAAAGTGCTTATATTTTACCTAACGCAGATAAATCATTAATCACTGATATTATATCGGTTTCCGGTAAGTTTTATGTTGCTGCAGGTGAGCGTGGACATGTGCTGAAAAGTTCAGACGGTCAACAATGGCTGCAAAGTGCAACACCTCTTCGCTCGAATCTTAATTCTATCTTTTTCTTTAACGAACAGCTGGGTTGGGCTGTGGGACATGACGCATCTATCATTCATACTAATGATGGCGGAGTCACTTGGACCCTACAACAATATTTACCTGAACTCGATAAACCATTGTTAGATATTGTGTTTAACGACGAAAATAACGGCATTGCAGTGGGCGCTTACGGGATGTTTTATCGTACTACAGATGGTGGCAAATCTTGGACTAAAGAATTTCACGCAGAACTAGCAAATGCTGAAGATCAAGGTTTCTTAGCTGAGTTAAAAGCCAGTGATCCAGAAGCATATGCCATTGAAGCGGGGTCTGTTCTGCCTCATTTTAACCGTCTTTTCGCCGATGGCAATTTGATTTACATGGTCGGAGAAGCTGGATTCTATGCTTCAAGCCAAGATTTTGGTAAAACCTGGCGGCGAGAAAATAGCTTTTACAATGGCTCGTTATTTGGTGTCACTAGAACAGGTCAAGGTCATTTATTTGCCATAGGTTTAAGAGGCCATGCTTTTAGAAGTACCGACCTCGGTGTGACTTGGCAATCGGTTCAATTACCCTCGCCATCAACATTGAATAGTGTTTTAGCTTTTGAAGATAAAATTTATTTATTTGGTAATGCGGGCACATTACTAGTTTCTGAGGATGATGGGCTAACTTTCACATCAATCAAAGCTCCAGATGGTAAATCTATTCTCAATGGTGTTCGTGTCGGAGCTCAGTTAGTGTTGGCAACTGAAACCGGAATCAAGACAGTCCCTGCGGTGGTAGCGAAATAATATGAGTGCAAATCGTTTTGTTAATAAGTGTGAATATGCTTTATTTCGTCATCGAGGCATGGTGATTATTGCGTTTGCTTTGATGACTTTATTTTTGTTGTTTAAAGCAAGCCAAATCAAACTTGATGCTGCATTTACAAAGAATATTCCTTTAAATCATGAATATATGCAGACTTATTTGAAGCATGCTAAAGATTTTGGCGGTGCTAATAATATTTTGATTTCTGTCTGCGATGCATCGGGGAATATTTTTAATCCAAATTTCTTTGATACCTTCAAAAAAATCCATGACCAAGTCTACTATATGCCCGGAGTCGATCGGGTTTTGGTGAAGTCACTTTACAGTCCTAGTACTCGTTTTGTTGAAGTGGTGGAAGATGGTTTTGCTGGTGGCCCAGTTATTCCGGCTGATTTTGAGCCAACACCTGAAGGCCTTTCAATTGTTAAACAGAACATTGATAAAGCGAATATTGTGGGCCGCATGGTTGCCGATGACTACAGTTGCGCGATGGTGACTGCTCAGTTACAAGAAATTAATCCTGAAACTCTTGAAAAACTAGACACTATTAAATTTGCAAATCAACTCGAAGCCGAAGTTCGCAAACAATACCAATCAGAGCAAGTTTCAATTCATATTATTGGTTTTGCCAAGATGGTTGGTGATGTGGCAAATGGTGCGAAGGGCGTTTTAGTCTTTTTTGCACTTGCCATCGCTATCACTGCTGTGATGGTTTATCTATTTTCCCGTTCGATTAAATTAACCTTACTACCCATCGCTTGTTCATTGATTGCGGTTGTCTGGCAAATTGGCTTATTGAATGTAGTGGGTTTTGGTATCGATCCAATGTCGATACTCGTGCCTTTCCTGGTCTTTGCTATCGGGGTTAGCCATGGCGTGCAAATGATTAACGCTACAGGTAAAAATATTGCCAATGGTCTTGATGCAAAAACCGCAGCTCAGGCTAGCTTCAGAACGCTTCTAATCCCAGGCGGCGTCGCTTTATTATCAGATACTGTTGGTTTTATTACTTTATTAGCAATCGATATTGGGGTCATCCGTGAACTTGCTATCACAGCAAGTCTGGGTGTTGGGGTGATTATCCTCACAAATTTATTTTTATTGCCAGTCTTGATGAGCTACATCAAATTCAAACCGTCATATGTTGCATCGGTATCGGCACCTACACCAAAAACAGATAAGTTTTGGTATTTGGTCTCTGCTTTTACTGAACGCAAGTATGCTGCAGTCATTTTGTTACTCACAGCAGGACTATTTGTATTTGGCTATCAGCAAAGTAAAGAATTGAAAATTGGTGATCTGCATCCTGGCGCAGCTTCACTGCACGCAGATTCTCAATATAACCAAGATACTTTCTTGATTACTGACAGATATGCGATTTCTGTGGATTATATCAATATTATGGTAGAAACCGTTCCTAATGGCTGTACCTTCCATAATGTGATGGATCGAATTGATCAATTCCAATGGCAGATGGAAAATGTTCCAGGCGTACAAAGCGCAGTTTCATTGCCTTCAGTCTCTAAAGCGATTAATGCAGCTTTTAATGAAGGGAATTTGAAATGGCGTGTGTTACCACGGACAACAGAAAGTCTTGTCCAATCTTCTTCACGTGTAGAGACTAGTACTGGCTTACTCAACGCCGATTGTTCTGTCATGCCGGTGATCTTATTCTTAGAAGATCATAAAGCAGAAACTATTGAGAAAGTGGTTGCTGAGGCAAAACGAGTCGGCGCAGAATTGGGTAATGATGAGGTCCAATTTAAACTGGCATCAGGCCCTGTTGGTGTAATGGCTGCGACAAATGAAGCAGTTGCTGAAGCTCAAGATCCTATGACATGGTATGTCTATGGCGCAGTGATCTTATTATGTTTACTGAGTTTTCGCTCAATGCGAGCCACTATCGCTGTTATTATTCCGCTCTATGTTGTGACGGTCCTAGCGACTGCGTTAATGACTTATTTGGAGATAGGTTTAACGGTATCAACCTTACCTGTGATTGCATTGGGTGTTGGTATTGGTGTGGACTACGGCATCTACATTTTAACGAACATGACTCAGCCTCTTCGTGATGGTGTACCACTACGAATTGCTTATTACAACGCGTTGAAAACGACTGGTAGTGCAGTGTTGTTTACCGCCGTGACTTTAGCTGTAGGGGTGAGTACTTGGGGATTCTCGGCGCTTAAATTCCAGGTTGATATGGGGATCCTGCTGACTTTCATGTTCCTTGTGAATATGTTAGGGGCAATTTTGGTATTACCCGCGATTGCTGCCTTTTTCTGGCCGCAAAATAAGTCACAAAAAAGCTAATTATTTAAACGAATGATTATGCAATATAAATAAGAAAATGGCCTTATGGCCATTTTCTTATTTAAAAGACCTGAATAGATTGTCAATATGATGAATTTCTTTCTGGTACAACCAGTTGAAAAGCAAGAAATAAAACTCGAAAAGCACTAAAATAGTCAATAAACTTCGCATCTGACACGCTCTGTATGTAATGCACAATCCTGCTTCCCTCAGCAGAGATTAAATAAAGGATACAAAAATGGCACTGATAGACGGTCAACCATCTGTACTTCTACAAAACGTTAGCAAATTAATTCGCCAAAAATTAAAAGATCAAGTCGAACTCGTTGAACAGTTTGCCTACACTTTATATGGAAATGTCGCCAATGAAGATATGGTCGGTCGTAACGACAGTGATCTGTATGGTGCGGCATTAAGCCTTTGGCAAACTTTTAACGAACACTCCCAAGATGAAGCCAAAATTCGGGTATTTAATCCTGAAGTTGCAAAACACGGTTGGGAATCAAAACACACTATCGTCGAGATAGTGATTAAAGACATGCCTTTCTTAGTCGATTCTGTGCGAATTGCCCTTAATCGTCATAGTATTGCTGCTCATTTAATGTTGCATTATCCATTGCAAACATTTCGTAATGAAAAAGGCCAAATTACCGAATTTTGCAAACTGGGAACCAAAGCTAATCCTTCAACACAGCAAACAGTTTTCCACATTGAAATTGATCGCATGACTGATAAAACTGCGATGGAACAACTGGTCGCAGAATTGAATTCTGTGATGCAAGATGTTTCGTTAGCGGTTAATGATTGGCGACCAACTTTACAAAAATTGGAATCGGTCATTGCTGACTTGCCAAAAAATGCAGGAAAAGCTTCTGCAGAGCAATTACAACAAGCTACCGAATTTCTCAATTGGTTAGTCAAAGATAATTTCACGCTACTGGGTTATCGCTCTTATCGTATCGTGCCGATCCAAGGTGATTATAAAATTGAAGGGATCGCCGATAGTGCCATGGGGCTCATGCGTCGCAGCACATCACGTGACTTGATGTTGAGTGACCTGCCTGATGTCGCACGTAAGCAAGCATTAAGCTCAGATTTGTTGATTTTGACTAAAACAAACAACAAGTCACGTGTCCATCGCCCTGCATATATTGATTATGTCGGTATCAAACGATTCGATGAAAATGGCCATGTGATTGGCGAAGATCGCTTCATCGGTCTTTATTCCTCATCATTGTATAACAATAGTGCTGCAGATATCCCACTACTGAAGAATAAGCTGGCAACAGTGATGGGCAAGTCTGGTTTTGCGCATGGCACCCATGCATACAAAGCATTGTTGAATATTCTTGAAACTTACCCGAGAGACGAACTCATCCAAGCCGATGTCGATAACTTGCTGGAAGTTGCAACTGGCGTGTTGCATATGCAAGAACGTGATATGACGCGTTTGTTTATGCGCAAAGACGCTTTTGGACGATTTGTGTCTGCGATGGTTTACGTCCCACGCGAGCGATATAACACCCAATTGCGCAAAGCCACTCAGCAAGTTTTATCTAACTTCCTTGGTAGCACTGAACCGGTGGAATTTACCACCTACTTTTCAGAATCAGTATTAGCCCGCACTCATTACTTTGTTCGGGTTAATGACAGTAATATCGAGTTCAATGTGAAAGAAATCGAACAAAACCTCATCGAAGCAGCCCGCACCTGGGAAGACAAGCTCACGAGTGCCTTGGTTGGGAATTATGGCGAGCTGCGCGGTCGCGAGCTTTGCAACAAATATGTCAATGCATTTCCTCGTTCCTATAAAGAGGAAATGTTGCCTTCAGATGCTTTAGTTGACATTGCTAAGCTCGAAGGCTTATCTGCCGAACATCCATTAGAGATGTTGTTCTATCGCGCGCAAGAAGAATTAACGGATAGTAAGGCAGTACGCTTAAACCTATTCCACAAAGATCATCCAATTCATCTGTCCGATGTACTGCCGATGTTGGAAAATTTTGGCCTACGCGTCATCGGGGAAACACCTTATGCAGTGCGTTGCCCGGATGGTTCTGTCAGCTGGATTTTAAACTTCAGCATGGAATTGAATGGCAGAATGCCACTCGATTTTGAAGCAGCTCAGCAACTGTTCCAAGAATCTTTCGCTAAAGTTTGGCAAGGCGATTTAGAAGACGATGGCTTTAACCGTTTAATTCTGGGCGCAGGTTTAACTGGCCGCGAAGCCTCTTTGCTACGTGCATTTGCTAAATACAAACGTCAAATCGGTGGTACTTTTAGCCAAGCGTATATCGAATCAACTTTTGGGCGTTACCCTGTTTTAGCCAATTCTTTGGTGAAGTTGTTTAACCTGAAATTTGATCCTGCTGCGACAGGCACTGCAGAGCAAATATCTGAGGTTGAAACTGAAATCCTCGCTCAACTCGAGCATGTAGTGAACTTAGATGACGACCGGATTATTCGTCGTTTCTTGTCAATCATCCAAGCGATTGTCAGAACAAACTATTTCCAACCTGCAAATGATGGCAGCGTAAAACCCTATATCTCTTTCAAAGTACGTCCAGCGTCAATTCCGGATATTCCGTTGCCGTTACCATTCTTTGAGATTTTTGTGTATTCACCTCGGGTTGAAGGCGTGCACTTAAGATTCGGTAAGGTTGCGCGCGGTGGGTTACGTTGGTCTGATCGTCGCGAAGACTTCCGTACTGAAGTATTGGGTTTAGTGAAAGCGCAACAAGTTAAGAACACTGTCATTGTACCAGTTGGTGCAAAAGGTGGTTTTGTTTGTAAGAAACTCCCTGAAACAGGCGGGCGTGAAGCTTGGTTAAATGAAGGCAAAGCCTGCTACCGGACCTTCATTCGTGGCTTATTAGATGTTACGGATAATATTGTGCAAGGCCACATCGTACCGCCTAAATCGGTAGTCCGTTTGGATGAAGATGATCCTTATTTAGTTGTTGCTGCTGACAAAGGGACTGCGACCTTCTCAGATATCGCGAATGCAATTTCCCTTGAATACAACCATTGGTTAGGCGATGCGTTTGCTTCCGGTGGTTCCAATGGTTATGACCATAAAGGCATGGGGATCACTGCTCGCGGTGGTTGGGAATCAGTCAAACGCCATTTCCGTGAAATTGGGGTTGATTGTCAAACGACCGATTTTACTGTAGTGGGTATCGGTGACATGGCAGGTGACGTGTTCGGTAATGGGATGTTGTTGTCGAAGCATATCCGCTTACAAGTTGCGTTTAACCATATGCATATTTTTGTTGATCCAAACCCGGACGCAGCATCTTCATTTGAAGAGCGTCAGCGGATGTTTAATTTGCCGACTTCAACCTGGGATGATTACAACAAGGATTTGATCTCTCAAGGTGGTGGCGTATTTTTACGCAGCGCCAAAGCGATTAAATTGTCACCAGAAATGCAAACCATGTTAGGTACCGATAAAACCTCATTGACGCCAACAGAGTTAATCCGTGCAGCCTTAATGATGCCGGTTGATTTGATTTGGAATGGCGGTATCGGCACTTATGTCAAAGCAACGGATGAATCGCATGCCGAAGTCGGCGATCGTGCTTCTGAACCACTGCGAATTAATGGCAAAGAAGTTCGTGCCAAAATTATTGGTGAAGGCGGTAACTTAGGGACGACGCAACGGGGTCGTATTGAATATGCAGCGAATGGTGGGCGTATCAATACCGATTTCATCGATAACGTTGGTGGCGTAGATTGTTCTGATAATGAAGTAAATATCAAAATCCTGCTTAATGCCTTGGTTGGCAGTGGCGATATGACTTTGAAACAGCGGAATGAACTGCTGTATCAAATGACCAACGATGTTGCTGATATCGTTATTAATGATTGTTATCGTCAAACCCAAAGTATCTCTGTATCGATGCAACTGGGCGCTGATGGTCTGAAAGAATATACTCGTTTCATTCATGCCTTAGAGAAAGATGGCAAGTTGAATCGTGAGTTAGAATTCTTACCTTCGGATGATGTGCTGGCAGAGCGCATGGCAAAAGGTGCAGGCTTGACTCGTCCAGAGATGTCCATCATCACTGCTTATGGCAAGATGGTATTGAAAGAGCAATTAGTGCTGCCAGAAATCTATGAAAATGCGTTTTTCAAGCAGCAGTTATTCCAAGCGTTCCCACAAGTTTTACAGGATCGTTATGCCGCTGAGATGGAAAATCATCCATTAAAAGCAGAAATCATTGCGACCAAACTGGCCAATATGCTGGTGAATGACATGGGCGCGAATTTCGCTCAGCGGATGATGGAAGAAACTGGGGCAACGATTGCTGAAGTTGTCATAAGTTTTGCAATCGCGCGTGATTTGTTTGAATTACCTAAATATTGGTCGCAATTAGAAGCGTTAGATAACGTGATTGCTGCCGATTTACAAACTCGTTTGTTATTCCAGTTGCGTCGCACAATGCGCCGCGTCACACGTTGGTTCCTGCGCCACCGTAATAAAGCAATGGATATCAGCCAAACAGTTGCATTTTTCAAACCGGCTTTTGCGCAAATTTCTGCCAACCTGGATCAGCTACTTGCATCTGCTGAAGCAGCTTCATTACGAAGCTATCAGCAAAAGTTGGTCGACCAGCACGTACCGGTTGAATTGGCACGTTATCTGTCACAGTTAAGTACGGTATTCTCAGTGATGGACATTGCCCAAGTGGCTGATGCTGAGAAAACAGAGCTGGCGTTGACTGCGGAGATTTACTTCAAACTCGGCGATCGTTTAGATTTGCACTGGTTCTTGGAGCAAATTACTCATCAGCCTGTGACAAACCACTGGCAAGCGCTGGCACGTGCTTCTTATCGTGAAGAGTTGGATTGGCAGCAACGTGCTCTAGCACAAGTTGTGGTTCACAGCTCGAACGGTAACGGCAATGCAGAAGACATCGTTTCTGCTTGGTTAGCGGCAAATGACAATGTACTTGCGCGTTGGCGTCATATGTTGGCTGAATTCAAAACCACGAAGAGCCATGAATTTGCAAAATTCTCGGTGGCTTTACGTGAGTTGATGCTGTTAAGCCATCATTGCGATTCAATTTAATCCAATGAAATTGCGGACATAGGCTTCATCCTTGTCCGCTTGACTGCTAAAATGCCCCGAGTTGTCGGGGCTTTTTTATGGAATTGCCAATGTTTTACAGTATTGCTCGTCACTTCATGTTTAAAACTGATGCAGAGGCATCCCATCATTTTGCATTGCATAATCTGCAACGCTTTCAACACACGCCAATTGCTTTGTTATGGGCACAAACTTTGAAAGCTAAGCCTGTGACTGTTGCTAGTATCGATTTTCCTAATGCCCTAGGGTTAGCTGCAGGTTTGGATAAAAATGCCGAATGTATTGATGCGTTTGGCCAAATGGGTTTCGGCTTCATTGAAGTGGGAACGGTGACACCTCGGCCACAGTATGGCAATGACAAGCCGCGTTTGTTCCGACTTCCAGAGGCGAAGGCGATTATCAATCGGATGGGATTCAATAATTTAGGCGTTGACCAGCTAGTTGAGAACGTAAAAAAATCTAAATTTAATGGTGTGTTAGGGATCAACATCGGTAAAAATAAAGATACTCCAAATGAGCAAGGCAAAGATGATTATGTCTTTTGTATGCGCAAGGTTTATTCGCTAGCTACCTACATAACCATTAATATTTCATCCCCAAACACCCCAGGACTTCGAGATCTTCAATTCGGTGATGCTTTGGTCGATTTACTGACCACGCTGAAACAAGAACAAAAGCAGTTATCCAATAAGTATCATAAATACGTGCCTTTATTCGTCAAAATTGCTCCAGATATGGATCAGGTCGCAATTCAGCAAGTTGCAGAAGCATTGCTCGTCAGCGGTATGGATGGTGCAGTCGCAACGAATACTACCTTAGATAAATCAACAGTTGCCCAATTAACTCATGGTAATGAAATGGGTGGTTTGAGCGGTCAACCTGTGCGGGTGAAGAGTACTGAGGTGATCAAGCAACTGAGAGCTGCTGTCGGTCCTGATTTTCCAATCATCGGTGTTGGCGGTATTGATAGTTTGGGATCTGCTCAGGAAAAACTAGCCGCAGGCGCTAACTTAGTTCAGGTCTACACCGGATTTATCTATCGTGGACCTGCATTAGTGAAAGAGATCGTCGAGGGCTTATAACGATCAGGATTAGATCAACCAGCCTTAGTGTAAAATGGTCTTTTACTCTTGCTCAAGTTCAATGTAAAACAAGATCAGTGAAGGTGTTTTACAATTCGGTTGGAGTGTCCCATGGCCTCGTTTAGCCCAACACCGCAGTGGTGTTGGACGTTAACTCAACAACATATAGCCCTTTGTTACCAGCAAGGGGCAAATCAATTAAGCCATCAGACTCCGGCAACATTCGAGATTTACGCGAATTTGGCCAAGTTTTCCACACGCCCAGATTTTTGTCATGATTTTACCTTAGAGCATGCACAACTCTATTGGACATTTTGGCATGCGTTAGAGCCTTTACAATATCCTGAGCAAGGCCGTTTTGCTGCAAGTGTTGATGCAACCGCTTGTGCTAGTTTTATGGCGGTACAAGGCCAGAAAAGTTGGTATTTACAGGTCGTTTCGCAATGCTATCAGCCGTTAGTCGGGGAATTAGTTGTTTTAACCGGGAATACTCATGCACTAGCCTTGGTGATCCAAGCAACAACACAATCGAGTCTAGTGCTATTACTCGAAGACTTAGTTGCACTCTCCGATAAGCTGATCCGTAGCGGTCAACCATTAGCTTTGCTGAATAATCGGCTAGAACCATGGCAACCAATGCCTTCGAGCAATTCGCGAATTGTCTTGAAATCTGCTTAAACTGGTCTGCTTTCTGGCAAAATTGCTGCTTTACACCGCATTTTGGTAAACAATACTAGTCTTCAATTACCAGATCGGTAAAAATAGCCCGTTATTAGTTTGTTAGGTGTTTGCTGTGAGCGTGGAATCACAAAATTTTGACGACATTCGTCCTTTCGATGATGCAGAAATTCCTGCAGCGATCGAACAGTTAGTTTCAGATCAAGAATTTATCAGTTCAATCGTTAACTATCGTTTCGGTAAAACCTCAGCTTGGCTGACTCGATTGCTTTCCCCAATGGTCAAATGGTATTTACGTCGTCATTGGCGGAGTTTACGGACAGTGCAAGACGTCCAACTTTATTTAGCTAAATACCTCAATCAGTCGTTGAAAAAGACCAGCTCAGGTGTGAGTTGGAGTGGTTTAGAAAAACTCGACCGTAACCAAGCGTATTTATTTGTCAGTAATCATCGTGATATTGCGATGGATCCAGCTCTCGTCAATTGGAGTTTAAGCCGTGAAGGCTTCGCAACGACACGGATCGCGATTGGTGATAATTTATTAAAAAAACCTTGTGTTTCGACCCTCATGAAGATGAACAAGAGCTTCATCGTCCGCCGTTCGGCAAAAGGTCCTCGAGAGATGTTAAAAGCCTTAGGTCAATTGTCGGCTTATATCTATCAATCGTTGCGTTCGGGTCACCATATCTGGATTGCCCAAAAGGAAGGTCGGGCGAAAGATGGCTTTGATCTGACTGATCCTGCGATTTTAAAAATGTTTTTTATCGAGGGCAAAAGACAGGGGTTAAGTTTTGCTGAGTATATGACAACTCTTAAAATTGTACCGGTTGTCATCTCTTATGAATTTGATCCTTGTGATGAAGCAAAAGCCAGAGAGTTGGTGCAGGTTGCCAATGAAGGGCATTATCAAAAATCTGAATTCGAAGATATCGATAGTATTATCAAAGGGATCTTAGGTTTTAAAGGTCGGATCCATGTGCATTTTGGTGACTGTTTACAAAGTGGATTTGATACTCCTGAAGAATTAGCCAGTTTAATTGATGCGCAGATTTATCAAGGCTATCGAATTTATCCGGCAAATTTGCTAGCAGCCGGGGAAAACATTCCAGAGACAGACCCAGCTGCGACGATGTTTAAAGCTCGTCTTGCCGGTTATCCCGAAGATATCCAGCAGCAGGTGCGCCAGATGTATGCCAATCCATATTTCAATGCAAAAAAATTACAGCAGGCGCCAAATGCGTTACATCACTTATAAATATAAAGGGCAGCCGCGTCGGATCCCGTTTAGTTTTGATAAATTTCATGACATGTACGAAGCTGCGGCTGCAGCAGAAGGCGTTGATTTGAAAAAGTTTTTGGCGATGGAACAGCAAATTGCCATGACGACCCGTCATAAATCTGCGGTGAAAGACTTCCGCCAAAAAGAGTTTTTGCGGATGGGATTTACTGAGTTATTTTTGCATAAAGATGAGGTTGAATCATAACATCAACAGCATGCGGTTGCTTTTCAAGGCGATATTTTTAGTAAAATGCGAGGGGAGAGCAATCCCCTTAAGCAATGGATAAATTTAGCCTTAAACCCCTGGAACTATGTTTAATTTCGATTGGTTATTTTCACAATATTGTGGTTTGGCAGGACAAAAATGCACTGTCATCCCAACACTGATCTGATGTTTTTTAAACCAACCCAGTGGCATTTCGAGTGCAGCAATGGCTGGCTCATTCGACTGGTGAGTCATCAGCGAAAACGGCTCCATTTGATTAATTTGGCGGATCCGCCAATCTGTATCAATAAAGGCAACATCGAGTGCACTGGGTGTATTCTTCATCCATAGGCTGATAATTCTGGGCTCTTCATACAGCAAAATTAAGCCATTCTCGATTGGTTTTTGCCCCATTAACCCTTGCATTCTTTTTTCAGTGGTATCGGCAAGTTGAACCTTAATTTGATAGGCCCCGAGTTGCAAAGGCACCAAAGCAAATTTTATCTGGGTTGGCTCTGAAGCAATAACCCCATTCATATTGAAGGCAAGTGCGAATAAACTGAATAAAGCGGGTTTAAGAAATGACATGTCTCAAAGTACTTTTAGATAAGCTGCTGATGAGATTTAACATATCACTGAGTTTAAGTCAGAGGCTAGTGGTCATCGACATAAAAAAAGCCCCAAAAATGGGGCTTTTAAACTAAAAACGGAGCTAGCTGGCTCAGTTACACCGCTGCTAAAGCTTGACGAGGGTCAACATAAGACAGATTTAAAGCTTCGGCGACGTGTTGATTGACAACTTGACCGTTGATCACGTTCAAACCATTTAACAAATGTTGATCTTCCAACAAGGCTGCTTTGTAACCTTTGTTGGCTAACTTGATAATGAATGGCAAGGTTGCATTGTTTAAAGCAAACGTTGAGGTTAATGGCACTGCACCTGGCATATTCGCCACACAATAGTGCACAACATCATCAACGATGAAAGTTGGCTCCGCATGCGTGGTGGCGTATGAAGTTTCGACACAGCCGCCTTGGTCGATAGCAACGTCAACGATGGCCGAACCCGGTTTCATTTTACGAACATGCTCACGAGTGACTAATTTCGGTGCTGCAGCACCTGGAATTAACACACCACCGATCACTAAATCTGCATCTAAAATATGCTTTTCTAACGCATCAGCTGTTGAATAAATTGCTTTCACTGCACCATTAAACTGTGCATTGATACGACGTAACACATCGATGCTGCGGTCCAGTACTACCACATCAGCACCTAAACCAACCGCCATTTGTGCAGCGTTAGTGCCGACCATACCGCCACCAATGACGACAACTTTAGCGGGTTCAACACCTGGAACACCGCCTAATAACATGCCACGGCCAGCACATGATTTTTCTAAAGCGCGAGCGCCGGCTTGAATAGACATACGACCAGCTACTTCTGACATTGGTGCCAATAAAGGTAAACCGCCACGGGCATCAGTCACTGTCTCATAAGCAATACATACAGCTTTTGATTTAATTAAATCTTCAGTTTGTGGTAAATCTGGTGCTAAGTGTAGGTATGTAAATAGAATTTGGCCTTCACGCAGCATGGCACGCTCTACAGCTTGTGGCTCTTTGACTTTCACGATCATTTCGGCTTTGGCAAAGACATCAGCGGCAGTCGCTAAAACTTCAGCACCAGCGGCTTGATAATCAGCATCACCAAAACCAATACCAGCGCCGGCGTTAGTTTCAACAAATACTTTATGGCCATGTGCGACTAATTCACGCACGCTAGCTGGAGTCATACCAACACGATATTCGTGATTTTTAATTTCCTTTGGAACGCCAATAATCATAGTAATTTGCCTGTGTAGGGTGGATAAAATTTTTCGCTATTATAGTGATGATTTTAAAGAATTACTGATTGTTTTGTTGCTTCGGCTTAGATTATTATCCTGTTTAATCTAGTAAAACAGGATATTTTATTGCGATGGTATTTGGAAATTCTCAGAATAAAAAGCTCGACCGAATCGATCGGAAAATTTTGGTTGAACTGCAAAAGGACGGCCGATTACCCAACGTTGAATTGGCAAAGAGGGTAGGGTTGAGCCCTACACCTTGTTTAGAGCGTGTTCGCAAGCTAGAACAAGATAAATTCATTTTGAGTTATAACGCACGGGTCGATCCAAACAAAGTGGGTGCTGCACTGTTGGTCTTTGTAGAAATTACATTGAGCAAAACCTCGCCAGAGGACTTTGATGAATTTAGTAAGGCAGTACAAAAATTGGACGAAATCCTAGAGTGTCATCTTGTGTCGGGGAGTTTTGATTTTCTACTGAAAACTCGGGTTGCGAATATGGCTGCATACCGAGAATTGTTGGGAGAAACCTTATTGCGTTTACCCAGTGTGCGTGAAAGTCGGACCTATGTAGTGATGGAAGAAGTGAAACAAACCACCTTTGTTGCCGTGGGTGCGTAAAAAAGCAGCGAATGATTCATTTGAAATCAATATCCTTCGGGATTAATGGGTGCAACCCGACAGCTAGTCTGGTATCTTTAAGTGATTTTTTTTATTTTTAATTAGGGTTTTGGGTTTGCAAGCAAAATCAGTTTTCTCTCTTAATGGCACCCAACGTCTGGTCGAAGTTGCCATGATCGCATTTGCTGGTTTCTCAGCATTTTTACTATTGGCTTTACTGAGTTTTGACCCTGCAGATCCCAGCTGGTCGCAAATTGGTTATCAGGCTGATATTAAAAATATCGCA